>FLNY01000059.1_pt1 | contig 15084 bp, 11 predicted proteins | sample 1140381 | NCBI WGS metagenome assembly FLNY01 (sample SAMEA3878172, study PRJEB12797) | bioreactor metagenome | biome: Moose rumen | place: Sweden | collected 2011-10
CTCGTCGATGGTCAGGAACTCGCGGTCGCTTTCCTCCATCGGGATTTTCTCCTTCGCCGAGAGTTGGCTCAATGGGTTCTTCGTGATTAGTCCTTCGCTCACAGCCTTGTTGAGCGAGGCAGAGAGTACATGCTGATAGAAATAGCCCGTGTTCTGACTGATTATTTCTTCCCTATCTTTGGAGACTTGGTTCTTTGCCGAACGGAGATAGGCAATGAAACCACGGCAGAAGTCCTTGGTCACATCGGAAAGGCGTATATGCTCCTGATGGCTCTGCTTGAGGTATATCTCCAGATGCATCAGCGTTTTCTCTCGGCTTGCAACCGTACTGCTGGACAATCCCGACCCCTGGGCATACTTCTTCAGCCAGTTGGTAAGCAAAATGTCAGCCTGCTTTATCTGCTCCCATTTCTCAATGCCGGACTTCTGAAGCTGGAGGATGCGCTCGGACTTTATCATTTCAGCCTTGGCCATGATTTCCGTGTTCTTTATTTTGTCAGCGGGTGACTGTTCTGGCACGAGGTAAAGTTCAAGGAACTCATACTTGCGTACACCATGATAGTATATGTCAAGATAGAGGCTGACGCTGCCTCCTTTCAGTTTCTTCTGTCTGATTCGCACAGGCTCTTTTGCTTTGATTACCTTCTTCGGTCTTGCCATAGTCGTATGAGTTTCTTGATTAAACCATGTTGAGTTGGAACAAATCTATGTTGTCCCGAATCACGCTGCAAAGGTAACAAAAATATTTGAATTGAGTAACAAAATAGTCACAAATATTTGGATAAAATAACAAATCAACCTACTTTAAGTCAAAAATATCAAAACATGGAAACAATTTATAAAGTATTGTTATAAAGTAAGATAAGATTAATTTATTTCGATTTTCTTTGATTTGATATTTGGCAAAAAATAAAAGTAAAGGTTTAGAAGTGTAAAATAAATTGAGTTTCAAATAGATTTATATTCTTTGCCACTTTATTATTAGTATGTGTATAGGCTGCCTGGATACGCAGTTTCTTTATAGGAACAATGTTAACACCTACCTGATAGTTCAACTGTCGTTCGTCGGCATCACGGTCAGCCTTAAAGAAGTCGAAGCTCAAAACTGGCTGTATGGCAGGAGTAACCCAGTATGAAACTAAGGCATAGACACCGCTGCTTCTCTTTCCAGCCGTATTACCACCTAAATACTCACTTCGAATGGTCAGTTTGGAATTTTTGTATTCAGCACCAGCTGAAAAACGGTTGCGAACATGTTCGTCACCCTTCGCTCCATAACTACCGGCATAAAGTCCGGCTGTGAGTGCCAGTTCCTTGAGCGGACGTACCCAGATGAGTCCGGCAAAGTCCTTGTCATCGTTATTGTCCTTGACATTGATACCATTACCGTTGAACAAACCGACGCGATAACTGATAAACTTCTTAAAGAGATCACCATAGAGGGTGATACCTATGTCGCGTCCGTTGGCATTCAGACCACTGAGATCGTTATAACCATTCAGTTTTGCTACGGCAGCAGGATTCTCAATAGTCAACCAAGTAGCAGGACCATAGAGGGTTTCCTGTGAATACGGCACTTTGTATTCTCCAATCTGCACGCCAAGTTCTGGAATAATCTTCCAACGAAAATAAGCGTCGATTACTTTGACAGTCGTTTCGTACTCAGCCTGGAACTTATAGTCCAGTTTTTCGTGTAGTGCGCCATCAGCTGCCAGACGAACACGTCGGATGTCGAAACCATTTGTTGTGTTCTCTTTGTCGGTCGCAGAAAAACGACCATTTACCAAACCCGAAATCTTGGGTGCTTTCAATTCCTGAGCCTCGACAGATAATACTGATGCAAATACGAGTGCATTCAGGAGTACAAATTTTAAATTTCTCATCTTTTTCCTTAATTAAATTAATACTAAAAAACTTTGGTTAGGTTTTCGGGTGCAAAGGTACGACAGAAAACCCCGCTCATGCAATACCATGAGCGGGGTAATTTTATTACCACATAGTTGTGATATTCAGTAACTAAAGTTTGGTATGCGACCCTACCATGAAGAGGTCAATGGCGCTGATGCAAACCACACTCGCGATGATCAGGAGACTCCCACCACCAACGGCCTGAGCGCACATCCTCACCAGGGGCTACGGCACGAGTACATGGTTCGCATCCAATGCTAGGATAACCTTTTGTATGAAGTTTGTTGTATGGCACATGATGTTCGTTTATGTAGTCCCAAACCTGCTTTTCTGTCCAAGAGATTAGAGGATTAACCTTAATGAGTCCATGCATTGCGTCCCACTCTACCACCTGCATATCTTTGCGGGTGATGCTTTGTTCGCGACGCAAACCGCAAATCCATACGTCAAGTCCCTGAAAAGCACGCTTGAGGGGTTCGAGTTTGCGAATCTGACAGCAACGATGACGGCTTTCTATGGAATTATAGAATAAGTTGATGCCTTCTTCACGAACCATACGCTGCACTTCACGGTAGTCGGGAAAGAAAACCTCTATCTGGATGCCGTATTTGAGATTTGTCTTATCAATGAGTTGATAAGTCTCTGGGAAGAGGCGACCCGTGTCTAAGGTGAAGATGCGGCAACCGCCCTTTTCATTTTTATATAGAGCAGGAAACTGGCGAACAATTATGTCGGTCAGGGTCTGGTCTTCAATCGACAGACTGGAGGAGAGAGCTATTCGTCCTGAGTATTCCTCAAGAAAGTAGTTCAGCACTTGCTCGGCTGACGCATCGCGAAAACGCTCATTCAAATTTTGTATAAGCTTTTCTGTTTCCATAATTATTCAGTTTTAATCATGCCAGCACCTACCGTTTCGTTGGTGTCGGGATCAATGAATATGACACTTCCCGTTACTTTGTTCTGGCGATAATCGTCAAAGGTGAGAGGTTGAGCAGTGTGAACAGTAATCTCAGCTATGTCGTTCATGTTCAATTGTGTCACTCCAGACTCCTTCTCCAGCGTATTGATATTACGACGAAAGTTTATGGAACGAACGATGCCAAGTGTTTCGTTGGTAGTCTGACGAACTATGTACTTAGAACGAATCTGAAGTGGGTTTTCGTTAAACCAGCACACATCGACAGTCAGTTCCTGTTCCTGATGGGGTTGTGGTTCGTCGGCACGAACGATGACATCACCTCGCGATATGTCAATATCGTCAGACAATTGTATTGTCACACTCTCAGGAGGATAAGCCTCCGTGAGTTCGTCAGCAGCCTGAGTGATATGTGTCACTTCGGACTCCAAACCACTTGGTAACACCTTAATGCGGTCACCCACACGAACCACTCCACTTGCCACACGACCTGCATAACCTCTAAAGTCGGGGAAACGACTGCTGATAGGACGAATAACGTACTGAACAGGAAAACGGAAAGCGCCCTGCCCTTCTGTATGTACGTTAGAGGCATCCTTGCCTACAGGTACTGTCTCGAGGAACTCCAGCAGCGGAGCACCTGTGTACCACGGCATGTTTTCAGAACGGTTAACTACATTGTCGCCATCTTTTGCCGAGATAGGGATAAAAGTGATGTTCCTGATATGAAGAGCCTGCGCCATATCCTTATAACTGACAACGATATTGTTGAACACCTCCTCGGAAAAATCCACAAGATCCATCTTGTTCACTGCCACCACAATATGCGGAATACCCAGCAGACTGGAGATGTATGAATGGCGCACGGTCTGTTCCAACACTCCATGACGGGCATCGACCAGGATGATGCTCAAATCAGCTGTCGAAGCTCCAGTCACCATATTACGGGTATATTGTATGTGTCCCGGAGTATCCGCGATGATAAACTTTCGTTTTGGTGTAGCAAAATAGCGGTAGGCAACATCAATAGTGATGCCCTGTTCGCGTTCTGCCCGCAGTCCGTCGGTAAGCAAAGCAAGATTTACCTCCTCGTTACCACGAGACTTCGAAGCAGCCTCAACTGCCTCCAACTGGTCTTCAAATATCGACTTAGAATCGTACAGCAATCGTCCTATTAGTGTGGACTTGCCGTCATCTACGCTGCCCGCAGTCGAAAAACGAAGCAACTGCATATCTAAATATCCTCTTTCTTGTATCATAATATTATCAACTTTAAACTATCAACTGTCAACTATCAACTCTAAAAATATCCTGCTTTTTTGCGGTCTTCCATAGAAGTTTCGCTACGTTTGTCATCTGCTCGTCCACCGCGCTCAGTTACGCGAGTGGCAGCAATCTCCTCGATGATATCTTCCAGGGAATGAGCCGTTGACAATGTAAGACCAGTACATGTGATATCGCCAATGGTGCGACAGCGAACCTGCTTCGTTACCACCTGCTCTGTAGGTTTCAGTTTGATACATGGTTTGGCAGCCAACCACTGTCCATCGCGCTCAAAGACACGACGTTCGTGGGTGAAGTAAAGGCTTGGCATCTCTATCTTCTCCAGCAGAATGTACTGCCATACATCCATCTCGGTCCAGTTGGAAATAGGAAACACTCTAAAGTGTTCGCCCATCGCCTTCTTACCGTTGAAGATATTCCACAACTCAGGACGTTGGTTCTTTGGGTTCCACTGTCCGAACTCATCACGATGACTGAAGAAGCGTTCCTTGGCACGAGCCTTTTCTTCGTCTCGTCGGGCACCACCTATAGCAGCATCGAAATGATATTTATCTATAGTATCGAGCAAAGTGGTAGTCTGCAATTTGTTACGCGAAGCATAGTAGCCCGTTTCCTCTTTCACACGACCAGTATCGATACTTTCCTGTACTGAACCGACAATCAGTTCTGCACCAAGACGATTAACCAACGCATCGCGATAATCAATTGTCTCCTGAAAGTTGTGTCCTGTGTCGATATGCAACAGAGGGAACGGAATCTTTGCAGGATAGAACGCCTTATAAGCGAGGTGGACAATGACAATTGAGTCTTTTCCACCGGAGAAGAGGATTACAGGGCGTTCGAACTGTGCTGCAACCTCTCGGAGCACATAAATGCTCTCCGACTCCAATTCTTTCAAATGGGTGATGTTACTCATATTATGCTTTCTTTTATTGATTTTAATACATATTCCAATATGTCATCGTTGTGACATTCTGAGATGAAGTTTCCCTCAAACTGAGAAGGAGAAACATATACTCCGCGTTCCAGCATACGACGAAAATAACGTGCAAAACGCTCTTGGTCGCTGCGACGGGCATCAGCAAAATTGCGAACTGGTTCAGGGTTGAAAAACAAAGTGAACATAGACCCGCAGTGGTTTAGCTGTATGTCGTGTCCGCGGATGATGTCTTGCAACTCCGTGATAAATTGGTTGCTGCGCTCCTCAAGTTTTTCATAAAAACCAGAAAATGTCAGCTGATGTAGAGTCTCAAGACCAGCAGCCATAGCCACAGGATTTCCACTCAGAGTGCCAGCCTGATAGACAGGACCATCGGGAGCAAGCAGCGCCATTATGTCAGCTCGTCCGCCAAATGCAGCTGCAGGGAATCCGCCTCCTACAATCTTACCCACTGTAGTCATGTCGGGAGATATACCGAATCGCTCTTGGGCACCACCAAAAGCCAAACGGAAACCAGTAATCACTTCGTCGAAGATGAGTACGGCACCATATTGGGTTGTCAGTTCTCGCGCAGCTTTCAGAAAATCGAGCGATGGAACAACTACTCCCATATTACATGCAACAGGTTCGAGAATGACGGCAGCCACATACTGACCATGTTCATGAAAATACTGCTGCAGAGCATTTACATCGTTATAAGGCAGACATACCGTATGACGGGTAAAATCGTTTGGCACACCAGCACTGGAAGCTGTACTGATATTGGCTACGGCAGAACCTGCACTAACCAGCAGATGATCTGCATGACCATGATAATTACCTTCAAACTTCACAAGTGTGTCGCGTCCCGTAAAACCACGAGCTACACGAATGGCAGACATAGTAGCTTCTGTGCCGCTATTGACGAAGCGCAGACGTTCCATCGACGGGAAAGCCTCACGAACACGTTCTGCCAGGACGGTTTCGACTTCTGTAGGTATGCCATAACTACTACCACGTTTTATTGCCTCAATAGCCTTGCGGTTCACAGCTGGATTATTGTGTCCCAATATGAACACGCCCCACGACATACAAAAGTCGATATATACTCTCCCGTCTATATCAGTTATGTGAGCACGATCAGCCATTTCAATAAAGAGAGGTGTAGTTCCTACACTTCGCAATGCCCTAACAGGACTGTTAACCCCTCCAGGTATAACCTTCTGTGCCCGCTCAAATGCTTTTTCTGATAATATTCTTTCCTGTATCATAACTATTAACGATAACCTTAACGATAACGAAAAACTCGATAACCAATAACCTATTAACTATTAAGGTATTCCTTTGCATAATAAGTGATAATATACTTTGCACCAGCACGCTTAATAGCGATAAGACTCTCATACACGATGCGCTGTTCATCGAGGAAACCTGCCTGAGCTGCTGCTTTAATCATCGAATACTCACCACTGACCTGATAGGCTACCATAGGCGTCTGCGGGAAGCATTCTACTGCTCGTGCTATGACGTCGAGATAAGGCAGTGCAGGTTTTACCATAGTCCAGTCGGCACCTTCCTCCAAGTCAGCCTGAATTTCCTCCAGTCCTTGGTCATGTGTACGGAAGTCCATCTGGTAAGTTTTGCGGTCACCGAACGAAGGAGCTGAATCGGCAGCATCACGGAACGGTCCATAAAAAGCGGAAGCATATTTTGCCGAATAAGCTAATACTTTAGTTTTGACATCAAGACCGCCCTCGTGCAAACGACGTTTGATAGCTTCGACCTGTCCGTCCATCATTGCTGAAGGAGCTACGAAGTCGGCACCTGCCTTAGCGTGCTGATAAGCCATCTCAGCCAACAGCGGGAGTGTCGAGTCGTTATCCACATCAATAATCTTCTGAATAACTCCTCCCTCCACAGCCGCTTCTCTACGTTCCGTCAGCAATCCGCAATGACCATGACTGGTATATTCGCAGAGACATACATCAGTAAAAACAATAGTCTGCGGTAAAGTCTGTTTAATGGCTCTCACAGCACGAACTATCAAACTGTCTTCTGCATAAGCAGCAGTTCCTCGTTCGTCTTTCACATCGTCGCTTACCACTCCGAAAAGCAACACCTTGTCGATACCTAAAGCACTTATCTCCTGTACATCCTTGACAAGTGTATCAATGCTATAACGATTTATGCCAGGCATCGTGGCAATAGGTTCTACAACGCCCTTTCCCTCCACTACGAAATAAGGGTAGATAAAGTCCTGGGCACTAAGCGACACATCTGCATACTTATCCCTTGTATTCTGATTTTTTCTATATGTTCTGAATCTTTTCATTTTGTCTGTTTCTTTAAATGTTGGGCAGTAATTCTGCCACGGGTAACATATTCTATATGAGCGGGGAGTTCGCCGTAAGTTCTGATGAAGTTGTCAATAGTTGAGGGCGAAGTAAACACCACACGCTGTATGTTTGACAGATTGACGCGGGTAATATGTCGCGGGTAAATGTTGTTATACACGGTCAGCGTCGTAACCTGAAATCCCAAAGCTCGTAGTCCGTCGGGAATGATACTAAGAGCCAGATTGGAACGTGGAATAAGCACTCGTCCACGAACCTGCCGACTGAAGTAGTCTATCACACCATAACTGTCGTCCTGCGCCACTTGTTCGACAAAATCCACTCCTACAGCTTTCAGTGCCTCTGTCGTAGTAGTTCCAATTGAAATTATTCTCCCCTGAAATTCACCCTTCCATTGTTTTACAGCATAACGACTGGTAAATAACAGATAGTCGAACTGTGCTGCTTTAGGCACCTCATAACTGACTGGTTCTATCTCTATCATAGGGGTATGTATAAAACTCTTATCTTCGCAAACCAAACCGGTGTAGAGTGTACGACTAATAACGGAAGCTGATTTATGACGAAGTTGTGCTACATCGCCAACCAACATAATGACTGGAGTAGGCAGTTGAGAGGTAGCAGTTGAGAGTTCACCTATGGTTGTCTCAAAGGTCTGTTCGTCGGGTAGCGACACATTGTGTACCAACAGAACGGGTGTAGTTGCAGCCCATCCTTCTGAGAGCAATGCCTTCCCAATTTGAGTAACGCGACTACCTCCCATATAATAAACGATGGTGTCGGTAGAGGGAATGATTGGATTTGTAGAATGACCATTTACCAGAGCTATACTGGAACTGATCTTTCTTTGCGTAAGACTGATTTTTGCTGAAGCAGCCAAAGCAGATACTGTGGTAATGCCAGGAATTACAGATACGCTAACGAGATTGCTCTGCAGATATTCTATTTCTTCTCCGGCATGAGCAAACACCATCGGGTCGCCACCTTTCAGACGAACCACGTCTTTGCCCTCACGAGCTGCCTGAAGCAGCAGGCGGTTGATTTCATCCTGTTCTGCATGATGCAAACCACTACGCTTGCCTACATACACTTTCTCTGCTGAAAGGGTGTCGAGATATTGTTTTCCTATCAGGTCGTCGTAAAATATGACGTCGGTACGTTGGAGTGCCTTGACTGCCTTTACAGTGAGCAGTTCAGGATCACCGGGACCGAAGCCTACAAGAGTCACTTTTCCTTGACGATGCAACACATCCTCCCGTTCAAAAAGTGTTTTCAGTTCTTCCCTACCCCGAAGTGCCGTAATGGCAAGGTAACCCTGAAGAGGATGAGTCGCAAAGGGTAATATCTCACTTATTTCTGCTTCCATGCCAAGACGTTTCAAGGCACAAGTGGCTACGATAGCAGCATCTATCTCACCAGAACGCACCCGCCGTACTCGTTCTTCTATACATCCACGAATACCAACAATATTGAGGTCGGAACGCAGAGCAAGCAGTTCTTTGCGACGCATCGGAGAACTGGTGCCTACACTACTGCCAACAGGCAATTGTTCCAATGTAAGGTGATTGCGACTTACGAGTGAATCACTTTGGTCGAACGGTGGGAACAGGGCTATCACCTCCAGACGTTCGTCAAGTGGATATGGCAGATCTTTCGCTGAGTGTATAGCTATATCGGCACGGTTATTCAGCAGGGCTGCATCCAGCTCGCGAGTAAACATATCGGCTGGAGCCTCACCATCAAGCAACGAAATATGCTGATGCTGATCGCCATAGGACGAGAGCGTCTCCAGATGATAGTCTATCTCAGGAAACTTCTCCATTACCTCTCTGACCTGCAATTGCGAGAGAGGACTCTGTCGCGCTATAATTCGAATACTCATTTTTTCTTATTTTAGGAGTTAAGAAGTTAGAGAAGTTAGAGAAGTTAAGACGATACTGCTTTCACTTTTAAATTTCGTCTTTCGTCTTTCGTACGAAGTTCCCTCCTATGCAAAGTGTCCTGCAGTTCGGTTATGCCTTCTTCGATGATATTTTCAGCCCGTATCACCTCGCTTTGGCGAACAGATATATTGTCTCTCACTCGCTGTTCTACATCTGTGATGTTGTAGAGGCGCACGTTGGGCAGGGTTCCGACTTCGGGCGATATGTCTCGTGGGAAGGCAAGGTCTATGGCAAGCAACGGATGGTCGGCAGGTATGTCGGCAGCATGAATGAGTGTGTGCGGAGCCGATGTGGCACTAATGAGTATGTCGGTGTCAACAAGGAACTGTTTTTTTTCGTTCAGCGCATACACTTTGATGCCTAACGGGTCGGCAAGTTCGTGTGCCTTCGTCTGACTGCGGTTTGCGAGGAACACCATCTGTCCGCCTTTGTTCTTTAGGAATTTCAATATGTCCGACGTCAGTTTATTCACTCCGATAATGGTGATGCGGCTTTTGCTCAGGTCAATGTGTTCCTATTCTATTATCTCAATAGCAGCAAGCGAATGACTGACAGCTCCGTGTGATATTTCTGTTTCTGTGCGAACGCGTTTGCCTACCTGCAAGGCGCTGGTAAAGAGTTTATGCATAGCTGTCGGCAGTCGGTACTGACTTATAGCTTGCATATAGCTGTTTTTCACCTGTCCCTGCACTGCTCTTTCACCAACAAGAGCAGACTCGAGTCCCGAGGTGACACGAAAGAGGTGGCGGGCTACGTCGTCGGGCACGTCTCCTTCGCCGTAGTACAACTCTATGCGATTGCAAGTCTGCAGCAACACGGTTCCAGCTTGTTGCAGGAGTGTACGACTGTATGCCTCGCGCTCTTCAAGAGAATAGTTCTGTCGGTTAATCGATTTGTATGATATCATGCTCTATGGCTTCTTTTATTCTGTTTCTTACTCTGATGCTGCGTTTCACATCCTTACTATCGGAAGCGACGCTGATAGTCAGGTCGCCGTCGCGCCAGATGGCAGGTGAGGTGAAGTCACACTCCGACGGTGAATCGCAGACGCTGGTCAGTATGCCGTGCTGTCGGGCAAGGGAATGGATATGGTGGTTGAGTGGGTGGTTACCTGTGCATACGAACAACAGGGTAACTCCCTCCAAATCGGTTTCGCTGAATTCACGTTCCTCCCAATGGAATGACAACGCTTTGATGCCGTCGCTCACCTCAGGGGCAATGACCGTAGCACTCGACGTAAAACGACTAAGTATCGTAGCTTTATGAGTAGCTACCTTACCACCACCCACAATCAGTATGCGAGCTTCCCCACTTATCCGTATGTTTATAGGAAGAAAATCCATATTTCTTTAACGAAAACCCAAACTCTTTTTCTATCAAGAATTAGAGAATTAGAGAAATGTCTTTAACCTTTAAACGTTAACCTTTAACCGTTACCAAACCCTTAACCCTTCCTAATCACCACCTTCCAGTAATCGTCAACCTTCTCTGTCGAGAGCACTTCGTGTCCCTCCTGACGCACACTACCCGGCACGTTCTGAATGGGTTGACCGTCATCGAGGAGTACCTCAAGCAACTGTCCTTTCTTCATTGTGGACAACACTATTTTGGTCTTTACGAAATTCATCGGACATGCCACACCACGAAGGTTCTTCTTCACTATCGGCTCACCCTCCTCACCATCGTCTTGTTTTTCGTCTTTCGTCTTTCGTTTTTCGTCCCCCTCTTCACTTATCTTGAACTGCAATGAGTCGTCCATCGAAGCGTAGAGATCTTTCACTTTAGCAGCAAGTGCTTCGACCTGATGTTCATCAGCGAGCAACGACTCTCCCTTTCTGGCTTTTTCTACTATGCCTTTGAAGTCGGAAGAGACAATGCCTGCATCGATGAAGAGAGACTCGAAATTGGCATATACTTCGTCATCGGTACGAGGGTCGGCACCGCGTGTCACAAGCAACATACGCGAAGCAGAGAATACTATATCGTGCAACAACTGCTGCTTGTCGGCTCCTGTTTGTTGCAGGGCTGCCTGCTTTTCCTTGATGGTAGCCAAGTCGATTTCTATGATGTCGAACAGACCTGCCGAACACTCTGCCTGTCCGTGACTGGTAAGTGAGAACACCTCATCTGCTCCCCAGTCGAAATAGTAGTTCTTATCTTCATCGAACGAAGGCACATCTTCGTATTTGGAGATGATATTCTTTATGACTTCAGCACCTTCACTACGCACGAAGGCATCGTAACTCTCGTATTTGTCCTTCACCTGCAGGTACCGTCCCAAGTATTCTGCGACAAACGACGGTATGTCTTTTGCTGCCAGATAGCCCAGTGACACAGCCAGTTCTGTCTTGCCGTTGACACGTGCCCAAACAGTATAGGCTGGATAAGGATGATCGTCCACACGACCTATACGACCACTGAAACCTAAGTCGCTCCATGCATTCTGGGCACAAGAGTTTGAACAACCATTGATGTTGATTTTCAGGTCAGGCAACTGATCCAGGTCGAGTCCGCTTTTCTCCAGTTTTCTGCGAATGCCAGCAACCAGTCCCTTAGGCAGACAGATGCCCAAACGGCAAGTGTCGGCACCTGTGCAGGAAGTCAGATTATTGAGGATGACAGGTATGTCGAGTGTAAGACCCAAATCGCTGAAGAATTGATACACATTAGGCAAATACTCTTCTGGGATGTTGCGCAACTGCATGTTCTGGCGCGGAGTGAAACGAATCACGTCGTTGCCGAATTCATCCAGGAAGTCAGCTATCTTCGCAAACACATCAGGCGACGTATTGCCGTGCAGGAAAGGAATGACTACATAGTAACCCTCTCCTATCGTCTGCTTTGCAGCATAACGCTTTTTCCATGTCTTGAAAGCATCACTATCGAGAGCAATCGGTGCAAACGACGGTTTTCTGTACTCGAACGGCAGAGTGGCAGGTTCGAAATCGAGTGAACTGTCACCAACGAGTTTGTCATACTCCTCGAAATAGAGTCGCTTGGTCTCTTCCTCACCATTCTTGTAAAAGATATATCTGATACGCGCCTTATGACGATTCTTCCTGTTTCCATGAAGATTGAAGAAATTCTTAGCAGCCTTGGCAGCACGAAACAAGTCCTTTTCAGGCAGGAAGTCGAACACCAGCCAACCCTTATGTGGATTACTTGCCACACTACCGCCTAAGAACACCTGAAAACCACGCTGACTATCCTTGATTACAGGAATCAGACCCAAGTCTGCCACCAAAGAGAAGTTAGCCTCCTCCTTGTTTATGTCGAAAGCAATCTTCAGTTTGCGAGGCATAGACCACGAATCCTTCTCGGCAATCAGACGAGTAGTAAGACCGATAGCATATGGATAAGGGTCGAAAGTCTGACGGTTGCTGATGCCACCCAGTTCGTTTACCAGCATATTGCGCACAGTATTTCCTCCACCGCCCTGTGTGGCAAGTCCTGCCTCCTGCAACGACAGCAGAGCCGGAGTAGCCTGTTCGATGCTCACATCGTGAATCTGCACCTCCTGACGAGTAGTGATGTGAATATGAGAACAACCCACCTGGTTGCCCACCTCAGCCACACGTCGCAACTGGCGCGGAGTGATAAGTCCACCCGTACAACGAATGCGCAACATATAGTGACCATCCTCACGCTGTTCGTAAATACCCATAGGCACACGGTTCGACTTCAACTGTGCCCCACTGATTTCTCCTTTTCTGAACTGCTCTATAAGCCGCTCATTGTACTGAATGTCTGCTGTCAGACTCTTAGGAATGATATACATAAAAATACTTTGAAATTATATTATTAAAAACTCTTTTTACCACTCAACTCTCAACTCTAACCTCTCAACTCTAACCTCTAACCACTAACCTCTCAACTAAATATAGAACCCGCTCGGATTCACCAATCCTGCCCTCACACCAAATCGTACTGCCTCGTAAGCTGTGTTTACACCAAGTTTCCTGAAGATATTCTTCCTGTGAGTATTGATAGTATGCACACTGGAGAAACGCTCCGTAGCAATCTCTTTGGTAGTCTTGCCGTGAGCTATGCTATTCAGAATCTCCACCTCCGTACTCGTAAGCACAGCAGGCTGATCCTCCACAATCTGACTACTGAGAATAATCTCTGTAGCTCTCTGGCAAAGGAAACGGCGACCCTCCGATGCAAAAGCGATAGCCTCGCGCACATCCCTCATAGGCGAATCCTTAAACACGATGCTAAAGGCATGAGACGAATAGACAATCTTCCGAATGAACTTCTCCGTCAGATCATCGCTTATCAGAATCCACGACACCATTGAGAAACGTTCGCTAACAACCAACAGGCTCTCAACATCGATGAAATCGAACAGCGTGTAATCAAGGATTACAACAGAGTCTTCATGCTCATGAAGAAGCTTTACCAACTCCTTCCTACCCGAAGCCCTGTGGATTTTTATCTCACCATCGTTCCTCAGGATATTTTCCAATGCAATAGCTGTCAACGGCTGATTATCAGCCAAAATATACTGATTCATGGTGCAAAGGTACGACGAACCCCGAAATCCTAAAATCCCGCAATATTGGTAAATTACATACCACAAACATGTGATACCACACATCTAAACCAATGTATATCAACAATAAAACCCACATCGCACTATAACACCGCAAATATCAAAATTACCACAAAAAGAACAAAAAAGGAGCTGACAAACAAATGTCAGCTCTTTAGTTTCAGGTTTCAAGTTCCAAGGAGTTATCGTTAAGGTTATCGTTATCGTCTTTAACCCTTAACCGTTATCACCCCTACTCTTTACCCCAAGCTTACCTCTACGCTACCTCCACGCTACCCCCACGCTAGAGTACGCATAGCCCACGCATAGAATATGCTTACCAACTGGGACGGCACGAAGAAAAAGACGGGCTGGGGATTAAGTTGACTGAAAATATGCTGGATGAATGTATTATTATGTCCCGCCAGGTCCTCTACGTAGATTCTCCCTGTATTTCATGGGCGATACTCCGAAATGCTCCTTGACGAAACGGCCAAAGAAAGAAAGGTTTGGAAATTCCAGACGGCCACTGATTTCCTTTATGGTGAGTGTGGTGCTTTTAAGATAGTAGGCGATGTCGGCAAGCGTGTATTCGCGTATCCATTCGTGAGGAGACTTGCCACTTTCCCTACGGCAGACAGTTGACAGATACTTGGGCGTGACACTGAGCTGGTCGGCATAGTAAGTGACAGAACGACGTTTGATTGCAGCACTGGTCAGGAGGTCGAGAAACCGATGGAACAGCAGACTGCCTTGCCTGAGCGGTGCCGCTTCTGCCTGTGAAGGCGAGGCCGTCTGTTGTTCCTGGGCACTTTGAAACCGGCTGCACAGGTCGAGCAAAGACGCTTGCAGCAGGGCAAGAATTACCTCGCGGTGTAATTGCGTACTTATTTCTTCCATCTTCATGCTGGTTAACTGATAAAAACATGTAAATCCTGTGAAGTCGCGGTCATTGAGACTGACAAGAATATAGGGACGCTCGTAGAATTCCCTCTGCCAGATGTCAATATACTGTCCGAGCAGCATCTTTGCCAGGCGGTCGGACACCATCAGTAACTTCCCCTCATAGTTAGGACTGACCATGTAATCGTCAGCAATCACGTTGGAGTGACTGAGCAACAATTGCCGTTCCCCCACCTCTATCCGTTGTCCGTTAAGGACTACCGATAACCTGCCGTGCAGGCATATCAGCATGAGGTTCATTTTGAACTTCATAGCGGCAGCAT
>FLNY01003177.1_pt1 | contig 15074 bp, 10 predicted proteins | sample 1140381 | NCBI WGS metagenome assembly FLNY01 (sample SAMEA3878172, study PRJEB12797) | bioreactor metagenome | biome: Moose rumen | place: Sweden | collected 2011-10
AGACTTAGCAGGGAAGAACCAACAGAACCTACCGAGCCGCTATGCATCACCCTGGCCACGCGCCGCGACACCGTCGACTATATCAACGAGCAACGACTCTCTGAAATAGAAGGAAAGCCCACCGTCTTCCATGGCCGCATCGAAGGCGACTTCCCCGAGACCTCAATGCCCACACCGATTGAACTCCAGGTAAAGCTTGGTGCACAAATCATTTTCATCAAGAACGACAAGGAGAAGCGATGGGTCAACGGAACACTGGGCACCATCACCGAAATTGACCAGGACGAAGGCACCATCACCGTCATGCTTGAGAACGGACTCGATGTCAGCGTAGAGCGAGAGGTCTGGGAAAACATGCGCTATTCCTTCAACGAGAAAGAGCAACGCATCGAAGAACAACTCCTCGGCACCTATACCCAGTTCCCTTTGCGACTGGCATGGGCCATCACAGTGCACAAGAGCCAGGGCTTGACATTCAATCAGGTGAAGATCGACTTCACAGGAGGCGCCTTTGCCGGCGGTCAGACCTATGTGGCTCTTTCACGTTGCACGTCACTCGAAGGCATTTCGCTCGTGGCTCCCATCCGCCAGCAAGACATCTTTGTGCGCGGCGAGGTTGTACAGTTTGCACGTCGCTACAACGACCAACAACTCATCGCGCAGGCCATGCAGGAGGGCAAGGCCGACCGGGAGTACTACGACGCCGTCAAAGCCTTCGACCAAGGCAACTTTCAGTTGTTTCTCGACAATTTCTTCAAGGCCATCCACAGCCGCTATGACATCGAGAAACCTGTCATTCGCCGCTTCATACGCAGCAAACTTGAGATTATTAACCGCCAGAAACGCGAGATCGAGGCGCTTCGGCAGGAGAAGCGTGAACGCGAAAAGACCCTGAAGCGACTGGCCACCGAGTATGTCCTTCTCGGCAAGGAATGCGAACAGGAGCACATGCGTGACGCAGCCATCCGCAACTATGAGAAGGCACTCGAACTATATCCGGACATCAACGAAGCAAAGCGCCGACTGAAAAAACTCAAGAAATGAAATCGTGCACACACAATTTTGTGCGTTTTTGGCACACATCAAGAAATTGTGTGCCCACACATTAAAAAAGTTGAAAAATATTCCCTAAAAAGTTTGCACGGTTCAGAAAAAAGTCCTATCTTTGCAACGTTATCCTGAAAACAATCTTTTTACCTTAAAAGAACTAATACCTATTGAAGATAGAAGCGACCGGCTGTGAAGCTCGTCGCTTTTGTTTGTATCATATCATTCGCTCATTCGCAAATTTTCAGGTTAATCCTCAAAAAGCGGCACTTCTCGAAGGCAATATAGGGGTATTGCCTTCGAGAAGCGCCATTATTACAGTTTTGGAGGATTGAGCCTCGTTACTTCTTCAGCAGCGATGCAATCCAAAGAATAGCGACAGCACCGACGATGGCCGTGCCAAGCTGACCAAGCAGACCACCCCACTCGATGCCCAGAGCACTAAAGAGCCAGCCACCCAGCACACCACCAAATAAACCCAGAAGCAGATTCATCAGGAATCCGAAACCGCCGCCTTTCATCAACTTGCCGGCGCAGAAGCCAGCCAGACATCCAATAATAATGGAACCAATAATACCAGTCATGATTTTAAAATTAGTAAATTAAACAAAACTTTTTATCACAAACCAAACGACAGGCACCAGCAGGGCCGGCAGCATATCGAGCGTTTTCAATTTCTTGACAGACAACAGATTAAATCCGCTGGCCGTAATCATCAGACCTCCTACGATCAGCAACTCTGCCATGAGCTGGTCACTGACAGCCTGACTCGACAGGCGGGCCACCATATAAAACATGCCCTGCCAAAGGAACAACACAGGCGCAGCCAGAATCATGCCCAGCCCGTAGGTCGAGGCAAAGATGGTCGACGACACGAAGTCGAGCGTGGCATTGGTGAAAAGGAACGTGTGGTCGCCTTTCAAAGCGGCAATCACAGGCCCAAGCATCGACAGCGGGCCTATGCAATAGAGCAGCGTTGCCGTTGAGAGCCCGTCCGCCAACCGTCCGCCAGACTTCGACCTGCTGTCCACCAGCCGGTGGAAACGTCCGTCGATGTCGAGCCACGTGCCTATCACAGTGCCCACAGTCAAGGCCACGATGAACAGCACGGGATAGTTGCTCTTGGGGAAGTTACTGATGCAGGCATTGAGTCCGATGGCCAACGAGGCTAAGCCCAGCACGTCGTAAAGGGCGATCTTGTAGTTCTCCTTAATGCCCCGATGCAGGAAGGCTCCGAGGAAGGTGCCCACGATAATAGCTATTGTGTTGACGATTGTTCCAATCATGGGCACAAAGGTACAAAAAAATAGTCAGAATGAGCATTATTTCATTTTTTTTTTGTAATTTTGTGCGCAAAACTAAAAACCATCCCACAAATGGACGACGAAATAAAAGACGACGAAATACTTGATGTGATTGAAACGGAAGGTGCACCAGAAGGGCACTCCGACTATAAACCCGTGAACCGATTCGACGCATCGGCCGTTCACCACCTGAGCGGCATGTATCAGAATTGGTTCCTCGACTATGCCTCCTACGTCATTTTAGAGCGTGCCGTGCCCCACATCGAGGATGGTCTAAAACCTGTTCAGCGCCGCATTTTGCACTCGATGAAGCGCATGGACGACGGCCGTTATAATAAGGTGGCCAACATCGTGGGCCACACCATGCAGTTCCATCCCCACGGCGATGCCTCCATCGGCGACGCACTGGTGCAGCTCGGCCAGAAGGAACTGCTCGTCGACACGCAGGGCAACTGGGGCAACATCCTGACCGGCGACCGCGCCGCTGCCCCCCGATACATCGAGGCACGCCTCTCGAAGTTTGCCCTCGACACTGTGTTCAACCCCAAGACCACCGAGTGGCAACTCTCCTACGACGGCCGCAACAAGGAACCCATCACGCTGCCAGTGAAGTTCCCTCTGCTCCTTTCGCAAGGAGCTGAGGGTATCGCCGTGGGTCTCTCATCAAAGATTCTTCCCCATAACTTCAATGAGATCTGCGATGCCGCCATTAACTATCTGCATGGCGAGGAGTTCCACCTCTTTCCCGACTTCCAGACAGGCGGATCGATTGACGTGTCGAAGTATAACGATGGTCAGCGTGGCGGTGTACTGAAGGTTCGCGCAAAAATCGAGAAGCTCGACCAGAAAACACTGGTAATCCGAGAGTTACCCTTCTCCAAGACAGTCAATACGCTTTGCGAAAGCATCACCAAAGCCATTGAGAAAGGCAAGATAAAAGCTCGCAACGTGACCGACCTCACTTCGGCCGAAGTGGAGATTCAGGTGCACCTCGCGCCAGGCGTGTCGAGCGACAAGACCATCGATGCCCTCTATGCCTTCACCGACTGCGAAATCAACATCTCGCCCAACTGCTGCGTCATCGCCGATCAGAAGCCGCAGTTCCTCACCGTGAGCGACGTGCTGCGCCACTCGGCCGAACGTACCAAGGACCTCATCCGCCAGGAGCTCGAGATCCGACGTGGCGAACTGCTCGAGCAACTGCATTTTTGCTCGCTGGAGAAGATTTTCATCGAGGAGCGCATCTATAAGGACCGCAAGTTCGAGCAGGCGCCAACCATCGACGCTGTCTGCGAGCATATCGACGAGCGCCTGACGCCCTACTATCCGCAGATGGTGCGCGAGGTGACCAAGGACGACATCCTGCGCCTCCTGGAAATCAAGATGCAGCGCATCCTGAAGTTCAACAAGGACAAGGCTGACGAGCTGATGGCCCGCCTTCAGGACGAAATCGACCAGATAGAGCGCGACCTGAACAATCTCACCGAGGTGACGGCCGCCTGGTTCCAGTTCCTCAAGGACAAGTACGGCAAGGATCATCCACGTCTGACCGAGATCCGCAACTTCGACACCATCGAAGCGACGAAGGTGGCCGAGGCCAACCAGAAGCTTTACATCAACCGTCAGGACGGCTTCATTGGCACGGGGTTGAAGAAGGACGAGTATGTCTGCAACTGCTCCGACATCGACGACATTATCCTGTTCTATAAGGATGGAAAATATAAAGTGGTTCGCGTAGCTGAGAAGCTGTTTGTCGGCAAGAACGTGCTCTGGCTGGGCGTGTTCAAGAAGAACGACAAACGCACGATATATAATGTGGTGTATCGCGATGGTCGCCAGGGTCCCTACTTCATCAAGCGCTTCAACATCACGGGCATCACCCGCGACCGCGAGAACGACCTGACGCAGGGCACACCGGGCTCCAAGGTGATGTACTTCACCGTCAATCCTAATGGCGAGGCCGAGGTCATCAAGGTGACGCTTGACGCCTCTGTACAGGCCCAGAACCCGCGCGCCAACATCTTCCTGGAGCGCTCCTTTGCCGACATCATCATCAAGGGCCGCGCCTCGAAGGGCAATCTCCTGACGAAGAAGCCCGTCCACCGTATCACGCTCAAGTCGCAGGGTCACTCCACGTTGGGCGGCCGCAAGGTATGGTTCGACCCCGACGTCAACCGTCTGAACTACGATGAGCACGGCCAGCTCTTAGGCGAATTCTTCGATGAGGACCAGATTCTCGTCGTGCTGAAGAACGGCGACTTCTACCTGACTAACTTCGACGCCAACAACCACTACGAGGGGAACATCCTGCGCATCGAGAAGTTCCGGGCCGACAAGGTTTGGACAGCGGTGCTATTCGATGCCGACAACCAGGGCTATCCCTACCTGAAGCGCTTCATCATGGAGGCTTCGAAGCGCAAGCAGAACTTCCTCGGCGACAACCCGACATCGAAGCTCGTGCTGCTCAGCGACCAGGTCTATCCGCTCATCCGCGTCACCTACGGCGGGGCCGACGAATACCGCGGCTACGAGGACATCGACGCCGAGCAGTTCATCGCCGTCAAGGGCTACAAGGCCAAGGGCAAGCGTATCTCCACCTGGCAGATTGAGAGCATTGAGGAGCTGGAACCTGTAAGGGTAACCTCCCCCGACCCCTCCGAAGGAGAGGAAGCAGCCCCCCTTTCGTCCTCTGAGGGGGACACGATAGACTCTGCCCCTGAAACTATAGAAGCCACCTCGGGGAACGTAGGGGGGGCCACCTCCCCCTCCCCCCATATTGACGAAATGACTGGCCAACTAAGCCTATTCTCCGATGATGAGTTCTAAACGATATATCGTGTTGTGTGCCATGCTGTTGGCAGCATGGACGGCGCAGGCCAGCTCGGTGCTGCCCGCCTCCAACACGCGCCAGTCCTACCAGCTGGGCGTCGGCCCGACGCAGCTGCTCGACACCTATCTGTCGCAGGAGAAATTCCGCGGCACGGGCTTCACCTTCCTCTCAACCACCGAGCGCCATGACTCCTACGGGAAGAGTGACAGTTGGCACACGCTCATCCAGCACCAGTTATCACTCTCATCGGTCGACGACCGTTCCGGCTCGCGCGATGAGTTGCAGGGCGACTACTCGTTCTTCATCGGACGCGTACACGAATGGCAGGCCTGCACCTGGCACAATTATCACAATGCCATCAACCTTCAGGCCGGTGCTATGATTAACGGCAACCTGGGATTCATCTACAACACCAGCAACAGCAACAACCCCGCTCAGGCGCGCCTCTCGCTCAACGTGATGCCCGTCGTGGCGGCCGACTGCCAACTCAATCTGTTCAAGCGCCGCCTTGTCACGCGCTACGAGCTGGCCCTGCCACTCCTTGGCGTCGCCTTCAGCCCCAACTACGGCCAGTCGTACTACGAAATCTTCTCGCTCGGCAACTACGACCACAACATCGTGCCAACGACCTTCATCTCGGCCCCCAACTTCCGACAGCAGCTGACCGTCGACTATCAGCTATGGAAGAACGCAAGCCTGCGCATCGGCTATCTGGGCGACTATCAGCAACTGCAGGTCAACAACCTGAAGTCGCACGTATTGCACCATCGCATCATGGTGGGCTACGTGCGCAACCTCACCCACATCAAACCTATTAAGCCCAAGAAATGAAACACCGTGCCTTCACTCTTGTTTGCTGCATTCTCGGGCTCGTGAGCCTGATGAGCCTCGCCACTGCGTGCGTCAACGAGGACGAATACGCCGACACGCCGCAGGGCAACTTAGAGGCACTGTGGAAGATCATCGACGAGCACTATTGCTTCTTCGACTACAAGCAGCATGCCTACGGACTTGACTGGCAGGAAGTGCATGCCCGCTATGCCCGTCAGGTCAATGAGGGCATGTCGCAGAAACAGCTGTTCGAAGTGCTCTGCAACATGCTCGCCGAATTGCGCGACGGCCACGTTAACCTCTCTGCGCCACACGACTACGGGCGCTACTGGTCGTGGTCGGAGGATTATCCGGCCAATGTCAGCGACACTCTGCTGCGCCGCTACATGGGCACTGACTACAAGATTGCCGCTGGCATCGACTATTGCATCCTGGACGACAACATCGGCTACCTGCGCTACGAGTCGTTCACTCAGGGCGTCGGTGAGGGCAATCTCGACGAGGCGCTGCTCCACATGATTCTCTGTCGCGGCCTCATCATCGATATCCGAGGCAACGGTGGCGGCGACCTGACCAATGCCGAGAAGATGGCAGCCCGCTTCTGCAATGAGAAGACCCTCGTGGGCTATCGTCAGCATAAGACCGGCCGCGGCCACAATGACTTCTCGCCGATGGAGGCCCGCTATCTGGAGCCCTCGAAGAACATCCGCTGGCAGAAGCCCGTCGTCGTGCTCACCAACCGGCAGGTCTTTTCCGCTGCCAACGAGTTCACCCTCTACATGAAGTCGCTGCCTGGCATCAAGATTGTGGGCGACCAGACAGGCGGCGGCGCCGGCATGCCCTTCAGCTCGTCGCTGCCCTGCGGCTGGAGTGTGCGTTTCTCCGCCGTCCCGATGTACGACGTTGACCGTCAGCCCACTGAGTTCGGCATCGCTCCCGACTACCGCGTCGACCTCTCCGATGACGACTTCCTCCAAGGGCGCGACACCCTCATCGAGTTCGCTCGCCAACTGTTGTCCCAATAGGCGCTCTACAGCAGCATCTATTTCGGGTTAAGAGATATTGAGACCGCCTTATTCGCGTGGAGCATATCTCTTATCAATTATCTATTATCGAAAAAAGTATACACGACGCCACGCCGAGGCTCGTCGCGATGGCCGAGAGGAAGGCCATGAGCGGATCCACCGTTGCACTCCCGTGTCAGAAGCACGGCGGCACTTCGGCATGGACGTGGAGGCACTTTGCCGGTGGCGATGCACCTCCGCGTGGCGCCGCACGTGCGTGCGTCTCACGTCAGTGGCAAGGTAAATGTACGGTAAATGTTTGACAGCTCTCATCCGGGGAAAGTTGACGATTTTCCCTAAGAAGGCTGACTCTTTCCCTAATGACGCTGACTTGCCTACGGATATTGGTTCACTCCATCTGCTATGACATTCAGTTGTCGTAGCAACCTAAGCCGTGGGCGGTAGAGAGGGAGTCGAGGTGGAAGTCATAGATGAGGTTGTCTTCATCAATGGTCAGGAAATGCTGCTTGCCCTGGATGGAGTCGTCGGGCGTCTCCCAGCGGATGTTGACGAAGCGCAACGTGTCGTTTTCTACGGCCGGTGTACGTAGCAGGCTGTTTTCAAAGTAATAGTTGAACAAGGTGATGGAGTCATCGTCGCGGGCTTCACCCATGACGACGTCGGCGGCATAGCCGGTGACGATGCAGCCCGTCATCTGCATGGCTTCAAGCGGATAGGCCGCCTCGCCTTGATAATTAGCAAAGCGGAGAGCTGCGCCACGGTCGGCCGAAAGGGGATAGAACTGTGCCAGCGTGCAGCGGTCGACGACGGCAGCGCCGCCAATAATGCAGAGACAGTCGCCAAGCGTGTTGGTCAGCTGGCAGCGGCTCAGGCCCACATAGCTGTTATAAACCAACAGACCGGCGCCCTTGCAGTTATGGATGATGCTGCCCTCCATGTAAAGGCGCTGCACGTCGGGGCCGAAGAAGGCCGCCGAATCGCACACCAACCCGTCGCAGGCATTACGGATTTCGGAGCCGATGAACTGGTTGTTATACGACGACGAATGGATGGTGACGCCGCGCCACTGTCCACTGACGCGGTCGTAGGGCAGGTAGTCGAACATGTGGTCGAGGCGGTCGCCGCGAAGAGTGGCTCCGTCGGCAATGAGTGTGCCATAGACGTCGATGCCGGCCTGGTCGTGGAAATAGAGTGTCGTGTTATGGATGGTGAGCGTGACGGCGCTGTCGACGCGCAATCCACCATAGATGACGATGGGTTTCGGGCTCTCTATTAGCGAATCGCGCCTGACGACGACATCGCTCATCAGCAACGCATCCCAGGCCCAACCACGCAGGGCCACCTTCTGCTGCACGCCGCTCTCAAGCTGAAAGACGAGGTCGTCCTCTATCATCTGCGGGTCGGGCTGCTGGTTGACGGGTGCCGTCAGTTCAACGAAGACGCGGATGCTGTCGCCCTTGCGCACCTCAAGGTCGGTGACAATGGAGCCCAGCGTGTTATCGAGATAGGAGCCGTCGACATTGACACGGAAGCCGGTCTGGTTGCCCTGACGCAGGCGCACGCTGGTAAGGCGCAGGCCATCACGCGAGTGGTTGTAGACCCAGAAGTCGTAGGTGCGCGAGCCGACGGTAGAGAAGGCCGTGTCCATGATGATCGAGTCGGAGGAGAACGAAAGCGTGGCAGTGGGGCTCGTCGTGAACGAGTCGTTGTCGGAACAAGCTGCGACGGCAGCCACTATGGCGAAGAAAAGAATAATCCGTCTTATCATATCATAGATAAAACGGATTATTTGTAGTTTTATTATTTCCCGGTGAGAATTTACTTGCCGAAATAGCGCTTCAGCAGGCCAGCAAAGCCGGCGCCGTGACGGGCCTCGTCCTTGGCCATCTCGTGGACGGTGTCGTGGATGGCGTCGAAACCGGCAGCCTTGGCGTTCTTGGCGATGCGGAACTTGTCCTCGCATGCACCGGCCTCAGCGGCAGCGCGCTTCTCGAGGTTGGTCTTCGTGTCCCAGACGCACTCGCCCAGCAGCTCAGCAAAACGGCTGGCATGATCGGCCTCCTCAAAGGCATAGCGTTTGAAGGCCTCAGCAATCTCGGGATAACCTTCGCGGTCAGCCTGACGGGCCATAGCCAGATACATACCCACCTCACCGCACTCACCATTGAAGTGGTTGCGCAGGTCCTGAATCATCTCCTCGCTGACGCCCTCGGGCTTGCCGTCGCCTATCTTGTGAACGGTGGCATAGGTCATATCGGCATCGTCCTTCAGTTCTGAGAACTTCGAGGCGGGAGCCTTGCAGATGGGGCACTTCTCGGGAGCAGCGTCGCCTTCGTAGATATATCCACAAACGGCGCAGATAAACTTTTTCTTCATTGTTGCTTAAAAGTATTTGTTAGTGAATAAAAATGTTTTTGCAAAGATAAGAATAAAAACGTAAACTTACAAGTTTTTCGACTATTTTTTTGTAACTTTGCAGCGTTTTTTCGTAAACACCTATTTATATTTATTTTTATGTACAAACCCGTTTTCAACAAGCGCGAGGTCATCGTCTTCCGCCAATTCCAGCGGAAGGGGCACTCCCTGTTTGCTTGTCTGGGGCGCGAGGTGGTCATCTCCGTCCTGAGCGTGGCTACGCTTTCGTCAACGAAGGCCGCCTCGGTCAGCGACGAGGTGTGGCGTGCCGACTCTGCCCAGACGACCAAGGAGGTATGGCTCGGCGACGTAGGTGTCACCGGCTCCCGCGCACCCCTGACGCAAAGTCAGGCTGCGAGAATGGTAACTGTACTGAGCCGCGAGGAGATTGCGCAGGCGCCAGTACAAAGTGTTAACGATTTGCTGAAGTATGCCGTAGGCGTCGATGTCAGGCAGCGAGGAGCGCTTGGCTCCCAGACGGACATCACCATCCGTGGCGGCACGCAGGAGCAAATCACCGTACTGCTGAACGGCATCAATATCTGCGACCCGCAGACAGGTCACAATGTGATGGACCTGCCCTGCCAACTGAGCGAGATTGTGCGCGTAGAGGTGCTCGAAGGCCCTGCAGGCCGCACCTATGGCACATCGTCGCTCGTGGGGGCAATCAATATTGTGACCGGAACTACCCCGAGGACCTCCACCGACCCCTCCGAAGGAGGGGAGAGGACCCACCCCCAACCCCTCCCCAAGGGAGGGGAGCTGTATAGTGAAGTGGGGTCATTCGGATATGCGAAGGTAGGTTTGGTAACTAAACTCCCCTCCTTTGGAGGAGCTGGGGGAGGTTTTAGCGCCAGCTACCAACGCAGCGACGGTTTCAGCCGCTCCCGCAACGGCCGACTGAACACCGACTACTCTGGCTCGAAGGCTTTCTATCAGGGAAGCTACGACGACGAGCATGTCCGGCTGCGCTGGCATGTCGGTATTGCAGACAAAGGCTGGGGATCGGGCACTTTCTACGCCACTCCCCGCTGGCAGGCCGACGAGCAATATGAGCACACGACGAAGCTCTACACGGCCCTGCAGGCTGAGACGAAGCAAGGGGCCCTGCACCTTCGTCCCGCCATCTACTGGAACCAGAACCGCGACCGCTATGAGGGCTACCGCGGACAAGCGGACGTGATGAAATATAATTATAATAGGTGCAACGTCTACGGGGCCAACCTGAACAGTTATTTCGACTGGGCTGCCGGACGCACGGCCTTTGGAGCCGAAATCCGCAACGAGGACCTCGTCAGCGGCAACCTCGGCGAACCGCTGTTCCAGCCCCAGCACATCCATGGCACCGACCGCGACTACACTTTAGGAATCAACCGTACCAACACGTCAGCTCACCTGGAGCACAACGTGCTGCTCAACCAGCTGACCGTCTCGGCCGGCTTTGTTGCCATGAAAAGCTCGTGGAGCGCCCAGGGATGGAAACTCTATCCGGGCATCGATGTGAGCTATCGCATTGGCGACCGCTGGAAGCTCTTTGCCGGCTACAACTCGTCGATGCGTCTGCCGTCGTTCACCGAGATGTACTACAAACTGCAGGGCTATGCTGCCGACCCGCACCTGAAGCCCGAGGAGATGCAGGCCATAGAGGCGGGAGCACAATACCTCTCTCCCACCCTGCAGGCCAAGGCCTCGGTGTGGCATCATCACGGCCGCAACATGATAGACTGGATTATGGACACCCGACTGGGCGACGACGCCGTATGGGAGAGCGTCAACCACACGAAAATCAATGCCACGGGCGTGGAGGCCTCGCTGGGTCTCGACATGAAACAGCTGCTGCGGCTGGGCACAGAGTACACCCAGTTCAACCTGTCCTACAGCTACATCACGCAGGACAAGGATCTCGAGCAGGGACTCGTCTCGCAATACGCCCTGGAATATCTGCGACATAAACTCGTAGCCCGTCTGAACACCTCACTCTGGCGACAGCTCTCACTCGGTCTCAACTTCCGTTGGCAGGACCGCACGGGGCAGTATACGACCTTCGAGGGACAAGTGGAGGATTACCGTCCCTTCGCCCTGCTCGACGCCCGTCTGCAATGGGCAGAGCCCCGCTACACCGTCTATACCGAGGTGAACAACGTGCTCAATAATCGCTCTTACGTTGATTATGGCAACGTTCCGCAGCCCGGTGCCTGGTTCATCGTGGGCGCAAGGTACAGATTCTGACGTTTAGCGCCCTATAAAATTATTTCACCGTCAGTGAAATAGTATTCACCGTCAGTGGACAATCGTTCAATGGCGTTGAAATAGTATTCACTGACGGCGAAATAATTTTTGGCGCCGTTAATTGTGCGGCGCAGCAAGTCTTTGAGCGTATTTGTCAGACTATATCCAAAAAAATTTAAATATTAGAACACATTATGGTGAAAAAGAAGAATTATTTGTAACTTTGCGGTCGGTAAAGCATACATCAACTTTATTTAATCATAAAACTAAGGTAATAAGATTATGACAATCAACGAAATGAACTTTGCCGGCAAGAAGGCAATCGTGCGCGTTGACTTCAACGTGCCCCTCGACGAGAATGGTAAGATTACTGACGACACCCGCATCCGCGGCGCACTGCCCACCCTGAAGAAGATTCTCAGCAACGGCGGTGCAGTGATCATCATGAGCCACATGGGCAAGCCCAAAGGCAAGGTGAATCCCAAACTGTCGCTCGGTCAAATCCGCGAGGCCGTGGAGAAGGCTCTTGGCGTGCCCGTCAGCTTCGCTCCCGACTGCGCCAAGGCTGCCGACGCCGCTGCTGCCCTGAAGATGGGCGAGGCTTTGCTGCTTGAGAACCTGCGCTACTATCCTGAGGAGGAAGGCAAGCCCGTGGGTATCGAGAAGACCGACCCCGCCTACGAAGACGCCAAGAAGGAGATGAAAGCCCGCCAGAAGGAGTTTGCCAAGACGCTGGCCTCGTATGCCGACGTCTACGTGATGGACGCCTTCGGCACGGCTCACCGCAAGCATGCCTCGACGGCCGTCATCGCCGACTACTTCGACGACGACAAGAAGATGCTGGGCCTCCTGATGGAGAAGGAGGTGCAGGCTGTGGACAACGTGCTAAGCAACATCAAGCGCCCCTTCGTGGCCATCATGGGCGGCTCGAAGGTCAGCTCGAAGATTGGCATCATCGAGAACCTCTTGGGCAAGGTGGACAAGCTGATTCTGTGCGGCGGCATGACCTACACCTTCGCCAAGGCTCACGACGGCGAGATTGGCAACTCGATTGTGGAGCTCGACAAGCTCGACGTGGCCCTCGGCGTTGAGGAGCTTGCCAAGAAGAACGGCGTCGAGCTAGTGCTCGGCTCTGACTGCACCGCAACCAACGGCCTTGACTTCGGCACGATGACCGTGAAGCCCGGCTCAGAAATCATCACCTGCCCCGCCACGAAGGTGCCCGAGGGATTCGAGGGCGTCGATGCCGGTCCTGAGAGCCAGAAGGCTTTCCAGGAGGCTATCGCCGGTGCCAAGACCATCCTGTGGAACGGTCCTGCCGGCGTCTTCGAGTGCGACGACTTCACGGCTGGCAGCCGCGCCATCGGCGAGGCTATTGCCAAGGCTACCAAGGAAGGTGCCTTCTCGCTCATCGGCGGTGGCGACTCGGTGGCTTGCGTCAACAAGTTCGGTCTGGCCGACCAGGTGAGCTACATCTCCACTGGTGGCGGTGCTCTGCTTGAGGCCATCGAGGGCAAGGTGCTCCCCGGTGTGGCAGCGATTAAGGGCTGAATTTAAGGGAATAGTGAAAAGTGAAAAGTGAAAAATTTGCTACCGCACAGAAATATCATTCATGCAGCGGTAGCAAATTTTTCACTTTTCACTCATCCTTATTTTTCCTCCACCAGTGGAGTTCCAAGCATCTTCTCGGCTTTCTCCTTGGCATCCTTTGCCTTGTCGCGAGCTTTCTCCAGATCCTTGGCGGCATCCTGGGCCTTACTCGTAGCCTTATCAGCAGCCTTCTGGGCAGCTTCCACTTTCTGAGTCGCCTTTTGTGCTGCCTTCTCAGCGTTCTGCTGAGCCTTCTCAGCCTTGAGGATGGCAGCCTTAGCCTTCTCGTAATCCTTCACGGCAGCCTCCTTCTTGGCCTGCTCCTTGGCAGCAGCCTTCAGTTCCTTGGCGCTCATGTTGGTAGCGTCCTGCACTGTCACGGTGTTCTGGGCCTGAATGCCCATGCATGCCATAGTCATCATGGCAATCATCATCAGTTTCTTCATTGCTTTTCTATTTTAGTTAAATAATTGTTTTCGCCTGCAAATATAAACATTTCTGCCGACATATGCAAGAAAAACACACAAAAAAGCATCTTTAGAATTGCAATTTGACATCAATACCCACCTGCAGGGGATTACCACGATGGGCATAATAATTCGTCGTGCCGGCAATCGAACTGGGTGTGGCGAAGGTGTTATACTTCGTGTCAGTCAGGTTGCGCCCCCAGAGGCTAACCACCAGTTTGCCGAAGTCTGCATCGGCGTGAGCACCCAGCACGGTGTAGAGCTTCTGCTCATATTCGTTAGCCTCGTCCCAATAGGTTTTGCCCTGTGCGGTCAGGTTGGCGCCGATGGTCAGAGCATGAAGTACTGAGCCGAAATCAATGCGATAGTCAGCCGTGGCGGAGAGGGTGTGCTCTGGGATGAATGGCACGCGCTTGTCCTTATAGTCGAGCGCCTGGTTGACGCCGTCCACCTTGACGCTGTCCACATAGTCCTTGAACACGGCACGCGTGTAGCCGTAGTTCAGGCTCCAGTTCAAGTGATTGTCCAATGCCCGTCCGCGCAGGGAAGCCTCGATGCCGCAGCTGTAGCTCTTGCCGGCATTGACCATCATGCGGCCGAAGCCGTAGTTGCCGGCCATGACAGAGAGTTGCTGGTTGCGGATCTGCATATAGTAGCCCGTCAGGTCGAACTGCATCTTCGAGTCGAAGAGGTTCAGGTGGGTGCCGAACTCATAGTTCCAGCTTTCCTCAGGCTTGTAGGCGATGGTCTCGCAGATATTGTCATAGGCTTCAGAGTCGTGGATGATTTCCATGTCGCCACGTGCCGTCTGTGCCACGTCCTGCAATTCCGTCTGCAGGATGTCGCTGAACATCTGAATGTTGAAACCGCCGGCCCGATAGCCTTTCGAGACGAGCGCATAGACATTGCTCCCGCTGTTGCCGATACGATAGGTCAGGCCCACCTTCGGCAGCCACTGCGAGAAAGCATTATGCTCCTCATGCGCCAGGTCTGAGATGACATTGGCTTTCACGTTGACTCCCATGACGCTCTCGTCGAGGCTCATGGCACCAGTGGTAGCATAGTCTATCGACACTTGGCTGAGGTCGTAGCGCAAGCCAAGGGTGGCCGTGAGACGGTCAGTGATGTCGATGTTGGATTCATGGAACAGTCCCCAATTGGTCTGCGGCGTACGGAACAAACCGGGAATCGTTTCCATGTCCAGACGGATGTGGCAACCTCCGGCACGTGCAATCATCGCTGCGGCAGCTTCCATACCCATGCGAGCGGCCATCGCGTTGAGCATGCCGTAGTAGGCATAGTCCTCAATGGTCTTCGAGAGGAAATCGTTCATTTC
>FLNY01000514.1_pt1 | contig 15054 bp, 14 predicted proteins | sample 1140381 | NCBI WGS metagenome assembly FLNY01 (sample SAMEA3878172, study PRJEB12797) | bioreactor metagenome | biome: Moose rumen | place: Sweden | collected 2011-10
GAACAGCCCCGCCGTGGTCCTCCGGACTACAGAAGTCCTGACGAATGGGAGGCTCTTGATACTTGGCTACATGCAATGCGTGCTGCACTACCTCGTCCACACCTTCGTTCCTCATGGCTGAGATAGGTATAACGGGGATTCCCAACAGTCGCTCCATTTCATTAATCTTGACCGTTCCCCCGTTATTTCTCACCTCATCCATCATGTTTAGGCAAAGTACCATGGGGACACCCAACTCCATCAGTTGCAACGTGAGGTACAGGTTACGCTCTATGTTAGTAGCATCCACGATGTTGATAATGCCGTCGGGATGCTCGTCCAAAATGAACTGACGACTTACCACCTCCTCACTGGAATAAGGTGAGAGACTATAGATTCCAGGAAGGTCGACAACCGTGGCTTCGGGATGACCTTTGATGGCTCCCTCCTTACGGTCAACAGTGACTCCCGGGAAGTTGCCCACGTGTTGGTTGGAACCAGTCAGTTGGTTGAACAAAGTCGTTTTACCGCTATTTTGATTTCCTGCCAAGGCAAAAACAAGTTTCTCTTTTGCCCTATGTTCGGTGGACCTGTAATGAAAACGCGGTCCCTCCTCTCCCAGTCCCGGGTGCTCAGCCTCGTGGTGTATCTCACCTTCAACAGGAGTAAGAGGAGGCTGCTTCTCCTGTACCTCGTCAGACAGGGGAAGGACCTCTATCTGCGCGGCATCGGCAAGCCGGAGCGTAAGTTCATATCCATGGATTCGCAATTCCATAGGGTCACCCATAGGAGCATATTTCATCAGCCTCACCTTGACGCCAGGAATAACTCCCATATCCAGGAAATGTTGCCTTAAGTTGCCCTCCACATTTACTTGGGAGACTACGGCACTTTCTCCCAGTTTCAGGTTCTCTAATGTCATATCGTCTAGTATTTCGTACGCAAATGTACGAAGAATATAGCTTTGCTAATACTTACGGATGCAAAAATACTTACTTTTGATTACTCGTAAACCAACGTTACCAGACGTTCGGGGGCAAAAACCTCCTGTGCCGTCTGCCACAGGTCCTGGGCAGAGAGTGCATCCAGTTGGTCACACAACTGCTGGCGACTCAACGTCTTTCCATAATGTAACAAACGTTTTCCCATACCTATGGCAACATTCTCATGATTGTCATAGGAAATCCCTATCTGTCCTTTCAGCTGACGTTTTGCTGCTGACAGCACGCGCTCAGACAACGGCGCATCTGTCAAGTGCTGCAATTCCTTACGTATAAGCCGTAAACAGCGTTCCACATCATGAGCGTCACATCCAAAATAGGTACTCCATATTCCCGTATCGGTGTAGCAGGACACGTTGCTCTCCACCATATACACCAGTCCCCGACGCTCACGCAAAGAGAGGTTGAGCCTGGAATTCATGCCTGGCCCACCAAGTATGTTATTCAAAAGATAGAGATGGAGATAGCGAACGTCAGTGGCCGCAAAAGCACGCGTTCCCAGCATGACATGGGCCTGATGGGTGTCTCGCTTCTGTTTGTATAACGTTGCGTCATAGCCAGTAACGGGAGGAATACGTAGAACCGGCTGCCGGCTTTCGCTCGCTTTATCAGTTACGCTTCTCCTCACTACACGCAACAGGTCTTTCATTGATACATTGCCGTAGAGGTAAAGCACCATTCGTTCAGGACGATACAAACGGTCGGCATATCGTCGCATGTCGGATGACTGGAAACTGCGCAAGCGCTCAGCATCTCCGATAATGTTGCGACCCAAGGGATGGTTGCGGAACACTAAGCCTTCAAACTCATCGAATATCAGTTCCGATGGGTTGTCGTTGTAACTTTCTATCTCGTCTATGACAACCTCCACTTCCTTGTCCATCTCTCGCTGAGGATAGGTACTATTGAAGACAATGTCCACCAGCAAATCCACTGCACGCACATAATGTCTAAGGGGGACGGCACAATAATACACCGTCTCCTCTTTACCTGTATAGGCATTTAAGTCTCCACCGACAGACTCCATGCGATTGATGATACTCCACGAACGACGATGTGTTGTCCCTTTGAAGGACATGTGCTCGGTAAAATGGGCCATTCCACTCTCCTCGGGTAGCTCGTCTCTTGTACCAGCGTCTACCACAATGCCGCAATACACCACATCGGAGTTACTGGGTGAGCAGATGACACGCATCCCATTCTCTAGTGTTTCAATCTCAAAGCTCATAGGTATAATATACTTTCCGGCCCCATGTTGAACAGCAGGTCTACAATACTCAAGTCTGGAAGAAAACCCTGTCTGTCGCGGAACACCTGATAATAGGGGCGTATCTCCGTTACCGGAGACAACCGGGGGTGAATACGCTCGCGATAGTCCTCTGCCAGATTATGTACAGTCTCATAGGACGACGTGCGCCGGACATCGGGTTCGATATCCAGCAGACGACACACGAGGTGACAAAGTTCATCGTTAAAGTCAGCCAGAAACATCCACCTCTTTTCGTAGAAAGGGACAAAATCATCGGCATAATACTCGAAGAAGGGGCTATTGCGATACGCGCTTTGTAATGCATTCCAATGCAGGTGTCGCCAGTTGCCATGGTCACTTATCTTCACGTCTTTCATCCTTACCTTTCCACCGTCAGCCTTCACCACAGGAATGGTCAAGGACAAAGGACCATCGGTGGCTGCTATGACGCAACGATTACGGTAACTCTGCTTCTGGTAGTTGTCGCACACCTCTATCCAACTTGTCTGGTGACGATAGAGCTGGACATAATAACTGACCGGAGCCAAATAGGCAGAGGAAAGGATACAATTCATAAACGGGGACGGAAAAGGCGGTTCCAACGAGGACGATACCCATCAAACGAATATAGCACAAGCTCTATCTTGCCCAGCAGATGGGTTTCTGGGATGAATCCCATCATTCGTGAGTCGTTCACGTTCTCCTCGTTGCTTGAGGTCATCCAGTAGTAATTACGGGAGAAACAATAGTAGGCAACCTTACGGCCCTTCACGCACAGCGAATCGTCTTGAACCGACACCTGTCCGCCCTCGAGTCCGTTGATAGTGGCTGCATAGAGCTGGACATTCCATGGATTCATCCTAATATAGCTACCTTTGGCCGGAACAACAATAGGCCATATCTGACCTGATGCATAACTACGATAACGAGATACCCTGCCATGAGCCCCCATCCACACGGTGTCTCCCGGCAAAGCCAGGCAACGCCCTACGCACAGCTGCATGGTATCAGGACTGGTCGCACGGGAAGGAAGCGATGCGTTGTAAACCACCCAGTCGTTATGGTGAGCCATCCGGCTACGCCAACGACGGTAACCCCATCTGGATGCATAAGGTGTTCTGAATCCATAGGACCAGCGATTTACCACAACCCGATCGCCACTCAACAACGTTGGCTCTTCGCCTTGCCCGGGAACGGTAACAAGAGTGAATACAAAGAAGTGGACCACTCCAACCAAAAGCAGAGCCACCAACAGGCCGAACAGGAATCCCTTTTTCCCCATCACTTTATGTTATCCACCCAGCGGAACAGACGATTCCAACGGATTCCCCCTCTGAACATACCATAGTCTTTGTTAATAGACATCCATATCATTATAGGCTTGCCTACAACATGGTCCTCAGGAACGAATCCCCAGTAACGAGAGTCGGCAGAGTTGTGACGGTTGTCTCCCATCATCCAATAGTAGTCCATCTTGAAGGTGTACGAGGTGGCTTTCTCTCCATTAATGAGGATATCACCTTCGGGAGTCACTTCCAAGCTATTTCCCTCATAGACACGAATGGGACGCTCATAGATGGGCAGGTTATCCAAGTTCAGCGTGATACTGGCTCCCTTGGCCGGAATCCACAGGGGACCATAGTTGTCCACCGTCCATCCCTTATGACCGTTCAACGGATACAGCACATCCTTCTCCTCCTGTGGGGCAGGCGTTATCGATGCTACCAAATCGGTGCGTGCCTCCAATGTCTCTTTCATCTTCTTTGTCAGCGGACAAATACCATTCTTGTATAGCCCATTGCCACCGTTTAGTCCGTACAAGTCATCAGAAGAAAGACCCAGTTCCTTCACCAAGTCGTCAGGGAGCATTCGGTCCATCAGCCCCATGTCATCCCTCAACTGTACTTGGTAGTTGTACTGCACATTGTCGGGTTCCTTATTTGCCTTGCCGTCAAGATAGATGATGCGGTCTTTTATCTGTAAGGTTTGTCCAGGAAGTCCCACACAACGTTTCACATAGTTCTCTCTGCGGTCAACAGGACGCCAACTGATATCACCAAAGTCTTGGTGGTTCTTTTTCATATACATACTTCCCCATTCCTGAATCTGGTCGTAATAGTGACGAAGTTCCATGGGTGAAAGACTATCCAACTGAGGATTACCATAGTTGTTAAGATAGATATCCTTGCCTATCTGATGGCAGAGCATGTAGTAATCTGCCGACTGATAGCGAGGCCCCAAAGCTACCGTGTCACCTGTGGGATAGTTGAATACGACGATGTCGTTCAGCGTGACACGCTTCGGACTGATGCGCTTGTACTTCCACTGAGGCCATGAGATGTAGCTCTTGATATTACCCAAAGGAAGCGTATGCTGGCACAAGGGCATGGAGAGGGGTGTCATCGGGGCACGGGGGCCGTATGCCGTCTTCGACACGTAGAGGTAGTCGCCCACAAGGAGACTCTTTTCCAGAGAACTGGATGGAATAGTATAGTTCTGGAAGAAGTAGATGTTCACAAAGTAGACGGCCACCAGGGCAAACACGATGGCATCCACCCAGCTCATGATGGTACGGGTGACGGGGTTCTCCAAATCCTTCCACCAACTCCACTTCACCTTTCGCGTGACATAGGCATCAAAGATGAATGGCAACACCACAATGCCCCACCAACTTTTAATCCATACCAAAAAGATAACGTACAAAACTGACAATGCGATTCCGTAGAACCAGTCCTTCTTCGTAGGGGTATAAGTTTCTTTCTTCATTAGAATTTGAATAAGTCAGACATAGTAAGCAGACCTTCATGTTCTGCGGTATACTCTGCAGCCAACACTGCCCCAAGGGCAAAACCTCGCCGGCTATGGGCATCGTGAGTGATCGTAATTTGGTCAGCGTCAGAATCCCAGGTGATGGTGTGGATACCTGGCACCTCACCTTGACGTACGCTATCCACACGTAACTTGCCGGCAGCAACGTCTTTTGTCCCCTCCGTAGTTCCGTCAGGGTTGGTCAACTGCCCAAACTCCCACCCTGAGAGACGATCGACCTCAGCCACCAGCTCCTCAGCCAATGTGATACCGGTGCCGCTGGGATGATCTAACTTGTGAACGTGATGCACCTCCTCCAACGTGGGCTTATAAGCATCGAACTGGTTCATAATACGAGCCAAGTAACGGTTGACCGCCCTGAAAATCGTTACCCCAAGACTGAAGTTGCTGCTCCAGAAAAGCGTCTGCCCTTCTTCCGCACACATCCGCTTCACCTCCTCTCCATGCTGGGGAATCCAACCCGTGCTGCCGCTAACCACCTTCACGTGATGACGGAAGGCCTTCATGTAGTTATCAAAAGCTACGTGGGGAGCCGTAAACTCGATGGCTACATCGGCACTCTGGAAAGCGGGCGAATCGAAATCCTCCTGATTGTCTACATCAATGACACATACAATCTCATGACCACGACTCAGGGCTATCTCCTCTATCATATGCCCCATCTTGCCATAACCGATAAGTGCTATTTTCATCTTTCCTTGTTTTTTTATCGCACAAAGATAGGTATTTATAGTGATATTTCGTACTTTTGTAACAAATTTTAAGAGATACAGAATGGAAAAACTGCTCCACTACATCTGGAAACATCGCATTCTGCCCCTAAAAGCTTTGCAGACAACTGACGGCCAAGACGTGGAGATTGTGGACGTTGGACTGCTCAATCCCAATGCTGGTCCCGACTTCTTTAATGCCAAGGTACGTATTGGGCAAACCATGTGGGCAGGCAACATAGAGATTCATCTCAAGTCAAGCGACTGGTACCGACACGGCCACGACAGTGATGAGGCATACAACAACGTCATCCTCCATGTCGTCAACATCGCTGATACTACTGTAATAACACAAAACGGCAAAAAACTTCCCCAACTACAGCTGGACATTCCCGCCCAACTGGCTGAAAGCTACGAACAGCTAAGCCGAACTGAGGACTATCCCCGTTGCTACAAGATTATACCCGAAATCGACACCTTCACAGCACACAGTTGGATGGATACCCTGCTATGTGAGCGCATGCAAGAACGCTCTACCCTCGTTCTCCATCGTCTGCAAGAGTTGAACGGCAATTGGGAAGGGGCTCTTTTCGTCACGTTGGCACGCAACTTCGGGTTTGGATTGAACGGCGATGCATTCGAGACTTGGGCTAGGCGAATACCTTTCGATAAGATAGGGAAACACCGCGACGAATTGTTTCAGATTGAAGCTATCTTCCTCGGTACTGCCGGATTGTTGGAGGAAAGTGAGAACAATACCGATGAATATGAGAAGAAGTTGCAGAAAGAGTATACTTATCAGCAACGACTCTTTGTCCTGCCAAGCCCCATGAACAAGGCTCAATGGAAATACCTTCGTCTCAGACCTCAAAACTTTCCGCACATACGCCTGGCAGAACTTGCCTGGATGTACCACAAGGGAAGAACCAATCTGTCCACATTGCTCGATGCCGTACAGAAGGACAAACCGCTGGACGCACTCTACGCCACACTGGATGCAACCACATCCGACTATTGGACATCTCACATCATGTTTGGGAAAGAATGTGCACGCAAGCAACTTTCGCTCTCACGACAGACCAAGCAACTGCTTATCATCAATACGGTAATGCCCGTCCTCTACGCTTATGCTGTAACACATAATAACGAGCCATTGCGTGAGAGGCTCCTCGACATCCTACGTCAACTTCCAGCTGAAAACAATTACATCCTACGCCAATGGCGCAACTGCGGATTAGAGGCCACAACCGCAGCCGACAGTCAGTCACTCATCCAGTTGAAGCGAATGTATTGTGATCGGGCCGATTGCCTGCGATGTAAATTTGGATATGAATTCCTAAAACGAAAGTCATGAACGAAGAAATACTGTATTCCATCGCCCTTACACGAGTACTTCCCTTTAACTCTGCCATCCAAAACATCTTGCTCAACCAGCTGGGATCGGCAAAGGCCGTCTTTGAACATCGGCACGAGCTAAAGGAATTGTTGCCCGAATCCTCCGATCGACTCATTCACTCGCTAACACGCATGGACGAACACTTGCTACGGGCAGAACAGGAAATGAAGTTTGCAGAAAAAGGGCATATAACCTGTCTACTGCGTAGCGATGAAAACTATCCTGCCCGACTACGAGAATGTGACGATGCACCCATCCTGCTCTACTACCGAGGCAACACGGATTTAAACGCCCACCACATTGTGAGCATCGTGGGTACGCGTCATTGTACGGAATATGGGAAGACGTTCTGTCGCCATTTCATAGAAGACTTGGCAAAGCTGCTTCCCGACACGCTGGTGGTAAGCGGGCTTGCATACGGCATTGATATCAACGCCCATCGTCAGGCCTTGGAGCACGGACTAAACACCGTAGGAGTACTTGCCCATGGATTAGACCAGATTTATCCCCGGCTTCATCGCGAAACCGCTGTCAGGATGTTGAGCCAGGGAGGGCTCCTGACAGAATTCATGAGTGAATCCACTGCCGAAAAAGTGAACTTCGTCAGCCGCAACCGCATCGTTGCAGGTATGGCCGATGCCGTAGTGGTAGTGGAAAGCAAAGCCAAAGGAGGCGGTCTCATCACCGCAAGCATTGCCATGGACTACAGTCGCGATGTGTTTGCCGTTCCCGGACGCATAGGTGACGAGTATTCCGAAGGCTGCAACCAGCTGATTAGGGACAACAAGGCCAACCTTCTGCAAAATGCGGAAGAATTCGTTACACTGATGGGATGGGGTACTTCGAATCATCAGAAAAAGTCTATTCAACGGGAGATTTTCCCTCAACTCTCACCCGAAGAGAACCTCATATACAAGGCTCTCAAAGATTCAGAAGGAAAGCACATCAATCAACTCACGGTGGAAACCAACCTCCCTGTAGGCAAACTCAGCAGTCTGCTCTTTGCACTTGAAATGCGAGGCGTTGTTCGTCCGCTTAGTGGAGGGACCTATCGATTGGCATAAAGGAAGGGCATCCGAGAGGTTTTCTACAAGACAGAATATAGTTGCTGGTCTCGGTTCTCACCTATACTGAAGAATACAGTCCAAGGTTGCCCTGCGTATCTCCATGCTTGTCCCACTGACTACCCTGCGGACGTATCCCTGCTGGTCCACCACAATGGTCACGGGATAGTCACGGGCCGAGGCGTTCTTCTCGTCCACAACTTGGTTCACCCACGTCATCAGTTGGTGGGCATTACAGAGATGTATCCAGTTGAAGTTGTATTGCTGGGTCAGACGGCGCACCGTAGCCACATCGTGCCATGTAACGGAGAAGAACTGCACGTCGGGGTACATCACCTTCCACGCTGCCAGTTCGTTCATCTCCGAAAGAGCCTGTACGCTACCCTGATACCACAAGTAGAACACCGAAACATGGCCTCCAAGTTCACGATTGTCCCACATCTTCCCGTTCATGTCTCTTTCACGGAAAATGGGCAGCAGGTTACCAACCTTGGGCAGGATGAGAGGTCCAGTCCCATCTGCGATAGCCGTATTAGCCTGCCGACGCAGTTCCTTCTCCCCATTAACAAAGAACCACGCATTCTTCACACGTTTTTTAGGCAACGCCATTCTCACGATGGAATCGGGCAATTCCGTATCAAGCCTAATAGCCTGCACCTGTAGGCCGTCCTTGTCCGTCATAAGGGGGAATACCGTACTCTTCTCCATCACCTTAGCTGGCAATTCAGGCATCGCCTCAAAGAAATACCCGTTGATTAAATACTTTGCCACAACCTTCCCGTCCTGCTTCTGCGCCAGGCATCCCGTCAGACAAAGTCCGCAGACGAGGATGAATGATAATGTCCGTTTCATAGCATTAAACCATTTGCTTCGGTACAAAGATAGAAATTATTCTCAGAACAAGCAAGTATTTGCCCACTCGATTGACTTAACACCTTAAATCCTAGTCATCACCGTTTGTGACACAGGTGTCACTCTTCTGTGCCATGAGTGTCACTCGCGTGTGAAAGAGGTGTCACAACCCTCCGCTTCCGATTGCTTTTACCTCAAATTCGGCGAATTATCGGTACATTTTCTGGGAGATTCACCGATTGCTACCGTTCTGTATATCAAACCAATAAGACCCCAATCGGTGAATTCGGTACATTTTTTATGAAAAACATTAGTACGCGCGAATAAAAGTTTCTTTCGCTTCTGCCGCTGCAGCCACCGCTTTTCCGTTGGGCCTCATAAATTACCGACGGTAAACCTCATAGAGAACACCGTCTTTCACAAAGGTAGTGAAGGGTATGAGGGCGTTCGAGAGGCCCAAGGCTATGCCGAAGGCTGCAAAGAAGAGCAGCATGTCGAGGAAATAGGTGATAAGCCCCATAATCATCACCACGGCCAAGACGAGGATGCCAATGGTCCAGATGACGACAAAAAGGGTGAAAACCAGTCCGCCAACGAAGCCCAGTTCCCGAGAATTATCCATTAAACTTTTCGCAACGCCTATAACAATGAGGACTAACGACAGCAGCAACCCGATGGTGATTGACCACTTGCCGTCGTGGATGAAGAGCCCGTCAATCATCACCATCACTATCGTGATGACAAGTCCCACCAGAGTGCATATCAGGGGCAACTTGTAGTTCAACTCGCTGTCACCGCTGCCCGCCATGACGCGCAGCGAGAAGAACTGCAACAGGCTGGCTATGAGTAGCAGGAAGCCGTGCCAAATGGCCGTACCTATGCCAAGCTGCTTCATGTCGAGAATCCAGAGCACCTCGGAGCCGAGAGCCTTGATGCCAAGACCTTCGAGGACGATGGCGGCAAGCAGAAACAAGGGAGTGAGAACGACAAAGAACTGGGAAATGTCGGCCAGCAAGGGGACAAGCATGGCCAAAACCAAAAAGAGCAGGATGAGCCAATAGGGCGTATATCCGCCATACCAATGAGCCAGATTGGAGTGATTGCCACCCTTGGCATTCACCCAGTCACTCTCGCCACCGCCCTCGGCCAGCATCAGGTCGCTCTGGCGCACCAGATACTTCCGGCCTTCAATGGTAACTGTGGCAAAACCCTCATACTCTGTATTTTCAGCCCCAGGCACCCACGACTCCTTGTAGCCGGGTTCCTCGTGGATGGTGTAGTTGGAAGCCACGATGCCCGAGTCTTCGCGGGCGATGAGCAACGTGTCGCCGTTGGCTACACGGAAAACGGTCTTTCCAGCCTTGAAGGCAAAACGAGGGTCATTATTGTTAGCCTTGTCATTAACTTGACGCTCGAACACACGCACCGAGTCGCCATAGATGTTGTCGGCCACGTACTGCCACTGAGCATGGGCTGTCCCGATGTTGCACAACACCACTAGCAACATCGCCACAAAACGGAACTTTTTCGTTAAGCCAGATGACCAAAGCGGAGCTCGCTCCAGCTTTGGCATGGCGAGAAAAGGTGGGATGCGATCCAATTTTTTCATTACCTGATAAGATTAAATTATGCCTACTTCCCCTGCACATAACATCCTGCTGCAAAGGTAAAGAAAAATTTTATATAAACAAAAAAAGCGTCATGGAATTGTCCGTGACACCTTTTCTCTTTATCCTATCAAATTGTTATAGTCGAGAATCCTCATTTCTGTTGCGTCACATATTTCTTTGGCAAGGTTGTTGAGACGATGAAAACGTCCATAGTCTGATGTTCCTTCCATCTCCCACGGTGAGAGTATGAGTAAACATCCGGAAGTACAGGCATAGAAGCGACGTTGCGAGGGTTTCCAGTAACAGGTGATAGGTTCTTTCTGAAGAAGGATAAGGGGCAAGTGAGTATCCAAAGCATCGCTAACGATAAGACTTTCTCCCTTGGAAATGCCTGGCGTCACCAGCACCGTTCCCTCTTCGGCTATACGGAGGAGCCTTTTGCGTTCTTGCTGATAGGCTTCGGTACATTCCGTTGGTTGTCCCGTGGTGTTGTCCTTGCGATGAAAGAAAACTTGTTGCTTCATGGGGTACTTCAGCAGGAAGAGATTGCCAAAGGCCGCATACTCACGTCCACCTATCCACAGATGCAACTGCCGCTCCATCAGTTTCGGGCATTCCTCACGAATCTTTGCCCGAAGCGGGTTTTCCGCCATGTACCGCTTAATGTTCTCGAGCATCCCCGGCCGGTTGATGATGCGGTCGTGATAGCCCTTCTCGAAAAGCACGGGGCGCCAGACCTTTTCCCCTTCCATCCCCATCTCCGAGGGAGAAGCCTCGGACACATCCGCCGGCGTGCCCTGCGTGTTTCCGCAGGGCCTCCCCTTGTCCTGCAACTGCCACCAGGCCTTTGTACATCCCGTTTTGAAACCACGGACAATCATCCCCAGGTGCTTCCCCTCTGGCAGTGCCTCCTTCACCCTCACCAACAGGTGGATGTGGTCGGGCATCATTGCTACGCGCCACACCTCCACCATCGGATAGAAACGGCTTATCTTCGCAACTTCCTCTCCCAATACTTTTTGCCCCAGTTCCGACAATACCATGTGTGGAGTCTCACTGGTCGTAGGCTTTCCTTTTGCGCTCCCCTCTATATGCCCAAACACCCGTTTCCGTCCCTCCACGACCATCGTCACCATATACGTCCCTACCGCCCGATAGTCATGCGCAAACGCCCGCCGATGCTGGTTATGCTTCGTTTCCAGCCTTACTGGTCTGTTCTGCATTTCATCCTTTCTTTGCATGTTCTTTCTTATATACCACTGTGCATCAAATATTCATTTTGATAATGACAAACGGAACCACTCCCCACACGAAAAAACACCCCATAAACGTCAACCACTTCCAGTCTGCCTTGGCATACCGGGTTTTGTCGAAGTGTTGTCGAACGAGAGGTCCTCGCTTGTCGTAGATGCAACGGAAGCCATAATCGACCAGGCCTATAACGACGGCATAGGATATGCCCCAACCTATGTGGAAAGACCCTATATGGGTAAAGATGAGCACAGCCAACCAAAGAAACGGTATCAAAAGAACCTCTATCCCCTTAAACCCAGTACCTATTGTATAATACAGGTAATCGAAAAAGTTGATTCTTATCTGTTTCTTTTTCATAGCACTAACCCTTTATGACTGCAAAGATACGAATAAAAAGAGGAACAGGATATAGCGTTCTGTTCCTCTTTTTATTAATTACTCCTCTGGCCACGTCAAAGGCTCGTCCACATGGAACGAGAACACGGGGCGACCCGCCTGATACAAGGGAACGTCTATCTTTATGTCCTTTGCCGTCTTACATTGTTTGATGAAGTCCTGGGCATTCTTCACGAATACGGTTTCTGTGCTATGGTCTTCGGGACGCACGAAGTAGTACTTCTTGGGTTGATTCTGGTCGAAACGGGCAGTGATGTAGTCCGTACCTTGTACGTCGATTCCTACAATCTGGCCTTGCGTAATACGGAAGAGTACGTTATAGCCATCCTTCTTTGTGTAGCGCACGGTCAGTGTGGCATAGGTCTCTCCCTCATAAGGGAACTTCTGCTCAATGTAGTTGTCACTCACGATTCTGGCCCAGACATTCTTTGTGTCCGTCATCTCATCAACCCTTGTTTCAAACTCCCATTCAGCCTTTTCCTCAGTCTGTGTTTGCTCTGAGGTATTGCTCTCGGTGGTCTCCTCCTCGGTGGCAGGTTCATCTCCACCACTAAAAATCCCACCAAGGATGGTGAGCACGCAAAACACGACAATTCCGAAAAGCCCCCATTTCAGGCAACCCGGATTCTTTTTTTCGTTTTCTTCCATAGTTTTTTAGTTTTACTTTGCTGCCCCATCCCCCCTGAGCGTAATTATTCTGACACAAGAAAGCGTAGGGAAATGTCTCCATTCATCTACCTGTGGGTTCTGGTAAAACCTTTGTCAAAATGAACCGAACAATAACCCCACGCCGTATTATGCTCGGACAATACGGCGTGGTTACGACCATATTTGTCATCGGACACATCAGGCGGGCATTACCTTCTATCCATCCCTTGACTCAGAAATTTACCAGATTTACAAGTAAGGATGAAAGCGGAACGCCTTCTTGGCACAGGATTTCTCCCCTGCGCACAGCAAAGATAAGAAATATCCGCGACTAAGAAAAACTTATTGTACTTTTTCTCTTATTCGGATTTATTATTTCTCATTTCTACATATTGTTATCTACTAAAAGTCTTTTTCTAAGACAGCAAAAAATTCTATAACATTATCTATCAGAAAATAAGATGAGAAAACAATTAACGGGACATCACTTTTATGGCAAAGCGTTATCCCGTTATATTAATAAAAAGAAAGTTGATTGCTTCTACTTAACGAATTCTTTCCGGGTGTTATTATCGGAATATTTCACGATATTTATCCCATGCTTTGGTTGAGGCTGTTTACGTCCTTGTAAATCATAACGACCCACTACCGAAAGGGTACCTTTCATTTCTTCTTTGTTTTCAGGAATGTCATTAGCAATTTCATCATAAGAATAAAAACTAACGAAAGGAGACATAAATGCATTGACTGCAATCCATTTAACGGTAGGTGGAATATATACTTTATATTCTATTATTCCCTCGCTATCACTCTCATAACATTGAGATGGATGATACAGCATATTGGAAGGAATAAGGTATGCTTCTTTCGGGATATTTATATCATAAGTAGAAGAACTCTCTTTGTTTCCTTTATAGCCAAATCTTACTAATGTCTTCATGTCGGCAGTATAGATATTACCATCTGCACATATAAATCCATTTGGACTATAATAATATCCCTTCTCGGTTATTGCGTCAGGTTGAGAGAATACCGAACACGCAATTAATATACTAAAGCTAAATGATATAAGTCTTTTCATATCTGTAAAGAGATTTGATTGTATTATTTCAAAATCTTATATGTCTTCTTCCCCACTTTTACAACATAGGTGCCATGAGGAAGCTCCTGCAGAAAATACTCTGTCGGTAAATCCGTTCGAGGAATACTCTTCACAAGCAAACCAGAAAGGTTAAATATGTTAACACTGCGATATCGCATGCCTTCGATGTCTTCAACATTATCATATACTTCAGGCCAAAATGTAGCTATATAAGTAAATCCATTGCTGGGGTTAGACAAATCTATCTCCCGTCCCCAATGGATGGAACTATTGTAATTTCCTTCTACAACAGTTATTACATGATTATTATCATTTCTTCCTATTACCACAACAGAATGAGTATCGTTTTTTACACGGACACCATCACCTATGTGTATTTGAGGCAAATTATTATATGTTCCTGGGACATGACGTATTGGATATTCATAATTGGAGGCATACTCCATCATGTCAATCATTAAACCATAACAGCCACGGCCAGTAAAACAACCAGCTGGATATCCATTGTATTCCACCGTATTAACATAAACATTATCGTTGGTCCATCTTGTTCCTTCACGATAAGCGTTTTCATTCTTTCTTTGAAGAATACGTTCTGCTATTTGGGACTCATCAAGTGGTGATTGTGCGTATATACGAGAAAAATAGGATACAACAAGGATGAAAAATGTAAGTAATCTTTGGAAATTAAAAGTTATACAATTGCTCATACCTTCTTAAATTGACTCACCCTGCCCTCTGCGAGAGAGGGCAGGGTGAGATTAGTTTATAGTTTTATTAATCAGCCAGCTTTGCCTTGATGAATTCGCGGTTCAGGCGAGCGATGTTGGCGATGGTCTCGCACTTCGGGCAGACGGCTTCGCAGGCACGGGTGTTGGTGCAGTTGCCGAAACCCAGTTCGTCCATCTTGGCAACCATAGCCTTAGCACGACGAGCAGCCTCTACGCGACCCTGAGGAAGCAGG
>FLNY01003815.1_pt1 | contig 15035 bp, 13 predicted proteins | sample 1140381 | NCBI WGS metagenome assembly FLNY01 (sample SAMEA3878172, study PRJEB12797) | bioreactor metagenome | biome: Moose rumen | place: Sweden | collected 2011-10
TCCAAATGTCAGGCAAATATCAGACAGTCTTTGCAAGAATTACGAGATAAAGAGATAACTTTGCACTGTCAAAATAAAAACGAAAAGAACAATGAACAAGAAAACCATCATCACCGCACTGCTCGCCCTTGTCGCAATGGCAGGGCAGGCACAAAGGCATCTGCCAGCGTTCCAGTACTCCAAGGAGCCTGCTGTATTAAACGGAATTATTATTGGGGATGCGGCCACAAAGAGACCAGATAGCGTGCGCGTGCGTTACGCTTTGAAATACAGCTCGGGCATGGGGGACGCTGTAAGGCGTAGCAGTTCGGGTGTGGATGCTAATGGACATTTCAGTCTGAGTCTGCCTACAGGTACGACGATAGATTGCCACGTAACAGTAGGCGAATGTCGTTTTACCTGCTATGTAGTGCCAGGTCAGACGGTTTCTTTCAAACTTAATCTTAAAAAGCAGAATACGCAGGGGCTGACCAAAGCGTTGACGTTCGGTGGACACTTGGCCGACTTCAATCAGGATTTAGTCTATGCCACAGAACGGGGTTTTGACCCAGAGACCATCTACCGCGATGTAGAAGCGAAACGTAACATGGGACAACTGGCAGCTGAACTGCCCGAGAAAAACGAAGAGGGCTACTTCCACTATCTGGATTCCACATACCACCGAATCACTGAACTAATAGACAACGACCGAAAGATTGGCAAAGCCTATCGTGAGTTTGCAAAAGCGGTAAACCTATATGAACAGGGAGCGATGATGCCCTTCTGCGGCCAGGCTATCCAATATGAGGGCATCAGTACAGACGAAGAGTTTGATGCTTTCGAAGGACGCTTGAAACAGCGTTTGGATTGTTATATGCAGGACGATCCTTGGGTCAATCCCGTGCTATGCTATGTCATGTGGGGTATGCCAGCAACTTTCGTAGATTCGTATGTCAGCCAGCCAGTGAAGTTGCCTTCAGACTATCAGCAGTGTCATCTGGCCTCGAAGTTTCTGCAACAGATGGGAGCAGAGAAACTGTTGCTTACAGAAGAGCAGAAAGATAGTGTACGAACGTTCTTGCCAGTTCTGGGGCGGGATGTGTTAGATTATAATGACCGGATGGACCGGGAGCTGTCATTTGTGAGTGAGCAGGGGATGTCTCGCATTTGCACTTTGCCTGACAATACAAAAGATTCTAGTGACATCCTTTCAGCTATCCTAAAACCATATCGCGGGCAGCCCGTGCTGTTAGACCTCTGGGAAACCACCTGCGGCCCGTGCCGATTTGCGTTCAAAAATATGCATGAGAAGAAAAAGGAACTGGCTAGACGTATGCACTTCGTCAGCATCGCAAGCGAGAACTCCGACCTCGCCACGTGGCAACGGCTCATTCCCAACTACATCGGCGATCACTACCGCTTGACCATGCAGCAACTCCAGGCATTACACCGACAAATTCCTTGCGACACAAACGGAGTTCCCGTGTGGGTGGTGGTCAACTCCGACGGCACCATACACCATGCTTTCAAGGGTTGGGGCGGTCTCGACCAGATGATGGAAGAAATATCGCCAGTACTAAAGTGAATTACTCGAAGAAACTTCAAAAAGACATCATGAACAAGAAAACCATCATCACCATCCTGTTTGCCCTCGTTGTAATGTCGGGGCAGGCACAAGTGAGGTGTCACGTCATTGGCACGGTGGCCGAAGGGACAACGCCCATTGAACTAAGGATATACTGCGATGGCGAAGACCCGAAGAACAGTACGCTGCGACCCGAGTTGAAGGACGGATGCTTTGAGTGCGACGTGGAGGATACGCAGATAGAGCGGTGGCACATCGTGGACTTCGGCGAGGTGATGGAGAAGGGAATGACCCTCCGCACAGGAGAGTTCTTCTTGGAGGACGGCGCAACCGTGACCATCCGGCTCGACGGCGATAAGTTCGACATTCAATCTACTGGTAAGGAGTATCAGGCGTGGCACGCTATGGAGCAAGCCGCCGAAGAGAAGTTCATGTCTACCTATGAGAAACTGGACGAGAACGACAAGCAGAAGATGGCGGAACTTGAAGACGAATACCACCAATGGACGCTCGACTATTATAAAGCTCACCCGATGCTTGGCTTCCTGTTCGAACTCGACGGGCGGCTCAAAGGGTTTCACTTCAATGACACGGGTCTTGCCGCTATGCTTGACATCTACCATTATCAATACACCACGCTCTATCCTGACCACCCCATGCATCAGCGCATTGCCGAGCAAGAGGCTGTGGGTTATCAGATTTGCGGGCGAAAATACAACGACTACGATGTGCGCACAATGGACGGGCAGCAAGTCCGCGCCTCTGAATACTACAAGGATAAGTTGACGCTCGTCATCTGCTGGGCCTCGTGGTGCTCGCCCTGCATCCGCGACGTTTGCGACATTATCCCCATCTACAACGAGTACCACAATCGTGGCCTGAATATGTTCAGCCTTGCTCACGAATTTAAGTCCACCGATGCCATGCGCAAGGCCGTCGAGCGTCACGTCTTTCCTTGGCCCTGCCTCGTTGACCTCGACGACGAGTTCGGAGTGTTCAAGAAGCACGGCACCGCCAACAGTGCCCTGTTCCTCATCGACCGCGACGGTACCATCATCGCCGTACCAAACAGTGTAGAGGAATTGGAGCCGCTCGTTAAGAAAGCACTAAACATTGAATAGAATCATGAACAAGAAAACTATCATCACCGCACTGCTCGCCCTTGTCGCTGTGGTGGGACATGGACAAGTGAAGCCCGACACGATTACCATCGACCTCCAACTCTCAAGCAAGGCACAGGGCGAGAAAGCGACGGTAGTCTATCCCGATTTCATGACCTTCGACACCTATGTCCTCCATCCTGTCACCGACAGCGAAGGACGATGGATCATAAAGATTCCCGCCTACCGCCCACTTCACATCCAGATATGGGACGACAACAAAATACAAGGGGTGGTATGGGGAGCACTCAACCTCTACTGCCGTCCGGGAACTGTTGCCGACATCCTATTGGATGATATCAACGACCATTGTATCTTCACTGGAGAGAATGCTGCAGTGCATAATGCGCAGATAGTCCATCCACTGAAGATTGAAGATTTCCACGGCAGAATGTTCGACATGCCGATGCAGGAGGCCGCTAATACAATCCGTAAGATTCATGAGCAGAATCTCCATCGCATTGATACGCTTCGCATGGCGCATCCCGAACTTCCACGTGGCTATGTAGAGATGCTCAATGCTATGGCAGGTTATGGCTTTGGCATGGATATGACGCAGAATGTGTTTGGGCACTTCGCGGAGCAAATAGTAGACATCTTGTCGCAAGGGTTCACAACGCTGCCCAAGGAATACTTAGACCTGCTGAACGAGGTCGAAACTCACGAACTGCTCCACCCACAGGGGATAATACCAGCCGACGCTACCACTTATTTCCGCGATGTCATCAATCTGGAGAGCATGCGACAAAAAGGTATCATCAGCAATAGTGTGGAAGATGCGGACGACATGGGATTAGAAGTGATAACGCGAGTCTATCCCATAACCTTGATTGACTCTATAGACGTTTCCGATGACGTGCGGGAACTGATGAAGACCTACTATTATTTGGATAAATGTGGTGACGAAATGATGACCGCCGAACGCGACGCCTTTCTACATACGCATCTGAACGCGCATTCGTATGAGATACTGATGGGATATTTGGAGAATAAGGCGGAGCAATTTGCACCACCAGCAGAAGATGAGGTTGAAACATTGACGGAGACACCCTTGGACAGCCTCATTGACGGACAAGAAATCTTCCGAAAACTGATTCTTCCCTACCGGGGACGTGTGGTCTATATTGACGTTTGGGGTACATGGTGTGGCCCCTGTCGGGAAGAAATGGAACACTTGCCGGCACTTCACGATATGCTCAAGGACTTGCCCGTCACCTACATGTATCTTGCCAACAATTCGCCCAAAGAACTTTGGAAGAAGTCCGCCGTACGCTATGGTCTCGACGGCACCGACTGCATGAACCTTCGCCTGTCGAATAGCCAGCAGCAAGCCGTCGAGAACTATCTGAACGTGAAGGGTTACCCTACATACGTACTTGTGTCTCCCGATGGCACAATCGTCACAAACGATGCGCCACGCCCTAGCCGTTCTTCCAGCTTGCGCGATGCCATTCTAAAGTTAATAGAGAAATAGAAAGAGAACGAACAATGAAAAAGAAAACAATCATCACCGCACTGCTCGCCCTCGTCGTACTGGCGGGGCAGGGGCAAGTGAAATATGTCGCTGTTCCCGAGAGTATTGTAGATACGTATTGGCGAAGTGAAAAGACGGGTGATTGGAAGATTGGATTTACAGATAGTTGCGCTATCTATGACGTCTAGTGATGAAAGATGAAAGAAAAATGAAAATAATTATTAAATCCCGAAGCTGAGACACAGTACTTCTGGATTTATTTGTATTTTTGTGGCGAAAAAATACAATCTTTATCTAATAATAAACGAATAAACGAAAATGAAAGAAGAACTCATCCGCAAATCCTATGAGATTGCACGCGAGCGCTACGCCGCCCTCGGCGTGGACACAGACAAGGCCATTGCCGAACTCGAAAAGACTCAAATCTCACTGCACTGCTGGCAGACGGATGATGTCGTCGGTTTTGAGCGCAACGAAGCCCTTAGCGGAGGCATTCAGACAACAGGCAACTATCCCGGCCGCGCCCGCAACATCGACGAGGTGCGCAAGGACATCGAGTTCGTAAAGACGCTTCTCGCAGGCAACCACCGCCTGAACCTGCACGAGATCTACGGCGACTTCGGCGACAAGTTCGTCGATCGCGACCAAGTGGAGGTGAAGCACTTCCAGAGCTGGATCGACTGGGCCAAGGAGAACAACATGAAGCTCGACTTCAACTCGACCAGCTTCTCCCACCCCAGGAGCGGCAGCCTCAGCCTCTCCAACCCCGACCCCGCCATCCGCGAGTTCTGGATCGAGCACACCAAGCGCTGCCGTCGCATCGCTGACGCCATGGGTAAGGCGCAGGGCGACCCCTGCATCATGAACATCTGGGTTCACGACGGCTCGAAGGACCTCACCGTACAACGCAAGAAATATCGCGAGCTGCTCGTGGATTCGCTCGACAAGATCATGGAGGAGAACCTGCCCGATATGAAGGCCTGCTTCGAGGCTAAGCTCTTCGGCATCGGCCTGGAAAGCTACACCGTGGGCAGCCACGACTTCTACACCGCCTACTGCGCTACCCGCAAGCAGATGTACACGCTCGACACGGGTCACTACGAGCAGACGGAGAACGTCTCGGACTTCGTCAGCACCCTCCTGATGTACGTCCCCGAGCTGATGCTGCACGTCAGCCGCCCCGTGCGTTGGGACAGCGACCACGTGACCATCATGAACGACCAGACGCTCGACCTCTTCAAGGAACTCGTGCGTGCCGACGGTCTCCATCGCGCCCACATCGGCCTCGACTACTTCGACGCCAGTATCAACCGCATCGGAGCCTATATAGTCGGCACTCGCGCCACGCAGAAGTGCGTCCTCCAAGCGCTGCTCGAGCCCCTCGCCAAGCTGCGTGAGTACGAGGACAACGGCCAGAACTTCGAGCGCCTCGCCCTCCTCGAGGAAGCCAAGAGCCTCCCCTTCGGCGCCGTCTTCGACTACTTCAACCTCAAGGCGGGCGTTCCTGTCGGCGAAGAGTTCATTCCTGCCATCCAGGAGTACGAGAAGAACGTGACCAGCAAGAGGTAAACAGACGGACCCGCCCCCCGCCCTCCCTGTGAGGGAGCCATGCGAACAGACTCCCTTCAAAGAATGGGGTTGCATGTGTTGCGTTTGACCAACGAACAGGTCTTATATGACACCGATAATGTCATACAACAAATTATTGATTATTTCAAAAAAGGAGTAATTCTCAACAATAGTTATAATGAAGAATAAGAATACACCATCAGCAAATGTGACTGCTCCCTCCCTCTCAGGGAGGGCGGGGGGTGGGTCCGCTAAGTCTTCCTCTTTAAAATCAACCATCGCGGTTTCTCTGAACAATTACCTCGACGCAGGAGCCATCGTAGCGGGTGCCAGCGGCATCACGCTATGGCAGAACTACCTCGGGCTGAGCGAGATCCATTTAGGATGGCTCAATGCCATCAGCGCTAATGCCTTAGGTGCAGCCATCGGTGCCATCATCGGCGGCTTTCTGGCCGACCGGTTCGGGCGCAAGTTCATCTTCACCTACAACCTGCTGGTATATATGCTGGGCGTGCTCATCGTGATGCTCTCCGTGAACTTCCCGATGCTGCTCTGCGGCTTCCTCGTCACTGGTATCAGTGTGGGCGTCGGCGTGCCTGCTTCGTGGACATATATCTCTGAGAGTTCAGAGGTCAACAACCGCGGTCGCAACATCTGCATATCGCAGATGTCATGGGGCTTAGGACCTATGATTATCTTGCTCTTCGGCATGCTGTTCGCTCCTGGCGGCTACCTCTATGGCCTTGTTGAATCTATAGCTCACGCAGTCATTGGTGCTGACGCAGCCGAAGCGGCTGTGCGAGTGTTCTCCTCGCGCGTTGTCTTCTTCACCCTTTTCATCGTGGCCTTCATCGCCTGGACGCTTCAACGTCAGTTGGAAGAGAGCGCAGAGTTTACGGCAAACAAGGAGAAAAAAAGTGGCATCGTAGACAACATCAAACTCCTGTTCACCAATAAAATCGCCGTCAAGACCGTTGCCTTCCTGGCCGTCATCTACCTGACGTGGAACCTCGTGGCTTCGGTCATGGGCTTCTTCCAGCCACACATCTACGAGACAGCAGGCGGTCTGAGCAACGAGTACGCCAATATGCTGAGCTGTGTAGGTTGGCTCGTTGTGGTTGTCGTGACGTTCTGCCTCTCTTTCTTCATCGACCGCCTGCCGCACAAGTTGTTCTACGTCTTAGGTCTCTTGGCAGCCCTTGCCACTTGGGCCGTCATCATCAAAGGCGTAACGGGCGTTGGCAGCCTGTGGGCGTTCTCCATCCTGTGGGGCGTCAACGGCGGCTTGAGCGTGCAGATCTTCTATGCCCTTTGGGGCAGCGAGCTCTTCCCTGCCAAGTTCCGCGCCGGTGCCCAGGGCCTGATGTTCTTCATCGTCCGCGGCCTCTCCGCAGCATGGGGCCTCATCTTCACCTATATCTACGGCGAGAACGGCGAAGGCTTCACCCTCGCCGCCTGGTGCATGATCTTCCTATTGCTTATCTCCCTGATTGTCGGTGTCATCGGTGCCCCAAACACACGGGGCAAGAGCCTCGCCCAAATCACTAAGGAGCGCTACGGCGAAATCGTGTAATAACAAAGCAACAGCCTCCCTCGAAGGAGGCTGTTGCTTTTTATACGGGGCTCGCGCTCGGCGCCGAAGGCGACGCTTGCCTTGCCAAGAACCATGACCCGGGGTCACGGGTGAGAGGCCGTACAAAACGAAAAAGCCTTCCCTGCTCGGGAAGGCTTTTGCGGTGCGTACGGGGCTCGAACCCGTGACCCCATGCGTGACAGGCATGTATTCTAACCAGACTGAACTAACGCACCGTGTGGAGCGGCAAACGAGACTCGAACTCGCGACCCCGACCTTGGCAAGGTCGTGCTCTACCAACTGAGCTATTGCCGCAAAGGGAGTGGGCGGAGATGGATTCGAACCACCGAAGGTAAAAACCAGCAGATTTACAGTCTGCCCCATTTGGCCACTCTGGTATCCGCCCAGACCTTTTGAATGTCAAAGAAGAAGTGACTCCGGCGGGATTCAAACCCACAACCTTCTGATCCGTAGTCAGATGCTCTATTCAGTTGAGCTACGGAGCCGACTTATGCGTCGGTGGGCGCTGACGGATTCGAACCGCCGACCCTCTGCTTGTAAGGCAGATGCTCTGAACCAGCTGAGCTAAGCGCCCCTTCGAGGGGGCTGCTGTATTTACTTAGCCCCGCGTTTCTTTCTCGAAAGCGGGTGCAAAGGTAGGCTGTTTTTATGAAACCACCAAATGTTTTCATGATTTTTTTGCCAAGAGCGCAAAAATATCTACTTTTGCACCGCCAAAAGATGATTTGGTTAGTGTTCTTTACTTATTATTATCTAAAGCTTAAAAACAAAAGTAATGAAAAGGAGTTTTCTTCTTGCCGTAGGTGCGCTTTTCACCGTCGCAGCCTCGGCACAACTCAATGTCCAGTTGCATTACGACCTGGGTCACGACTTGTACGGTCATGAGCTTTCATCCCGCCCTCGCGTGACAGCGACCATTGAGAATTTCACCGCAGACCGCTGGGGTAGTACGTTTTTTTTCATCGATGCCGACTTCGGCGGCAATGTCGTCAAAAGTGCTTACGGCGAGATATCGCGTGAGTTGCGGTTCTGGAAGGCACCGATAGCCTTACACTTGGAATACAACGGCGGCCTGCAGCGCGCGTCCTACGGCTACGATGATGCTTACCTGGCAGGTGCTGCCTGGAACTGGGCCAGCAGCGATTTCTCGCGAACGTTCTCGGTGCAGCTGATGTACAAGTATCTGGGCCACCGCCGCAACCACGGCGGCACGAGCCACAGCGTGCAGCTGACAGAGGTCTGGGGCCTGCAGTTTGCTCGTGGGCTTTGTAGCTTCTCTGGCTACTGCGACCTGTGGTACGACAAGGGCGTCAAGGGCCACGTCGTGCTCATGAGCGAGCCTCAGTTTTGGGTGAATTTGTGGACGCTGCCGCGCATAAACGATGCGGCAAAATTGAGCGTAGGCACCGAGGTTGAAGTCACAAAGAATCTGGTGTGGCCGTCGGATGGCATCAATGACCGTTTCTACGTAATCCCAACGCTGGCCATGAAGTGGACGTTCTGAGCCAAAAGCCGATATTAACGGACAAGGCCGCGGGCGAGTCATTCGCCTGCGGCCTTGTCTTCGTATATAGGTTCTATGATATTCAGCAGTTTTATCGTTGCCTTTATGGCAGCTTCTGTCTGGTCTGCATCAAGAGCATGCGTGCGATAAGTCTTTTCCTCGAAGACCCATTCGATGGTCGTCTGCACGAGAGCGTCGGTGCGACCGCCCGGGGGAATGGTGACGCAGTAGTTTGATAGCCAAGGGAAGGGCCGCCCGAGCCTGTCGCGGTAGATATGGCGCACGGCGCGCACGAAGGCGTCATACTGTCCGTCGCCCTGAGCGCTCTCTTCGTAGATGGCGCCGTTCACTTGCAGGCGCACCTGCGCCATCGGACGAAGCCCATAGGCTGTACTGACCATGTACGATATGAGTAGCACGCTGTCGTTGGCCTCGCTGTGGCGCAACACGTCGCGGATGATGAAAGGGAGGTCCTCCTGCGTGACGTGCTCCTTTTTGTCGCCGAGTTCGGTGATGCGGTCGGTGACTTTTTTCATATCATCGTCGCTGAGGTCAAGGCCCAGAGCCTCGAGATTGAGGCGGAGGCTGGCCTGCCCGCTGCTCTTGCCCAGCGCGTATTCACGCCGTCGGCCGAATCGCTCAGGTTGCAGCGCGTTCTGGTAGAGACGATTCTTCTCGTCGCCGTCAGCGTGAACCCCTGCCACCTGCGTAAAGACGGCGCTGCCGGTGATTGGTTTATTGGGGGGAATAGCGATGCCGCTATAGCTCTCAACCATGCGAGCAACCTTGTTAAGTTCACCCTCGTTGATATTGGTAAAGGCGTTGAAATGGTCCTTCAGTATGGCTTGCACACTGGCCAGGGGAGCGTTGCCGGCACGCTCGCCCAGTCCGTTGATGGCAGTGTGAAGGCCCTTTGCTCCTCCGAACACTGCAGCCAACACATTGGAGACGGCGAGGTCGTAGTCGTTGTGTGCATGAAAGTCGAAGTGAACATCAGGATAGCGTGCCACCATGTGCCTGATGTAGTCGAGCGTGTTGAGCGGGTTTAGTAGCCCGAGAGTGTCAGGCAACATGATACGGCAGACGGGAAGGTCTATGAGAGCGTCAACGAGCTGGAAGACATAATCCTCGTCAGTCTGCATACCCCCGCTCCAGTCCTCGAGATAAACGTTTACGGTGACGCCCCGCTGAATTGCCATCTCAATATTTCGGCGCACATCGTCGGCATGTTGCAGACAAGTCTTCCCAAGCTGCCCTTCGCAGTGGCGACGCGAACCCTTGCATAATAAATTTAATGTACACGCGCCCGCGCGAAGTAGCCATTCCAAGCTCTTGCCGCCGTCGACGAAGCCGAGCACTTCGATGCGGTCGATCATTCCCTTTGCCTCGGCCCATCGGGTTACTCGCTTCACGGCGTCAAGTTCTCCGTCGCTGACACGAGCCGACGCCACTTCTACACGATCGACGTGGAGGTCTTCGAGCAAGGCTCGGCAGATCATCAGCTTCTCATGAGGCATGAAGCTGACGCCGCTGGTCTGCTCGCCGTCGCGCAGCGTGGTGTCCATTATCTCAACCTCTCTCATATTCTTCTATTTTATCTTTGCTCTCGATGAGGAAGTCAATGTCATCAAGTCCGTTCATAAGGCAGTATTTCTTGTAGCCGTTTATCTGGAAATGCTCAGTACGAGACGTCTTGAGGTTCGTGACGGTCTGCTGTGGCAAGTTCACCTCGACGAGCGTCTTGGCGTTGCGTGCTATGCTGTCGAAGAGCTCTGACAGGAATTCAGGGCTGACGGTTACGGGCAAGACGAAGTTGTTCAGTTCGTTGTTCTTATGGATATCGGCAAAGGCAGAGCTGATGACGACTCTGAAACCGTATCCGGCGATGGCCCAGGCAGCATGTTCGCGGCTGGATCCAGAGCCAAAATTCCTGCCAGCCACGAGAATACATCCAGAGTACGTCGGGTCGTTGAGCACAAAGTCGGCGTTGGGCGTTCCATCGTCGTTGTAGCGCCAATCGCAAAAGAGGTTGTCGCCGAAGAAACGCTCGTCGCGTGTCGTGGCCTTGAGAAAGCGTGCCGGTATAATCTGGTCTGTGTCGACATTCTCGAGGGGCAGCGGCACGCAAGTTGAGGTTATGATATTGAATTTCTGCTTCATGGCTACATAAGTTCACGCGGGTCGGAGATGACGCCTGTGACGGCAGCAGCTGCCGCTACGAGAGGCGATGCGAGCACCGTGCGGGCCCCGGGCCCCTGACGTCCTTGGAAATTGCGGTTGGATGTTGAAACACACAGTTTGCCTGCTGGCACCTTATCGTCGTTCATCGCCAGACAGGCAGAACAGCTGGGCAGACGCACCTCGAAGCCAGCCGCCTCAAGCCGCTTGTCGAGCCCTTCGTCGATAATCTGCTGGCGCACGGCCCATGAGCCCGGCACGAGCCATGCCGTCAGGCCCTCAGCTTTCCGACGTCCGTCAACGATATCAGCAAAAGCCCTGAAGTCCTCAATGCGCCCGTTGGTGCAGGCTCCGAGAAAAACGTAGTCAACTTTGGTCCCGAGAAGTTTCTGGCCTGGCTCAAATTGCATGTATTGCAGCGCCTTGCAGAAATCGGCGCCGCCGCTCTCAGGCAGGCTCTCAGTGATGCCGATGCCCATTCCCGGGTTGGTGCCGTAAGTTATGCGGGGCTCTATGTCGGCGGCGTCGAATGTCAGTTCCCGGTCGAACACGGCATCGTCGTCGCTACGCAACGTCTTCCAATAGGCAACGGCCCGCTCCCAGTCGTCGCCCTTGGGCGCGTATTCTTTCCCACGCAGGTATTCGAAAGTGGTTTGGTCTGGAGCCACGAAGCCTCCGCGAGCGCCCATCTCTATGGACAGATTGCAGAGCGTCAGGCGCCCCTCCATAGAGAGAGCCCTGACGGCCTCTCCTGCATATTCAACGAAAAAGCCAGTGGCACCGCTGGTAGTCAGCTGCGCCATGAGATAAAGAGCCAAGTCCTTGGCCGTAACGCCTTTTGCGAGAGTGCCATTGACGGTAATACGCATTGATTTGGGCTTCTGCTGGAGGATACACTGCGAGGCCATTACCATCTCAACCTCAGACGTTCCTATGCCGAAAGCTACGGCTCCTACAGCTCCGTGCGTGGAGGTGTGCGAGTCGCCGCAAACAATAGTCATGCCCGGCAGCGAGAGCCCTTTTTCAGGGCCTACGACGTGCACTATGCCGTTGTCTTTTGAGCCCATCGGAAAATGTGTTAGTCCGAACTGGGCAGCATTACGCTCAAGGGCCTCCACCTGTTGACGCCCTACGTCGTCGCGTATGGCTAGGCCGGCAGAAGGCGTGTTATGGTCGGGCATACAGAAGATCTGCCTGGGCCGCAGGCACGCCAGCCCGCGTTCCCGTAGGTCGTTGAAAGCCTGCGGACTTGTCACTTCGTGGACGTAGAGCCTGTCAATATATAGCTGTGTAGGGCCGTCGTCGATGTTCTGCACGACATGTGCATCCCATATTTTGTCGAAGAGAGTGTTCATATCTGTTTATTGGTTCGCCACGCCCCGACTTAGTGACGCGGCTAAAACCTGTTCTTACTTAGCGAAGTTGCGGGATGCGAAGGGCAACGACTGACGCAGCGAAGCACGCCAGTATTCCCAGTTGTGAACGCCATTGCGTACGCGGAACTCAGCCTTGATACCTGCGAGGCGCATTTTCTTGTAGAGCTCGAAGGTGTCTCCGAGCAGGCCGTCGTCGTCGCCGCAGTCGAGCGTCCAGGCTACGGTGCGCAATTTCTGCTTAGCGGCATCGTCGGCGCTGTCCATGAAGGTGAGTGCCGAGTGTTTGTGGACGCCCTCCACGGTGTAGAACATGCGAGTCTTTTCTCCGTTAGGCCCGGGGCGCCCGTTGCCGCTGTTGAGCCAAGGGCTCATGGCATAGCACGAGGAGAACATATCCGGGTGACGCTGGCAGTAGCCTACACTGCCTCCTCCGCCCATCGACAGTCCCATGACGGCGCGGTGCTGCTTGTCGCCTATGCCCCTGTATTTCTGCTCAGCGGCAGGGATGAGTTCGTTGAAGAAGAAGTCTTCATAAGCCCATCCTTCCATGTTGAAATATCCGTTTGGAGTGTTGTTGACGTCGGGTCCTCCAGCGTTAGGCATGATGATGACGACGGGCACCGTCTCGCCGCTCTCAATGAGTTCGTCGGTGATGTCCTTCATGCCGCCTTTCTGGTCCCAGGCGGTGTAGGTGTCTGTAAGTCCGTGTAGCAGGTAGATGACTGGCAGCTTGTTGCTTGTCTTCTCGAAGTCCGAGGGCAGGTAAACGTTGTAGCGCACAGTAGCCCCGAGCACTTGGCTGTGGATGCTGTCGGTCACGATGCGGCCGGCCAGTGCGAAGGCGGTTGAGAGGCAGAGCGCCAATAAAAGCATAGTCCGTTTCATAGGTCACTTAGGTTCAGTTATTTCTTAAATTTGTTGATGCAGTCGATGTAAGCTTCTACGGATGCCGTGACGATGTCGGTGTTTGCGCCGAAGCCGTAGTAGAGATGTCCGTCGTACTCCACCTGCATGTGCACTTTTCCTACATCGTCAGAGCCCTTAGAGATAGCCTGGATAGTAAATTCCTTAAGCGTCATCTGCCGGCGTATGATATTCTTGAGGGCACGGATGGCAGCATCGACCGGTCCGTTGCCGCTTGCCGAGGCTTCGAAGCGCTCGCCGCTGATATTAAGCCCTATGGCTGCCACGCTGCGGACGCCCTTGCCTGTAGTAACCTGCAGGTATTCGAGTTTTATGGCATGCGATGCTGTGCGGTCGGCTCCAGCGATCATGAGAATATCGTCGTCGGTGATTTCCTTCTTCTGGTCGGCCAGACGCAGGAAAGCCTGGTAGGTGCTGTCGAGGGCCTCGTCGGTGAGTTCGATGCCGAGTGTCTGAAGGCGGTGTTTGAGGGCTGCGTGGCCGCTGCGTGCTGTCAGCACGATACTGTTGTCGTCGATGCCGACGTCTTTCGGGTCTATGATTTCATAGGTCTCTGCATTCTTGAGTACGCCGTCCTGATGAATACCGCTGGAATGAGCAAAGGCGTTGCGCCCTACGATAGCTTTATTGGGCTGCACGGGCATATTCATGAGCGACGAGACGAGTCGCGACGTAGGATAGATCCGTTGCGTATTGATATTAGTGTCAATGCCGAGAGTGGGATGACACTTCAGAATCATCGCTATCTCCTCGAGGCTTGTGTTGCCGGCCCGTTCGCCTATTCCGTTTATTGTCACCTCAGCCTGGCGTGCCCCCGCAACGATGCCCGCCACGGTGTTGGCCGTGGCCATGCCGAGGTCGTTGTGGCAGTGGGTTGAGAGTATGGCTTTCTCGCTTGCGAGGCCGTCGACGTGCTCCATAAGGTAGCGTATCTTAGTCCCAAACTCCTCGGGCAAGCAGTAGCCTGTAGTGTCGGGGATGTTGCACACGGTGGCTCCGGCTTTCACTACAGCCTCCACGACACGTGCCAGGTACTCGTTGTCGGTGCGTCCGGCATCCTCAGCGTAGAACTCGACATCGTCGACATAACGTCTGGCATACTTGACGGCAGCTACTGCTCGCTCGATAATCTCCTCGCGTGTGGAGTTAAACTTATATTTAATGTGGTAGTCCGAGGTGCCAATGCCAGTGTGTATGCGTTTGTGCTTGGCATACTGCAGCGATTCCACTGCCACGTCGATGTCGCGCTGCACGGCTCGTGTGAGTGCGCATATGGTAGGCCAGGTCACGGCCTTGGATATCTCCACGACGCTGTTGAAATCGCCCGGCGACGACACGGGGAATCCCGCCTCGATGATGTCGACCCCAAGAGCCTCGAGTTGCTTGGCCACTTGGATTTTCTCTACAGTGTTCAACTGACATCCCGGCACCTGTTCGCCATCGCGCAGTGTCGTATCGAAAATAAAAAGTCTGTCGCTCATTTCTTTGTTGTTAACGTTTATAGCACAACGTTTAAAACTTGCTAAATCGGCACAAAAATACACTATTCTGCTTACACAAGCAAAGAATAAGGCCAGTTTTTATATCAAACGCTTTAAAAAGACCTCAGAAGCGCCCGCCGCCGCCAAAACCGCCGCCTCCGTTGCCGCCACCGTTGCCGCCACCGTTGCCGCCACGGCCGCCGCCGCCATC
>FLNY01004890.1_pt1 | contig 15035 bp, 13 predicted proteins | sample 1140381 | NCBI WGS metagenome assembly FLNY01 (sample SAMEA3878172, study PRJEB12797) | bioreactor metagenome | biome: Moose rumen | place: Sweden | collected 2011-10
TTCGGACTTATTGCTATTGTTTTAATCGTTGTTTCTGCTGTCGTCTTTTCGATTCTAGGCGTTGCCGTTGACAACTTCGGCGACAAGTGCATCGAGATGATTGACAGAAAACGATAATCCGTGTCTGTCTGCGGATGAATGGAATAGCACGGCGGAAAAGTCGTGCTTCTATTCCTGGCGTTTCTTTTGTTTGTCGAGGCTTTCAAGCTCTGCAACTACATTCAGTGCGTTCTCGATGATATTTTTAGACTGCTCGATTTTATGAATGAATGGCTCGTTGTTCTGGTCCTTCATTTTGTTCAGGTTAGACAATGTGTCATACTTCGTATCTTTTGTATAGCCTAAAATCCCTGAAAGGACATTGTTGATTGCCCTGGCTGCATCTCCGAAACGATGAATCAAGGAAGAGACATCACTTTCAATACCTCTCATAATCTGCTCAAGCTTGTTTTGAGCCTGCAGGGTTCTTGAATTTTCTTCCCTAAATTTATTCAGAAGGCTTCCAGTCTCACCATTAGTTGAAAGTCGGCGTGCGAATTCCTGCAATGAGATGGAAAGGCTTACCATTGAGTTAAATGCGTCGGAAAGCTGGGTATGATTTTCTTTTTTGTTGAAAGAGCCTTGCACAATCAGTGTTTTTAAATCCAGCTCGCAAACGGAGAATTTTTCCTTCATAAACCAGTTCAGGAAACCAAGCGTTGAATTGTAGGCGAATGTAACTCCTGACCAGACATCTTCCCAGGGGCGCACCGGGAATTCCGGAAATTTGTCAAGCCCGAAAGTTGTTTTTAGGGTAGAAAGCAAAGCCTCACGCTTGCAGTCTGATTCCCAGGAAATCCATTTCTGCTCGAAAATTTTTTTGTACTCATTCTTGAATTTTACGAACCAGTCTTCTCCGCCTGAAAAAATCTGTGTGTGCCAGTAAGAGTCATTGTTTGCGATACAAGCGATTGCCTGCATTGGAACGCTGGTGACGAACATTTTTATGAAGCTGGCGTTTGCGCGGGCTTTCGAGATGAATTCTCCCGCATCACGGCCACTTCCTTCTTCATTCAAGATTTTTGAATTTCTGACAGCAAACATGTAAAGTGCCTGCAAAAATTCGTCTGGAAGCTCCACCGGCTTTGAGAGAATCTTTGTATAATCGGCTATTTCTGAATCAACCTGTGAAAGAGGGCATGTTCTTTCGCTTCCGCTAGCCGATGAAAACTGAGTGATAAAGCGTGCGAATGGCAATTTTACGAATTGACGGAGCCATTCCAAGGCTTTTGCGCTCGTATACATTAATGCCCTGTCATTCTCTGGAATATTGTCAAAAATATCCTCAAGTTTTCGAAGAAGGGCTGGCCTTAAATCCGGCCTGAGCTCTGCACTTACTGGATTTGAGTAAGGGTCTGCCTCGTTATTGATTTCCGAGACAGTTTCGGGAATTGCTATTGAGGACAAAAAGGCGTAGAAAGAGCCGTCATTGTCAAGTGTTGCCGCAAGATAGGGCTTAAAAAAGTCCGCACAGGCCTTTAGTTCTGAAATCTGCTCATAAAAAAAATTCAGAAGAAGTCCCCGTTTGTAATCAATGAGTCCCGGATAGTTTCTTTGGACGAACCTTGCCATCTCTGAAAGCTTAAATTCGTTGTAAATGACAGTTTTGCTTGTGTTTGAAAGGATTGCCTTCAGCCAGACGATAAATCTTAAAAAAAATGACTCATGCTGAAGCTTTATTTCGAGTGGTGCATCATCTTGGTCGGAATTTGTATTGTCAGAAAGATTAGAATTGTTTTGACTATCAGAGGAGGTAATTCGGTCGAGTATGCTCTGACGCTCATCATCAGAAATTGTCGAAGCCAAATTCTCAAAAGAATCTCGTTCCATAACTAACCGTAATTATACAATAAAAACTGAAATCTGAGAAGTGAAAAATTCATTGCAAGAAAATCATCGTTAAATTAAAAACATTGCACTTTACGCATAGGGAGCGACGGCAAAGCCGGCAAAAGTCGTGAGACGACTTTTGAGCGAGTCTCGGAAAAATCTGTGATTTTTCCGTACTCTTATCATTGCAAAAAATTCATCATCTTTTTTAATACATTTCACTTTACGCAATACAATCTGATTTATATAATAATGCGAACAAGAAAATGAGGTACATTATGGCAAAAAAATCTGATAACGCAATTGTGGGAACGGCTCGCGCTCCGCACCGCTCTCTTTTTTATGCATCTGGCTACACTGATGAAGAGCTTGCCCAGCCAATGGTTGGAATCATCTGCGCAAAAAACGAGCTGATTCCGGGCCACATTGAGCTTGACCGCATCGCTGAGGCTGTTAAAGCCGGTGTCCGTCTGGCTGGCGGCACTCCAGTTGAATTCCCGGCTATCGGCGTCTGTGACGGTATCGCAATGGGACACGAGGGCATGAAGTATTCTCTTGTAACACGCGAGCTGATTGCTGACTCAGTTGAATGCGTGGCAAAAGCCCATCAGTTTGACGCTTTGGTTATGATTCCAAACTGTGACAAAATCGTTCCGGGTATGCTCATGGCAGCAGCCCGCCTGGACTTGCCTACGGTTTTCGTTTCCGGCGGTCCTATGATGCCAGGTCACTTACCAGGTCACGACGCGTCAAACCCCTACTCTGGAAAAAATCTTTCTTTGACAGATATGTTTGAGGCTGTAGGAGGACTAGCTGTCGGTAAGGTCACCGAAGACCAGCTCAATGAACTTGCCCAGTACGCCTGCCCTGGCTGCGGTGCCTGCTCTGGAATGTTCACCGCAAACTCAATGAACTGCCTCACCGAGGTTTTGGGATTGGGCTTACCCGGCAACGGAACAATTCCTGCCGTAACCGGTCGCCGAATCCAGCTTGCAAAACACGCTGGTATGCAGGTAATGGAAATGTACAAGCGTGGAATCACTGCCCGCAAGATGATGACAAAAGAGAATTTTGAGAACGCCCTTGCCGCAGACATGGCTTTGGGCTGCTCTTCAAACACAATGCTCCATGTTCCGGCCATCATGCACGAAGCAGGCCTTAGCCTCGACCTTCATGAAGTAAACGAGATTTCAAACCGAACTCCAAACCTCTGCCACCTGGCTCCTGCCGGACACACATTCATGTGCGAGCTTGACGATGCAGGCGGCGTTCAGGCGGTTCTTGCCGAGCTTGCAAAGAAAAATCTTATTCACACAGACCTTATCACGGCCACAGGAAAGACAATCGCCGAAAACATCAAGGGAGTGAAAAACCGAAACCCGGAAATCCTTCGCCCAATTGAAAACCCATATTCAGACAACGGCGGAATCGCCGTCCTCTTCGGAAACCTTGCTCCCAACGGCACTGTCGTAAAACGAAGCGCCTGCGCAAAGGAGCTTATGCTTCACACTGGCCCTGCACGAGTCTTCAACGATGAGAGCGAGGCAATGGAAGCCGTTCAGAAAGCCCAGATTCATCCTGGCGATGTTGTTGTAATCCGCTACGAAGGACCTAAAGGAGGCCCCGGTATGCGTGAGATGCTGGCAGTAACAGCAGCACTGGCAGGTCAGGGCTTGGACAAACAGGTCGCACTTATTACAGACGGACGATTCTCAGGAGCAACCCGGGGAGCAAGCCTTGGTCACTGCTCACCTGAAGCTGCCGTTGGAGGCCCTATTGCCCTCGTTCAGGAAGGAGACAAAATCACCCTGGACATCAATAACTACAAGATTCACCTTGATGTAAGCGATGAAGAACTTGCCAAGCGAAAGGCCGCATGGGTCGCCCCGGAGCCAAAAGTAAAGACCGGCTACCTTGCCCGCTACGCAAAGCTGGTTTCTTCTGCTGACAAGGGAGCGATTTTACAATAATTAAAAAAGATGCGGGGGATGACCAATAAGTTCAAAAAGTGTCATTTTCGGGCTTGACCCGAAAATCTATTTAATTACGATACAAGAGATTGCCGTGTCTAAGCAAGGGCAACAAGTAACGCCCTTGAAGCAAGGGCGACAAGCAATGCCCTTGAGCACGGCAATGACTCATACTTATTGGACAGCCCTCGTTAGAAAGCATTGGCTTTCGTCCGATTTTACAATAAAATAACCTTATGACCGAATCATTTAACACTTGGACGGAATACGATAACTGGCTTATTCAGAACTATGAAAAATATGCTATGATTTCTCTTGACGAAAAGGACGGCAAAATTGTAGTCGACTTTATCGAAAAAGCCGAGTGGGAAAAAGAACAGCGGGCAAAAGGAAATATGTAAAAAGTATGAGCGTTGACTTTGCTTTTCTCGACAGTGGAACTGGCGGAATCCCTTATATGCTTCATCTCAATGAAAAATTGCCGAAAGCAAAATGCGTTTATCTTGGTGACACGGCTCATTTTCCTTATGGCGAAAAAACAAGCAATGAAGTCACCGAATGTGCATCAAAATCAATTCAAAAAATCATAGACTTATGGTCTCCGAAAGCGATTGTAATTGCCTGTAACACTATTTCAGTTACGGCTTTGGATTCTTTGCGTAAAAATTTCCCTTCAATTCCTATTATCGGAACTGTTCCTGCCATAAAGCTTGCCGCAAAGCTGACAAAAAATAAAAAAATCGGGCTTTTGGCAACGACGGCAACGGTAAATCATCCTTATTCAAAAAAACTCATCGAAGATTTTGCGAGCGACTGCACGGTTTTTAACAGGGCAGACCCAAAGCTTATTGACTTTATCGAAAAAGAATATTTTAATGCGAGCGAAAAAGAGCGCCTTAATGCCGTAAAAGAAGCCGCTGATTTTTTTAAGAAAAATGCCTGTGATACGGTGATTTTAGGCTGCACTCACTTCACGCACATTGCCTGTGAAATGCGAAAAGTTTGCGGTGAAAAAATTACTGTCGTTGACAGCCGGGACGGAGTTATAAATCAGGCAATCAGAAAAATAAATGAAGGAAGTCTTTGCTTTTCTCAGACTGATGAAAATCCTAAAAACCTGACATTTTATGTTACCAAAGCAAACGAAAAGGAAGAGAGAGAATATAAAACCTTGTGTGAAAATTTAAGGATTCCGTATGGAGGAAAAATATGAAAATTTACGGCGTTATAATGGCTGGCGGCGGGGGAACAAGATTCTGGCCGCTTTCAAGGCAAACGACTCCAAAACAGCTTTTAAATTTGAGCGGAAAAGATTTAATGGTAAACGAGGCGATTGACCGTCTTTCAAAAACTGCCTCAAAAGATAATATTTTTATCGTGACGAACGAGGCTCAGGTCTCAAAAATGCTTCAGGCGACGAAAGGTCGCGTAAAACGAAATCACATTCTCTCTGAGCCTTCTGCCCGAAACACGGCGGCCTGCATTGGTTATGCGGCAATGGAAATCGTCAAAAAATATGGCGACGGAATTATGGTAATCACTCCCAGCGATGCTTACATCAAAAATGAAGAAGAATTCACCAGGGTTTTGGGCGTCGCCGTCCGTGCCGCAGAGGAAAAGGACGCGCTTGTTACGGTAGGAATTACGCCGACTTTTGCCGCAACTGGCTACGGATACATTAAATTCCAGAAATCTGGCGAAGAAGTCTTAAAGGTGCTGGAATTTAAGGAAAAGCCTGATGAGCAGACTGCAAAAAAATATGTTGACAGCGGCGAATATGTATGGAACAGCGGAATGTTCATCTGGAAGGCAAGCACGATTCTTAAAAATTTTGAGAAATATCTTCCGAATATTTACTCTGACCTTGTGAAAATCGGAAATGCAATGGATACGAGCGAAGAGTTCAATGTAATCGACAAAATTTATCCGAAAATCGAGAGCATTTCTATTGATTACGGAATTATGGAAAAATCAAGCGATGTCTATGTTGTTCCCGGTAAATTCGGCTGGAATGATGTGGGAAGCTTTGATATGCTCACAGTGCTTCACGAGGCGGACGAAAACGGAAATGTCAAAATCGGAGATCAAATCAATGTCGATACAAAAAACTGCATCACTTATTCAAGCGGGCGTCTTGTTGCGACAATCGGCCTTGAAAACATCGTCGTAATCGAGACAGGGGATGCTGTTCTTGTCTGTGACAAAAGCAAGGTTCAGGATGTCAAAAAAGTTGTCGAACAGCTGAAAAAAGACAGAAGGGCAGAGCTTTTATAATGGAACCTCGAAAAATTGCAATTTTTCGAGGTAACTTTGAAAGCGCGATGTTTTAATTTCTGCTATTATCAGGAATTAAAACTCGTCGGGAACTTCGGAAAATCGCCGGAGGCGAGTTTTTTGAAGTTCCAATAATTACTGCCGCTCGATTTTAAAATCAAAAATTTGGAGTTTAAATGTCAGAAATCGCTAAGAATCTAAAAAATGTTCTTGAAAAAATTCATAATGCAGAAAAAAAATCTGGTAGAAAAGAAAATCCTGTAAAGCTGCTTGCCGTCAGTAAATTTCATCCTGCACAAAGCGTGCTTGCGGCAATTGAGGCCGGACAAACTCTTTTTGGAGAAAACAGAATTCAGGAGGCGAGCGCGAAATTCGATGCAGTTCGTTCACAAGGCTTTTCTCCAGAACTTCATATAATCGGTTCTTTGCAAAGGAACAAAGCAAAGGAAGCCGTAAGAATAGCTTCTTGTATCGAAAGCGTGGACAGAATTGAGCTTCTCGAAGAAATAGAAAAGCAGGCTTCAAAAATAGAAAAAAATATCGATGTTCTTTTTGAGCTTCACACTGGAGAAGAAAGTAAAGCAGGCTTTACGAGCGAAGAGGCTCTTGAAGAGGCTGTTTCTCGTTGCGCGAGAGGGGATTTCCCTCATATCGAAGTAAAGGGCTTTATGACTATGGCGCCTTTTACGGACGATAAAAATCTAATCAGAGAATCATTCGTGACTTTGCGGAATTTAAGAGAAAAATATCAGAAAAAATATCCTGATTTAGACTTTTCGGAGCTTTCTATGGGAATGAGCGGGGATTATGAAATCGCCATTGAAGAGGGAGCTACTATAGTTAGAATCGGAACTGCAATTTTTGGTGAAAGAAACTGAGGAAAGGCTGAGTAATTCAATGGAGAATTAATCAGAGCTTCCCTAAAATATCAAACAGGAGGAAAATTATGATTATCGCTATGGACGGTCCTGCGGGAACAGGGAAATCAACCATTGCTTCATTGATTGCGAAAAAACTGGGCATCACTTATTTGAACAGCGGAAGCTTTTACAGGGCTTTGACTATGGCTTTGAATGAAACGGATATTTCTCTCTCGGACGAAAATGCCGTGCTTGAATTCTGTAAAAAACAGAGCCTGGATTACGAAAATTCCCATCTTATTCTGAACGGAAAGGATGTTGAGTCCCATCTTCACGATGACGCCGTTTCTGCCCGTGTCGCACAGGTCTCTTCAATCGTGCCGATTCGCCATCTTGTCAATGAGCGGATGCGGGAAATCACGAATCATTTGGATATTATCTGCGAAGGCCGGGATATGACGACAGTCGTTTTTCCGAATGCAGAATATAAATTCTATCTCGACGCTTCAATTGATGTTCAGGCCCAGAGACGCTTTGATCAAGGGGTTTCAAATATGAGCCTTGAAGAAGTGAAGCAGGCTATCATAAAAAGAGATGAGATTGACAGAAATAAAAAGGAAGGAGCTTTAAAACGGGCAGAAGATGCCTTCTATATCGATACATCTGACTTGACTATAGAAAAAGTTTGTGAGATAATATTAAGCAAAATTCAGAAATAAAGGTAGACTACTTATGGAACAGATGGAAGTGGAAAAGGATGAATCTCAGGAACAGGGAGCTATCCAGACACAATTAGAAGAGTCTCTCAAGGGCCTCAATATTGAAGATGGTCAGATTGTAGATGGAACTGTAATTCAGACGGCAGACGGCTATGTCTTTATTGACATCGGCTATCGCACTGAAGGTCGTATTCCCGTTCAGGAATTCGGCTCAAAATTGCCAAAAGACGGCGACAAGGTAACTGTTGTAGTTCTTAAAAAAGACGGACGCAACGGGCCGGAAATCTCCTACACAAAGGCTCAGGCAAAACAGCTTTGGAAGGATTTCCGCAAATATTATGACGAAAAATTGCCAATCGAAGGCACAATCGAAAAAGAAGTCAAGGGTGGTTTTGACGTCAACCTTGGTGGCGATATTCACGCTTTCTTGCCAATCAGCCAGTCTGACGCACAAAAGGTCGAAAATCCTTCTAAACTTATCGGAACTGTTTCTAAGTTCTATATCGAACGATTGTATTCAGACAACAAGCAGAATGTTGTCGTAAATCGTCGCAAATATCTCGAAGAAATCATCAATACTGAGCGGGACAAATTCTTCGCAGAAAAACAGATTGGTGACACCGTAAAGGGAACCGTAAAATCATTCACAAGTTTTGGCGCATTCATCGATTTGGGTGGGTTCGACGGTCTTCTCCATATCAACGATATGTCTTGGGGTCATGTTACACGACCGAAAGATTTCGTCAAAAAAGGTCAGGAAGTCGAACTTAAGGTTATTCGCCTTGAGCCGGCTGACAAACGAATCAATCTTTCTCTCAAGCATTTCTCAGAAGACCCTTGGGTACACTTCGAGGATAAATATCATGTCGATGACATCGTAGAAGGAACGGTAACAAAGCTTACGGACTTTGGCGCTTTCATCGAACTCGAAGAAGGCATTGAGGGCTTGGCTCACATTTCTGAATTCAGCTGGACTAAAAAAATCAACAAGGCTTCAGATATGGTAAAAATCGGCGACAAAATCAAATGTATGATTTTGGGCTACGATATTCCTGCCGGTCGCGTTTCTCTCGGCCTTAAACAGGTTACCGCAAATCCTTGGGATTCAATCTCAGAAAAATATCCAGAGGGAACAAAACTTTCTGGAAAGGTTGTCAAACTTACAAACGCCGGCGCTTTCATTCAGCTTGAAGACGGAATCGACGGTTTCTTGCACGCAGAAGATATTTCTTGGACAAAGAAAGTTAAGCATGCAGGTAGTGAGCTTAAAGTCGATCAGGAAGTTGAAGTCGTAGTTCTTGAGACTGACTCAGAAAACCGCAGAATTCGAGTAGGTATCAAACAGCTTTCAGAAAATCCATGGAAGAAATTTGCTGACGAATACAGTGTCGGTTCAACACTCGAGGGCGAAATCACTTCTATCACAGACTTTGGCGTATTCGTAAAGGCTCCGGACGGAATCGAAGGTCTTGTAAACAAGGCAAATCTTAGCGATGACCGTGAAGTTCCTTACGAAGAGGCGATCAAAAAATACAATGTTGGTGACAAAATCAATGTTTACATTGCAGACATCAATGTTGACAAAGAAAAGGTTGCTTTCTCTGTAAAAGAGTATAAAAAAGCTCAGGCTCGTAAAGAGGTTTCACAGTACATGGCGTCTAGCGATAATGATGACGACGGTGCTTACACTCTCGGCGATATGATTAAGTCTCAGAAAAACAACTAGTTAAAATCGATGAGTGACTTAAATTCTCTTTCACTTGAACAGCTTAAAACACTCATCGAAATTAACGGAAGGATAAATTCCAATTACTCAGACATAAACGCATTGCTGGTTTACATTCTTGAATCGGCGATGCGTTTAGTCCATTGTGAGTCTTCCTCACTTCTTTTAAATAAAGATGACGGTACGCTCCGCTTTGTGGTCGCTTTAGGTCCTAAGGGGGCTGAGGCCCAGAACATTCCTGTCGCAAAAAATTCAATTGCCGGCTGGGTTTGCGAGAATAACGAAGCTATCATCTCAAACAATGTTCCCTCTGACCCTCGATTCTCTACTACAGTCCAAAATAAAACAGGCTATGTAAGCCGGAATATGATTGCGATTCCAATGCGGGTAAAAGGAAAATGCATTGGTGTCATTGAGCTTTTAAACAAGGCTGATTTACTGCCTTTTAATGACGAGGATTTAGCCGTCCTTGAAAGTCTTGCTGATCAGGCCGGAATCGCTTATTTTAATGCTGATTCCTACCGGAGCGCAAAGGATAAAATCTCAATTCTTTCATCTACAATCGAAAACGGCCCTGAATATCACTCGTTTGTGGCAAAAAGCGCTCAGATTTTGGATTTAGTCAATGTAATTAATCAGGTAGCAAAAACAAATACGACGATTTTAATTACTGGCGAAAGTGGCGTTGGCAAGGAGCTTTTTGCTGAGCAGCTTCACACGAAAAGCGAGCGGCGGGAAAAGCCCTTTGTGCGGGTGAATTGCGCTGCCCTTTCCCCGACTCTCCTTGAAAGCGAACTTTTCGGTCATGTAAAGGGAGCTTTTACAGACGCGGTGAGTGACAGAATCGGGCGATTTGAGGCTAGTGACGGTGGTACAATCTTCCTTGACGAGATTGGCGAGCTTCCGCTTGATTTACAGGCAAAACTTCTGAGAGTTTTGCAGGAGCATAAATTTGAGAGGGTTGGCTCTAACGAAACTATTTCCGTAGATGTACGCGTTGTCGCTGCGACTAACCGAAATCTTGAGGATATGGTTTCAAAAGGTCTTTTCCGAAGTGATTTGTACTATCGCCTGAATGTCGTTCCTTTGAATATTCCTCCGCTCAGGCAGCGAAAGGATGATATAGAACCCCTTGCCTCGTTCTTTCTGGATAAATTCAGTCGTGAAACAAAAAAGAAATTCACTGGTTTTTCTGATGTCGCCCTAAAATCTCTTTATGAATATTATTGGCCGGGAAATGTCCGTGAGCTTGAAAATTCTATTGAGAGGGCGTGCGTTTTGGGGCGGCCTCCGATGATTCAGGCTGACGACTTAAGAATCTCCGTGCTTTCTTCAGATTCTCAAAAAACTTCTTCAGGCAATTCCTTCAAAAATGACGGGACGATTTCAAATCTTGCTTCGGAAATAGCGGAAGATGATGATAAAACTTTAAAAACTGCCCTGAATAAATTTAAAGCCGCATATCTAAGAAAAATTCTGGATGAAACTTCATGGAATCAGACAGAGGCGGGAAAAATCTTAGGAATCCAAAGAACTTATGTTTCACGCCTTCTTAATGAGTTGAACATAAGATAAAAATTTGATACAATCGTTAAACAAAAATTTTGGAGTAAAAAATGACAGAAAAAATAGAAAAAGAAACACTTGCCACATCCTTGAATGCAAAGCTTGAAAAGTCAAAGGGCGCTGTGCTCGCCGTAGCGATTGTTGCACTCGTGGTTATTATAGCCGTGGCTGCAATTGCGACAATCAAAGCAAAATCAACAGAAAAGGGGCTGGAGCTCTTTGATTCAATTTCTTACACCCTTACCGATAAGGCAAACGAATTGTCTAGCGAGGATTTAGCCGGCCGGCAGTCAAAGGCTCTCGAAGAGCTTTCGTCTCTCGCTTCAAAGGGCGGAATCGTAGGCTTGAGAGCTAATATGCTCATTGCAGAAATCAAATTCTCTCAGAAAAATTATGAAGAGGCTCGCGCAGCCTGGCTTAAGGCTATTTCTGCAAAAGGTAAAAATTACACGACTTCACTTTGCTACTACAATGCCGCAGTTTGCTCAGAAGAGCTTAATGACACAGAAAAAGCGATTTCTTATTACAAAGCTGCCAGCGACGATGAGGATTTCCTTCTCATTGACCACGCTCTTTTTTCTCTTGGCCGTGTAAATGAGGGCGCAGAAAAATATACTGAAGCAAAGGCTGCTTATGAAAAGCTTTTTGAGTTAAGGGGAACTTCGAACTGGGGACAGCTTGCAAAATCTCGTCTGATTGCCCTTAAGACCGAAGGCAAAATTGAGTAAATTAAACAAATAATAGAAATCTTAAAAACAAAACAGAAACTTTTTTACTTTTAAGAAGTTTATTTAGTATGAAGAAAGCCGGTGTTATGCGAATTTTTTTTAGGAACTTTTTCTTAAGCATAATTGCCGGTTTTTTTGTCTCTTCATGCGGTCTGGAAGAAGTCATTACTATTGAAGAGCCTACTGTTATATACAATGACAATGCTTTGTATAGCACATCGGATTCTTTGCTCTGGTATTTTGACTTTCTTACAAACGATTATGGCAATAGGTCTGAATCGCGTTATCTCGGAACTGATATTTATTATAAAATCTATAGCAACACGACAAATCTTACATCTCAAAAAAGCTCGATTCTTGCCGTGAATACGGCTTCCAACGGCTCCTCCGCGGCAACAAGAATGATAGATTATGGTTATCAACCCCTTGGCTCAAGCGCGAGTACGGGAAATGTCGTTTATGTTCCCGCAGCTAGCTCTGATCGCCGTGTCATTTTGCGTTTAAAAAATTATATGGACGGAGATGAAAACATCGAAGACTATTATGCGCAGAATGCCTGTGTTATAATCGGGGGAGTATTGCAGAGTTATATTCCTTACAGATATGGAAATAAAAAGTCCTTTGATTTTTTTGATTATGATGAAGATAACACTAACGGAAGCCGTGATGTAGAGCCTGTGGATGGAGATTCTGATTATTATTATAACTCGACTTTTACCGAAGCTGATACTTATTATGTTCAGCTTTTTGCTGTAGGAAAGGCTTGGAATACAGATACTTGTACTGCCAGCTACAGCCTTGTCCTTGACTTGGGCTCAGTTCCGATTAGAAAGGGCGAGTAATTTTAGGAACTTTCTGATTAACACCTGAAGCGATAAATCACTGTTTCCTTAGAGATTCTCTTAATTTATTTTTAAGTCATTTTATAAGAATATTGCTTTATTTTTGTAAATTTGCTATATTTTTTGTATCTGATTTGATTTTATTTTTTATAGGAGATAAAAATGGCAGTAAAAGTTGCTATTAACGGTTTCGGTCGAATTGGCCGATTGGCATTCCGCCAGATGTTTGGTGCAGAAGGTTATGAAGTTGTCGCTATCAACGATTTGACAAGCCCAAAAATGCTCGCTCACCTCTTGAAGTACGACACAGCACAGGGTGGATACGCTGGACGAATCGGCGAAGGAAAACACACTGTAGAAGCTCACGACGGTGAAGGTGAGGACAACTACATCGTAGTAGACGGCAAAAAAATCGTCATCTACAAAATGCCAAATGCTGCTGACCTTCCATGGGGAAAAATCGGCGTAGACGTAGTTCTCGAATGTACAGGTTTCTACACATCAAAAGAGAAGGCACAGGCTCACATCACTGCTGGTGCTAAAAAAGTCGTTATCTCAGCTCCAGCTGGAAACGACCTTCCAACAATCGTTTACAATGTAAACCACAAATCACTCAAGAAGGGCGACAATATCATTTCTGCTGCTTCTTGTACAACAAACTGCTTGGCTCCAATGGCAAAAGCTCTCAACGACGCTTTCCCAATCCAGAGCGGTATCATGGCTACAATCCACGCTTACACTGGCGACCAGATGATTCTCGACGGTCCACAGAGAAAGGGTGATCTCCGCCGCTCACGAGCTGGTGCTCAGAACATCGTTCCAAACTCAACAGGTGCTGCAAAGGCTATCGGTCTTGTAATCCCAGAGTTGAACGGAAAACTCATTGGTTCTGCTCAGCGAGTCCCGGTTCCAACAGGTTCTACAACAATCCTCACAGCAGTTGTTAAAGGCAACGATGTTACAAAAGAAGCTATCAACGCTGCTATGAAAAAGGCATCTGACCCAGAGACATTCGGCTACAACGAGGACGAAATCGTATCTAGCGATGTTATCGGAATGCGCTTCGGCTCACTCTTCGATGCTACTCAGACAATGGTAACAAAAATCGCTGACGGTCTCTTCGAGGTTCAGGTTGTTTCTTGGTACGACAATGAAAATAGCTACACTAGCCAGATGGTTAGAACTATTAAGTACTTCTCAGAGAACTGCTAAGCTAATTTAAGCTAAAAAGAGGCTCAGATTGAGCCTCTTTTTTTTGCTATTATGCTATTTTCATTGTCGTTTTATTCAACTGGTCGCATTTTTTTTCAAAAAATACTCCCGCACAAGGCTCCGCACTGCTCGGACTGCCGATTTAAGCATAGCTTAAATCGAGACTCACTAAAAACTCGTCTTACGAGTTTTTGCCCTACGGGCCGTTCGCTAGGTATGATAACGAGAACAGCTACACATCTCAGATGCACTAGCCGCCTGGGCGGCGTGTTAATAATTTCTACTCATGCAAACGGCGCGTAGCGACGTATGGTAAGAACAATCAAATACTTCAGCGAGAACTGCTAAGTCTTAGATTGATTAGATAAAAAGCACTGGTCTTTCTGACTGGTGCTTTTTTTATTTTAGAAGTATTTGATTGTTCTTTTTATCCTACTGGTCGCTTTATTGCTGACGCAAAAAACTCCCGCACATTCCTGCGCCACTGCTCGGAATGTGGGTTCTCACAATCAAATACTTCAACGAGAACTGCTAAGCTATTTTAGGATTATCTGACTAAAAAACCCGCTTCGGCGGGTTTTTTTATGAGTTTTCATTATCATTCGATTCAACTGGTCGCGTTATTGCTGCGCGTTTTCGCTCCGCGCGGTCGCACGCACTGCTCGGACTGCCGATTTAAGCATAGCTTAAATCGAGACTCACTAAAAACTCGTCTTACGAGTTTTTGCCCTACGGGCCGTTCGCTAGGTATGACAATGAAAACAGCTACACTAGCCAGATGCGCTAGCCGTGCAGGCGGCGTGTTGATAATTTCTGCTCATGCAAACGAGCGAAGAAAAGCCAAAACGATGTCGATAAGATTTGAAGTCTGTGCCGAACCAAGGAAATGCACGGAATTCACGACAGGAAAGATTCTCAATGAATGTGCGCCTCACGATTCTGCGCCGATAAATACGAATCCATAAAAAGCGGTTGACGGGAGTCGGACCCGCGTCTCGGGCTTGGGAAGCCCGGATAATAGCCGTTATATGACAACCGCAAAAGAAGACTTTATGTTAGCTTATTTTGATGTTTTTTTCAATAATGATGTGTATGAGCTGTATGGCCTCCGCAGAAAATTGACAGAACTGGCACGACTCTCCCCGCTGACAAATCCATATTTTTGCGTTATAATGACTTGCGTTGCCGGGAAGGCCTAGAAGCGTATTTCCAAAATCAGAAGGAGTTTATTATGAACAAAAAGTCGATTTTCGTAACTTTTAAAAGACT
>FLNY01004891.1_pt1 | contig 14994 bp, 30 predicted proteins | sample 1140381 | NCBI WGS metagenome assembly FLNY01 (sample SAMEA3878172, study PRJEB12797) | bioreactor metagenome | biome: Moose rumen | place: Sweden | collected 2011-10
AACTGCTCTTCCAACACATTCCTTGACGGATATTCAGCGTTAAACGGAATTGTCGCGGGCCTTAAGCAAGATGACGGAGACGACCAGTACAGTATCGTTCTGTCAAACCAGTCCGCGCAGTCTGTCACCGTTACGGGGCAGTATGCGGTCGAGCTTTATGAAGATTATGACTCGGGAGAATGGGCCCCGCCTTACACGTCGTTCAGCCACACCATAGCGGCGGGGGACAACTGGACACTCGCAAGTATGGACGAATCAGACGATGACATGATATGCAACGCAGTCCTGTCATACACCCGCGCGGGAAAGACTATCAGCGCAAGCATGTGGATAGACTAGGAGAAACGCATGAAAGAAAAACAGGAACAGAAAAAAATCTATGTGAACGAGATTGACGGCGAGCTGGTCCACACAAGGGACATGACGGAGGCGGAATTCGCCGAAATCGCCGATGGCTACGAGATTGTCAGCGAGGAAAAAACGGAGACAATGCGGGCGGTAACGGTAAGAAAGAAGAAATGATGAGCGGATTTTCGGGCTTTATGCAAGCGAAGGCGACCTTGGAGAGGAGACACTGAGCAGTTTTTTCAGGGCATCCTGCAATACCTGCGAGAAGTTCACTCCGGCCGCCTCAGCCTTTTTGTTGAGCCAGTTGGGAATCGTGCAGTTTTTTCTTACGGCCGCATTGTCAACTTCCTTACGCCATGCGTCTGTATCGGCACGAACGAGGGAGACAATCCCGTCTGTTTTTATATCCGCGATTTTTGACGGTTCAGGAATCTGTTTGTTTTCGTCTTCGTAATCGGCAAGCATCATGGCAATGACATCTTCTGCCATAAGAATTGCATCTGCCATATCATCGCCGCAAGTAAAAGTCCCTGGAATATCAGGGACTTCCACATTATAACCGCCTTCTTCTGCTTCTCTAAAAACTACAGGATAAACATATTTCATAAAGACCTCCAGGATAAGGCGGGGACGAACCCCGCCGCCGTTTTAGGAAAGTCCGGCTTCTTTTAAGATTGCAAGGGCTGTTCCTTTTGGAATATCGCCCTTGTGTCGAGGAATGGGAATTTTCTTTTTGCCGTCCGGTGAAACCGCAAGCTCATGGTTTGCGCCCTGAACAAACGACCAGCCGGCTTTTCTGAACTTTCGTTCAAGCTCGAGCTTTGTCATTCCGTCCTCCCTGTCTTTATTTTATGCGTATTTATGCGTATTTGTCAATATACAGGCATATATGAATATATTTGATTTTTACGGCCCATCACCCTACAGCACTTTCAGAAGGCTTTTCCGCCACTGACGCGCGCTTGATTCTCGAAATCTCCACCATCTCGGCCACTCCCCGCTCGTCCATGTCGCGCATGTTCTCAATAACTTCCCGCTCGCTGTCTGTGAGGGCGGGCGCTTCCCTGCTCTCACCCGTAACCAGCCATTCGACGGATGTTCCCAGATAGTCAGCGATTTTTGTGCATACATCGGCACCGGGAATTGTGCCACGTCTTTTCCAATCAGTGACAGATGTGAGGGTAATCCCCAAATCTTCGCACATTGCCTGTCTTTTTAGCATATTTTTTTTAAGTAATTCATCAATTCTTTCTGTAAATCCACTCATTTTTGTTACCTCTAATTTTAAATCGAAAAAAAAAGTTGGCAAATGCAGAAAAAATTTATTGACAGATTTGGCAAATGCCGTTATTATCAAACTAAAGATTTGGCATTTGCCAATATTTGCATATATCCTAGTATATATGAGGTGATTTCCTCTTGACAGAAGAAATCACCACGGAAGCTTTGGCTGACTTATCCCAAAGGCTGCGACCGAATCCTGCAGTCTCACCGGTCAGGCAAAGCAGGGAAGGGAAGATTCAGACTGAAGCTCCGGGGGAAATTTGGACGATTTGACCCCCGGAGCCTTTCACAAAGCGCGCCTGCAGCACGGGCGCGCTTTGTGAAAGGGAAAAAGCGAAGCGAGGAAAATGCCCCGCCGTTCGTGGGAGCTTACGGATGGGCAGAAATCACGCCAATGGAGACGGCGGGATGCACCCGCTTTCAGCTTCCTTTTCGGCTCATCCTGAGGCGGTCAGGCTTTACGGCTCAGGGCAGAGAAATATGGATTCATTGCGTTCTTTTCGGACGCAGGAATATACAGGCCTGCGAGCGTGTAAAGCCTCACGCGAGCGGGCTTTTTTTTAGAGGAGAACATGACAGAGACAGAAGACGAAATCCTTACATCGGAAGAGGCGGCCAAGTACCTGAAAATATCGGTGCAGTCGCTGAGGAAACTTGACATCCCGCGGATGCAGTCAAACACGATTATCCGCTACAAGCTCAAAGACCTTGACGCCTATTTTGAGGCACACAAGACGGGGGGAGTATGCGGGGAAGCGAATGGCTGAGGATAGCCGCAAGGCTCGAGAAGGAAGCCCGGCGGATTAAGTACGGCAACGTGGGTGTTTCGGTGCAGATACACAAAGGAAATGTCTGCAAGGTACGCTTCACGCGCCAGGAATGCGAGGCTTTCCCCGTGGACGGGGAGGGCGAGGAAGAGGAAGAGAATAATCGGGCATGATGTTCTTTCCCTATTATTACGATCGTCGTGCCCTGAGCTGGCCGGAGGTAATCATTTATGAAAAAAAAGGATTTGAAGAGATTCGGCATCCGCCGGAACAGCCGCGGATATTGGGAGAAAGGCGGCGGAAGCGAGGACGAGCTAAGGCTCGCTCTTGTCTGCCTTGTAATCGCTTGCGCGGCCATGGCCGCAGCAATCTTCATGAGAATATGGGGGTAAGCCTTGTGGAGAAAATGACTCTGAAAAAAGCCGTCCTTATGGTTTTCGACTCACTGCCTGTCGGGGCGGAATTCTACGCGAACCAGATAAGGAGCAGGGCGGCCGAAATCTTCCCGGAAGCCGGGCGCAAATATGAGAACTCAATCCTCATGGTGCTCAGGAGGCACCGCAGGGAGTTCTACCACTGCGCCGACAGGGCGGGAAAGCTCGTCAAGGTGGGTGAGTGACATGGCCACGAAAATCATTGCGGTGCCTTTAATGCATGCGGGCGAGTCGCTCTCCTTCGACACAATAGGCGATGCTATGAAGAGGTTCGGTTTCCAGAACTCTTACAAATTCAAGATAGCGCTTGAGGATGGCCTGCCAGTTTATACTTTGCCGGAAGACCCGGCGGGCGGCCGACGGGCTTATATCCTTGATGAGGCCTTGGATTAATGAGGGGAAAAAAGAGCTGTGACAATGAAAGACGCAATCCTTAATCACCTGCTCCGGAAAGCGGAGTGTGACGGGGATTTTGCCCGCTGTTTTGACCCGAAAAAACTGGCTTCCTGTGTCGAATATGTGACGCAGGAAGCCAAAAAGCACTTGCAGGGGAAAAACGGCGCGATAGAAGACGGTTTTCTGTTCTGCTGGGCTGAGGAGTTTTTCTGCCAGCCCCGGAAAAAGGCCGACTCTACGGGGCAGTTGGAATTTTCATTTATGAACGACAACACACAGGAGAAATAAAATGAAAAACAATCTGTCTGATCTGAACAACCATCTTTTTACGATGCTTGAGGAGCTGGAAGACGACGAGATGGACGACAAGAAACTTGAGAAGACGCTGGGCAAGGCCAGGGCGATGTGCTCGGTCTCCTTGCAGATTCTCAAGGTCGCGAACACACAGCTGCAGGTCATCAGGACAATGGAAAACTGCGGGCTCGTGAATGACAACATGCCGCAGCTTCTGGCGGTCAAGGACAGCAGGGAAGAGTCGAAGGCGCGGCAGAAACTTCTGGGAGGCGGAAGATGAAAGAAGAGCGCTATCCTGAAAACGTGCGGGAATTTCTCAGGGAAAACAATGCGGGGAAAACCTGCCTGGAAATTACGGAGCTTCTGAACGCTACTTTCGGGAAAGACTACACGCCGGCAGGAATAAAAGGCTTGCGGGCCAGAATGCACCTGATTTCGGGGCTTACGGGGCGTTTTGAGAAAGGCCATGTTTCCGCAAACAAGGGAAAGAAAGGCGTCTGCTCTCCGGGCTGTGAGAAAGGCTGGTTCAGGAAAGGCCGGCATCCCAGTAATTACGCACCGGTGGGAGCCGAGGTCATGACGACGATTGGCTACCTCAAAATCAAGGTTGCGGAGCCGAACCGCTGGCGTTTCAAGCACATTATGGAATGGGAGAAGCATAACGGCAAGGTTCCGGAAGGCTGCCTGATCAGCTTTAAGGACGGCGACCATTACAACTGCAGCATCGAAAACCTGATGTGCATCACGAAGAGCGAGCACTCGGTTCTGAATAGTCAGCGACTCAGGTCAGAATCGGCGGAGCTGACGGAAACAGGGCTTTTCCTGGCAAAGCTCAAGCTGAAAGTCTCCCAGAGAAAAAACGGAGGAAAATAGCATGGACATCAACGAAATACAGGTGGTACACGAAAAAACGGAGCTTGTGGCTCAGGACTTCACGAAGCTCGCGGACGATTACCTCGTGTCAATGGGAAACAAGCTGCCTGAGATCCAGCGCAAGCAGTTCCTTGAAATCTCCAGGGCTTTTGCCCTCAACCCCTTCAAAAGGGAGATTTACGCGGTTCCCTACGGCAATGACTTCAACATCATCGTGGGCTTTGAGGTCTACCTGAAGCGGGCGGAGCGGAGTGGCAAGCTCTCCGGCTGGAAAGTGTGGACCGAGGGCGAGGGAAACCAGATTAAGGCCGTCATAGAAATTCGCAGGCGGGATTTTGACTTTCCCTTTACCCATGAGGTCTATCTTTCCGAATACAGCACGGGAAAGGCGATGTGGGCGAAATCCCCGAAAACGATGATAAAGAAAGTGGCTATGTCCCAGGGATTCAGGCTCTGCTTCCCCGATGAGCTGGGCGGGCTTCCCTACACTGACGAGGAGACGGAAAGTTTTCCCGAAGCCCCGGAAGTCCAAGGAGCCCCTGCATTCACCACGGCGGAAAAAAGCGTTTTCAGCCGTGAGCAGGCGGAGGAGGTAAGCGTATTCAGCGGTAATTCATTCCAGCAGGAGGAGAATAAATGAGTTGGTATACAGACGCGCAGTATAAACCGGCGGCGGCCGTGTGCGAGTGCCCAGACGGCACTTATGACATCATGATTGCGGACATCAGGATTGAGAGCTACCAGGGCAACAATGTCATGGCGGTCTATCTCAATATAAATTGCCCGCAGTGGAACAAAATCCCCTACAGGCACGCTCTTTTCCAGGGCGACAACTTCGATTACGGATTCTCACGGCTCTGTGATTGTTTCGGCGTGAAGCTGGAGGAGGTCGTGGGCGGGAACTGGCAGCCTTTCGTAAACAAGGTTGGCAGGGCGGAATTCTCGCATCAGAAACAGAAGAAAGTCATAACGGGCTATGACCAGGCGGGAAGGCCCATAGAGGAATGGAAAACCGAAAAAAGCCAGTACGCCAACGCAAAGCTCATTGCCAAAGGGCAGCAGCAGTCACAGCAACAGTCGGCGGCCGCACCTGCTCAATATGAGCAGCCTTTAAGCAAGGCTGAAGAGGCGGGCATGTCACAGACTTTCGGCAGTCCATCAAACACGCCTGTTTTTTTTAACTAACGACAATTAGCCCCGTAAGCTGTATGAAAAAATGCACGGCTTACGGGGCAATTAAGGAATCTTTGCATGGAAAACGATGTCTCTAAAATCAACCATTACAGAAGCTACTACGAGGTGGCAAAGAAGCTGACAAATCCGGAAGAAAGGCTGGCTTTCTATGATGCCATAGAAGCCTATGCCTTTGACGGCATTGAGCCTGAGAACTTGCCTTTTGTTGTGGACCTTGTCTTTACCCAGATCCGCACAAACATCGACGCGGATTTAGGCCGGAAAAGGGGCGGCGCGCCGGCAGGGAATCAGAACGCTAAAAAAGCCAGGAGCGAAAAAAACAACCTAGAAAACAACCTAGAAAACAACCTAGAAAACAACCTAGAAAACAACCTAGAAACAACCCTTTGTTTTAAAAAAACAAACAATGTATACGAATACGATAACGAAAACGAAAATGTAAACGAAGATGATGACGGTGACGGTAACGAAAAACGCGAGATTCAACCGCCGCCACCGCCGTCAGTGAGCGAGCCTCAGGAAAAATACGCGAGAATCGTTTTTGACATGCTGAAATCCGCTGGTCTTCCGTGCCAGAAGGGCGACTATTTCAAGTTCCTTTCTTGTGATTTCAAGAATTCGCTGCACAAATTACGGGGCTACGGCTCGGAGGATGTGATTTCAGCCCTGGGCAATTACATCTCCGAGCTTAAAAACCCTGAGTCATACATCGACAAGGAATTCAGCTTTGACGCCTTTGCAGGCTCAAAGACCTTTGTGAACTGTCTCCCGGCGAATTACCGCCCCAATAATTTCAAGAAATTCTCCAAGGAGATTCCCAAAGGCGCGGAGAGGGCGGAACTGCCGAAGGTGTATGATGACTGCCCCGCTTGTAAAACAAGGGGCTTGGCTTGGGACAATGCCTTGCAGAAATACACTTGCAAGAACTGCAAGACTAAATTCAGCTATGAGGAGATTGTATGAGCGAATATCCGGAACCGAAATCAGCGTACGATGTGCTTATGAACCAGGGCTATAAAAAGCTGGATAACGTGCTGAACGAGAAAGCCATTTCCAGGAAAAAACTTTCCGGGGCGACGCGCTATTCTTACTGCCCTTTCTGCGTGTCGAGGGTAAGGCGGGGCGGCGGAGACTACCAGCGGGACTTGAAACCGCTCTGGTGCGTAACTTACAAGCTCGCGTGCAGGGCATCCGCCGATGATATTTATTTTATCTTCGAGCAGCGGTATGAGTGTGAGGTCTGCAAGGATATTAGGCTCAGACCGAGGGAAATCACACTGGACGACTTTATTTCCGAGTATGCCGCAAAGCCTGAGGAATTAAAGCCCAGAGCGGTAAAAATAACCCCCGAAGTGCTCTCAGCCATCGAAAGGGGACTTTTTTAGGAGCCTTAAAAAAATGCAGTTTTTCTTTTTCTTTGAGTTCACCTACCAGGATTTTTTAAGCGAGCTGCCCTTTTTTGACACGCCGAAAAATGACAACGAGACCTTAATGAACCTGCAGTATATGTATCTCTCAAAGAAGGACAGGAAAGCTCAGGAATCGTTGTGGCTCATATCCATTGCCATAGCAAAGAAACTTATCAGGAAGGAACAAAAGGAAAAAAAGTTTTTTCTTGCTGCAAGCGATTTAGAGGATAAAGCTGTTGAAGCCGTCGAGTACATACTGAGACGCTATGACAGGCGTAAGGATAATGCCTGCTGGTGTGTTCGGAAGAACTTCATCTCAGCCATATACAACGGTGTACGACATGCTTTGTATTATCAGAACAAAACAGAGCAGCTTTACAACGAGCTGAAAAAAGGAGTGAATCTTTATGAAAATCTATATTGCGGGGAAGATTACGGGACTAGCCCGGACGGATTATGAAGCAAAATTCCTGTTAACCCAGACAATGCTTGAAAACGGCGGCCACAAGGTAATGAATCCCGCGTATGTCAATGCTACTGAAGGCTTTGAGCATGAGGACTATATGCACATCTGCTACGCGATGATTGATGTGTGTAATGCGGTCTATATGCAGAAAGACTGGCAGCAGTCCAAAGGCGCGAGGATGGAGCTGCAATACGCGGCGGACCATAAGAAGGAAATCTTCTACGAGGACGAAGCGACACGGGAAGAGAATTTCCCGATTCTTTACGGACATCCGGGGACGATATGAAGTTAAAGCTATGCACTTATCCAGGATGCGGCTGTCTTGTAGCTGACGGCTCACGGTGTGCCAGGCACAAGGCAATGCGGGAAACCAAGGGCGGGTTCAGCGGGCAAAGGACAAAGAGCCGACAATGGCATGACCTTTATCAGTCAGCCAGATGGCGCAACGCCCGGAAAGAATTCCTCAAGACACATCCGTATTGCTATGTATGCGGAGCTCCCGCCAAGATTGTGGACCATATCCGCCCGCATCGCGGTGACTTGAATCTTTTTTATGATGAGAGTAACTGGCAGCCGATGTGCCCTCAATGTCACAGCCGGAAGACATTGAAAGAGAATAATTTCTTCCACGGGGAGGGGGGAGTAAAAAACATCAGGGGCAAGGGTCTTTGACCATCACCGGCAATTCACGCGAGAGAATTACATTATTTTTTTTATTTTAAGTGGAGGGGCAAATAAAAAAAATGGGACGACCGCGACTTCCGACAGAGCTTAAAAAACTCAAAGGGACCTTGAATCCGACCAGGGAAAAGAAATCTCCGCCCGCCGATACCGTGGTGGACCAGCTGGGCGCGATTTTCCCGGAAGGAACTAAAATCTCTTGCCCGAAAACGATAACAGACAAGTATGTGAAATCTTACTGGAAGAAGCTCACGGCCACACTGATTGCGATCCGTGTGCTCTCACCGGTAGACCTGCCTCAGATTGAGCAGCTTTGCGTTATCCTGGAAAAACTCCGGGAGATTCAGTCGCTTTATTCACAGATGAATCCCCTTGAAGATTTCAAGGCTTTTTCCAGTGCGCAGACGGCTTATATTTCGCTCTCAAATAAATTTGACCAGCTGGCGGCGAAATACTACATAAGCCCCGCAGCCCGCGCAAAACTGAGGCTCGACGAGCTGAATATCGTAAAAACAGAGCAGGAGTTAAAGAAAAACGAAAGTGCGATAAGCGCGTTGATAGGAGACAGAAAATGAGCTATGAAGACTATTGCAGGCTTGAGGGGCTTGAAATGACCTCTGCCGAAAAAAAAGCATACGAAGCCGGCCAGCACGATAATAAAGGAGAATAAAAAAAATGAAACTAGAAACTGTTGAAAAAATTATTGAGTTTCTAAACGAGAAAAAGAAAGTCTATAAGGCTCTGGCTGATGAATATAAAGACCGTTACAACAATAACAAAGACAGCAACAAAGCGATTTGTAGAAATATGTATTATCAAAACATCTACAGGTATAACGAAGCGGAAGATACTCTTGCTGAAATTGAGGGAAGACAGCCTGAGATATACTGTTTTACTCTTCCGCCGTTGATAGATTTGCCCAAAATATTGGCAGAGTATGAGAAATTCCGATGGCACGACTTACGGGAAAATCCGAATGATTTATCGAATGATGATAGGATTGTGTCTGACCAAGAAGGAGCCTTATGTCAAGAACAATAAAAGATGAAGAATTGCGAGCCTATCAAAAAAGAATAGGAGCTAAACAGTATCGGGCTTTATATCTGTATGAAGTAACCAAAGCTGTAAGGTTGGCAAGGAATGATATAAGACACAGCCGTACGCATTATGTTAATTCAGCAGAAAAACTAAATGCCATTAAAGAAAAATATAAGAATGGCGTTACACAAGAAATTATGGAGGAATGGCTGGAAAAATGATTGCAGAAAGAAAAGATATTGAAAAATATTTAGCCGACTTTGAGAAAAAGGCAGAAACGGCATTCAGGAACTATCAAGAAAGCGGAATGGCAAGTTATGACCGTTCATACAGAAAAAATCAAGATTTGGCAGAATGCCTTAAAATCGCATTACAGACGGACACGGACAGAACCAGCGAACGAGAACGAAGGGCAAATAATATCAGAAAAATAGCGGAAGCACTGGAAGAAAAGGAATACACGAAAAAAGATGTTAAAGAAATTCTGCTGAATATTGCCTATATGTAAGGAGAAATAAAACAATGCTGATATTTTCACTGAAAAAAGAATGGTATGAAAAAATCAAAAATGGCGAAAAGATGATTGAGTATCGGGAAGCAAAAAGTTATTGGTCTACCCGATTAATAAACGCATATCTTGAAAACTGCACAAACAAAGAAGAATCTCTTTATCAGTATCTTACGGAAGAAGAATATGATAATTGGCTTGATTTGTATGAGATTTTCAATGCAGAAGCCTTAGAAGTGGGTATAAAGTGCAATATACCGTGTCTGCTGAAAGACGGTTATTCCAATCGCGCATTGACTGCAACGATTACAAAGATTGAATACATGGACGGAATAAACACCGACCTGCATACAGATAAATGTGTCTATGCGCTCCACCTTGCAGATGTAAAACAGAAGATGTCTTTGCAGGAAGAAATTAAACGCATGACGGTAGAAGATTTGGAGAACTACAAAGTTCCAGCTTTTGACAATGAAAAGGAACTTGCAGATTTTATACGGAAAATGATTAAAAACGGAAACTCTTATAATAATGCACCTTACGCAATGGCATTATCGGCATACGCTGCATTTGACTATGTGGCAAGAAAATTAGGTGTAACAGGTTTTCAAGCTAGTTATGCTGATTTGCACTTCCTAAAACTGACAAGAAAAATGGAAGATGGCTTTCAGATTTTGAACTATTCATTGCTGCTTTATCCGCAATTTAAATACAGGTTTGATGAAATTTCTTTTGACAAGTTGATAAAAGATAATCTTCCACATTTACAGGAAAAAGCAAAGAAATTATTAGCAGAGAACGAAAAACACGCTGCAACTACTGTTGTAAATCATTGGAAGAAAATTATAGCAATGGAAGTAAAGGAAGGTGGCAAAGTTGAAGCGTAGAAAGTGGACTAAAGAAGAGCGTAAAAGACGCTTTGCCACCGTCTGATGGGATTTTCTATGATGTAATGGGTATTCTTTGGAATGACAACATAAGCGGTGGCTATAACTATTACAGAGGACAATACCAAAACGGATTTTTCTTTTTTGAACATTCAATGTATAAAAAGAAAGATGATTTTAGAAACTCTAACACACAGAAGAAAGTCATTGCCTGGAAGCCGCTTCTAAAATGCACAAGCAATTTGGTAACAAAATTCTGCAAGAAACAAGGAGTATTATAAGTAATTTAGTATTTTTTTTTGTAAAATGTATTGACAAAAAACAGAATTAACATTATATTATAACTATCAGGAGCGTTGCTCCGGTGGTTATCTTAATTAAAGGAGTAAGAAGTGAAGGAAAGTAGTAAAAAATTAGCCTTGAAAGTGATTAGGGCACTTATCAAGGCTATCTACGAAATCCTAATAGGCGTGATACTGATATTTATCAGTAAGCACATCTAGCGGGAGCAGGTCGAGTCTTAAACACCTCTAAGGCTTGACCTTGTACTTCATATCTTACTCCTAGGGGGCAAATATGTCAACGAAGTTAAAAACATTTCTTGAGATTACACTTAAAGCTACAATCGAAGGAATTATCATCGGTCTTGTTGTTTTATTCATTACAAAAATGGGGTGGGTATAATGCAGAAAGAAACAACTGAAAAACCGAAGTATAGTGGCTATGGATACCACGGAGGTGGGCGAAAAGCCACCGGCTTGAAACGTGTTTCCTTTTCTGTAAGCTGCCAGCCAGAAGAATTGGAACGGCTCAAAGAACTTGTCGCAAAAAGCGGAAAGACAACAAGCCGATACCTTCTGGACCTTGCGTTTCATCAGACAATTTAACGAAATAATTCCCTTTGAGTTGTCAAACAATATTTGACAACTCATTTTTTTTGCTGCAAACCTCACCTACTTTAACAATGACTGTCTATGTATGAAAAACTACATGGAAATACTCGAAAAATACTGCTCCGACATCATAAGCGGCAAGATTACAGCAGGAATCTGGACTAAAAAAGCCGTGAAACGCTTTATTTCCGACCGAAAAAGGGAAAAAAGAGACGATTTTCCCTTCTATTTTGACGAAAAAGCCGCTGAAATGGTGCTTTCATTCGCCGAAAGCCTCAAGCCCGGAGACCTCAACGGAAAGACAATTTCCCTTCTTCCCTGGCAGATTTTCTGCTTTGCGAACTTGGAGGGCTGGAGACACAAGGGAGATTCCGACAGAAAACGCTTCCGAATGGCATACATAGAGGTGAACCGAAAGAACGGAAAGACAACGGGACTTCTTCTTCCCCTCGTGACTTTCAATTTCTTAAAATACAAGGCTTCTGAATCCTATCTTGTCTCCAGCTCCGACACACTTGCAGAAAAAACATTTAAGGAAGTTCGGGACATAATCAAGGCAGAGCCAGCACTTGACGACATTCTGGACTGCCGCTCCCTTGCAATCACATTTAAGGACATAAACGAAAAATCACGGCTCGGCTTTTACTGTGACGGCGGAAAATCCGTTGACGGCCTGCGCCCTCGCTTTGCCGTGCTGGACGAATACCACGACTTTCAGAGCGACAAGATGTTCATGTCAATGCAGTACGGCATGAGGAGCAAAAAGGATGCCCAGCTTGTAGTCGTCACTACCGCCGATGTGGAAGTCGCAAACCCCTGTTTTGAGCAGAATTTAAAGGCAAAGAGAATCCTGAACGGCACTCAGACACAGGAAGATTTCTTTTCCGTGATTTATGCCCTTGATGAAAACGACGATTATCATGATCCGGCATTATGGCAGAAGGCAAATCCAAGCCTTTACGACATCATTGACCCTTCCGTCATTCAGTCCGACATTGACGATGCAGAGCTTACGCCCCATAAAATCCCGGAGCTCAAGGCTAAAACCTTCGGAATCTGGGGCGGTGGTGGTGAAAAGTCATGGCTTGCAGTCGAGACCTGGCAGAAAAATAAGGAAATTTCCGCCAGGCTGGAAGATTTTGAGGGCATGGAATGCTTCGGCGGCCTTGACCTTGCACAGGTTGACGACCTCTGTGCCTTCACGAAACTCTTCAAAAAAGACGGAAAGGACTACTATTTCCATCGCTTCTATATTCCGGAGGGAACGGCCCACGAACGCTACAGGAAAGAGAACATCAACTTTTTCCAGTGGATTGAAAGCGGAATCGTCACGGCAATTCCTGGAAACACAATCGACTATTCCTTCATAATCCGGGACATTCTGGAGGATGCGGACCGCTTTAAGTTACGGGGCATAGGCTATGACAAATGGCAGTCGAAGGAAGTCATTAAAGAAATCGATGCGGAACGGCCTGACATCGCTTTGATTGAGGTCGAGCAAAGTCTTAAAAAACTCTCTCCCCTCACCCAGTCCTACGAAAAGACCGTGAAGGACGGAAAACTCGTTGACAACTCACCGGTAATGCTATGGATGATTAACAATGTGGAAATCAAGCCGGATGTGAACGGCAACTACAAGCCGATGAAAAAGAGCAAGGCAAGCACCCAGCGCATAGACGGTGTTATCAGCTCGATAATGGCCCACGGTGTGGCACAGAATGAAGCGTTTCTGGCTCAGGAATTTTCCGTAGCAGACATGATTTTCTAAAAATGACTGTATAGACAGGAGTAACAATCAGGAAGAGGTAATAAAAAAAATGAGGAATCTTTTTTTATGGCTTTGGCAGCTTCCACAGAATCTGCTGGGGCTGATTGCAATCGGCTTGCTTTCTGCTTACAAGCCGACTTTTGACAGTAATCCGGCAATATGGACTCATTACAAGACATTCTTTTCAAGCGTGTCGCTCGGTGATTACATTATCGTGAATGGCTATTCATTCGATGAGAGAACCGTGTTGCACGAAAAAGGACATCAGAGACAGTCAAGGCTTTTAGGCTGGCTTTATCTTCCCTTAATCGGCTTGCTTTCCGTAGTCGGAAATCTGATTTTCAGACTTGAATATATCCAAGACAGATTCAATTATTATAAATTGCCCTGGGAAGCATGGGCGGACAGACTGGGCGGGAGTAAGAGATGAAATCAATTTTAAAAAGAATCGTGCTTAAACTGACGAGCGTTAAGAATCAGCTCACTTACTGGAGCTGCTTTCTTGTCACTTACATCGTAATGAAAGGCAAGGAGGCTTTTTACGGAATCGCCCTTGCCCTTTGCGGGGTATGTCTCTCATATTTTGCCGTGAGTGAAATCCAGAAACATCTTGAGAACAAAGGCGGGAAAAATGAATGAGAAATTCAAATCATTTTTTGAGAAAATCGGCTTGCTTTTTTCTGCTGCTTTTCTTTTCGTGCTGGGCGTGCTGCTCGGAAACCGTTTACAAAATAACGGAAAGCGAGCTGAATCAGATTCTTGCGGAATCGGAGACAATGAAAGGAATCGTGAGCGAGCAGAGCAGTCAGCTCTCACAGTTGCAGAAATTGTCGCAAGAGTTAAGGAGCGAGGCGGAAGCCCAGAAGAAGAAAGCTCAGGTTTATAAGGGAATCGCTATAGGGGCTTGCGTGTCTTCCGTGATTCTCGGAGGTGCCTTGTATATGAGCAACAGGAATTAGCACGGCAAAAAGTGTCACATAAAAGTGTCACATAAATTGACTATTTTATATAGTTTCATACAGTGCCATATATAACCAAAAAGCCCCGTAATAATTTTACGCGCTTGCATCTTGTTATAATACAATGATATAATATCATCAGATATTGTCATATATCTTTATATGCTTTCCGTGGCTAGAGGTTCGCAATCAAAGGGTGGTCGGTTCGAGTCCGATCGTCTCCATAAAATCCTGTTCAAGCGAGCGGGATTTTTTTGTTTTAAACGAGATTCCAAATAAGACAGTTTGAACCGACCTCCGAAGTGAGCGCGTCGACGGGCAAAAAGTCGCCAAGGTGGGCGGCTACTGGGAGCAAAAGCCATTATCTCTTACTTTCTTTTTTATCTGAAATATTGTATACTGATTGCATATTTATCAAAAAATTCTGCATAAAAATACAGTTTTGGGGGAATTTATGCAATTTTCATTCATTGACGGTGGCGTTACAGCCGCTCAAGGGTTTTTAGCAAACGGAATCTTAAACAAAATCAAGGCCAGCCGAACGACGAACGACACGGCTCTCATTTATTCAGAAAAAGTCTGTAATGCGGCGGGCGTTTTCACCCAGAACCGGGTTAAGGCTGAGTGCGTCAAACTCACTCGCGACCACATTTCAAACGGCAAGGCTCAGGCTGTCATCGCCAACAGCGGTAACGCAAATGCCTGCACCGGAAGCGAAGGCTACGACAACGCAAACAAGGAAGCTGTGGCAGTGGCCGCAAAAATGAACATCAACTCAGACGATGTGCTTGTTCT
>FLNY01000206.1_pt1 | contig 14992 bp, 10 predicted proteins | sample 1140381 | NCBI WGS metagenome assembly FLNY01 (sample SAMEA3878172, study PRJEB12797) | bioreactor metagenome | biome: Moose rumen | place: Sweden | collected 2011-10
GTCGACACAGACCAGTGTCGACACGCCAACGTGTGGTGTCATATCTGCAATCTACGACATGCACAATTTTTTCAAGTTTCTACTCCGACACACAAATTTCTTCGTCTTCTTAACTCTCGAAGTTTTTTGTGCAGTGCTTGTCGTCAACTTCAACGACTACCATAGGTCTTCATTTCTTTCGACAGCCAATCTAATAAACGGCACTGTCAATTCGATTACGTCATCTATTAGTCGATACGTCAATTTGCCCCAAGAAAACGAAGCTCTTGCCAAGCAGAACACCGCACTACTGCAACAAATAGACCTGCTCCAACGACAACTTTCTGCCGTAGCCGACTCTGCACTCTTAGCAGTTGCCGACTCCACAACCCAAGCCGACAAACCACACTTTGCCTACCGCAGTGCACACGTAGTTGGTGGTAGCACAACACGTAGTCGGAACATGCTGACCGTCGACGCTGGGGCAAACGATGGGATAAGGCAAGACATGGCAGTCATAAGTCCCGAAGGCGTTGTTGGTCTTGTCGCAGCTGTCAGCCGACACTATTGTCTTGTATTACCAATCATCAACACGAGTAGCCATATATCTGTAAAACTCAAAGGCAGTAACCATCGTGGTCAACTAAATTGGGATGGCATGAGCGTCTCGACAGCACAGATGATAGACGTACCCGAACATGCCGAAGTTGAGATTGGCGACACCATCGTAACAAGTGGAGCATCAACATTCTTCCCCGAAGGACTAATGGTCGGGACGGTCAACTACATCGAGCCAGACCGCAATGGCGGATTCTACAACATCGGTGTAGAACTCGCAGTAGACTTCAATGCCGTCTACACTGTCCAAATGATAGAAGACACTCGACTAACCGAACGCACCGAATTAGAAAACAGCTATCAGTAATGAACAACACAGCAAACATACTTCGCCTGCTGATAATTTTCGCCATTGCTACAGTAGTTCAGGTGCTCATACTCGACAACATCGAGATCTTGCCACTCTGCAACCCTTTCGTCTACTTAATATTCTTGCTATCGTTCCCATTCGGCACTCGCACGACAACCCTAATGTTTGCAGGACTCGTTGCAGGGCTTGCTATCGACATTTCTTCCAACACACCCGGAATGCACGCAGCCGCTTGTATATTTGCTTGTTATCTTAGACGATTTATGCTTACGGCGATCTCGTTCCGCACAGCCTACAAGGAAGATGACATGCCTTCGCTTAGCTCCTATGGCACAGTCTGGTACGCTAAGTATGCAACAATGTTCGTAGTCGCCCACCACATCGTGCTTTTCTTTGTCGAGCAATTCGACACGCTCTACCTATTGCCCACTCTTTTGCGAATAGTTGTTAGCTCGGTAGCATCTGTTCTCCTCATACTTCTCTTCGGTTCTCTTTTGCCCGCCACTCACGACGTTGGCAGACAAGACTAAACAACATCATTTGCCATTACATCTTACGTAGTGTACGACGCTCGAAAATACATAATAGGCTTGCTAATGACATTTTTTGCCATTGTCATTATCGGACGACTACTCTACGTACAAATTCTTACCACGCAATATCGCGAAGCCGCCGAACTTAATTCAAGACGCAAGATCGTCCAGTACCCATCTCGTGGACTGATATACGATCGCAACGGGCGACTGCTCGTCTCCAACCAAGCAGTCTACGACATAATGATTGTCCCCAAAGAAGTCAAAGATTTCGATAGTATAGATTTTTGTCAAACAGTCGGAATCGACATGCCAACACTGCGAAGTTTGTTTGCCGACCTCAACACACAGATTCGACGTCGACGCGCTTCGGTACACAAACCTGCCGTCTTTCTCCGTCAGCTCAGTGGCGAACGCTACGCCATGTTGCAAGAGAAGCTATATAAGATGAAAGGCTTCTACGCTCAACGACGCACACTGCGCAAATATGAATATCCCATAGCGGCCAACGTATTGGGCTACGTAGGCGAAGCAAGCGAAAACTACATAAAGAAAAACCCTTATTATAGCACAGGCGACTACGTTGGCATATCGGGTCTCGAAAGTAGCTATGAGGAGTATTTGCGCGGTCAGAAAGGTGTCAACTACCTTATGGTCGATGTGCTCGGACGCACCAAAGGAGAACTTGGTGGCGGACAGTATGACACGGTAGCTGTAAGTGGTCAAAATCTGACACTTTCACTCGACATCGACTTACAGACCTACGGCGAAAAGCTTATGGCTGGCAAGACAGGTAGCATAGTCGCCATCAAGCCTCAAACAGGCGAGATTTTGGCACTTGTCTCGGCACCAAGCTACGACCCATCTCTCCTTGTCGGGCGCGACCGCTCGCAGAACTTTCCAAAGCTGGTCTCCGACCCCAACAAACCACTTTTCAATCGCCCCATTCAAGCGTGGTATCCGCCCGGCTCAACATTTAAGACACTCAATGCACTTATAGGTCTTGACGAAGGAACAGTAACCCCACAAACTCGCTACCCTTGCGCCCACGGCTACACCGTAGGACGATTTCACATGGGTTGCCACGGGCATGCCTCTCCACTCGACCTCCGTCAGTCTATTCAGCACTCATGTAATGGCTACTACGGTCACGAGTTTCGCGACCTCATCGACAACAAAAAGTTCAAAAATGTCAAAGAAGGTCTTGACACTTGGAAAGACCACCTCGTAAAGTTCGGACTTGGCTACCGACTCGGTGTCGACATAGCCAACGAAAATCGTGGTTTCATACCCAATTCGGCCTACTACGACAAGAGCATGGGACCCAATTGGACAAGCCTTGGTGTCGTATCTCTCTCCATTGGTCAAGGCGAAATTCTACTCACGCCACTCCAATTAGCAAACGTTGCAGCAACCATTGCTAACAAAGGTTGGTTCATCACGCCACACATCGTGCACAAAATAGAGGGTGCACAGACCGATTCCCTCTACCGATTCCCACGTCAGACAGACATAGATAGCTCATATTTTAGTGTCGTACAAGACGGCATGGAACGAGCCGTATGGGGGACCGACGGTGGCACAGCACGTGTGGCACAAATACCTGGCATACGCGTATGCGGAAAGACAGGCACAGCACAAAATCCACATGGCAAAGACCACTCAATATTTATGTGTTTCGCACCTCGTGAAAATCCACAAATAGCCATGTCGGTCTACGTCGAAAACGCAGGTTTCGGAGCAACGTGGGCAGCCCCAATTGCCAGCCTTATGATAGAAAAGTTCATAAATGGCTCTGTCGACCCTAAGCGTCACTACATGGAAGAGAGAATACTAAATATGCACACCATAAAAGAGGAGACAAACAATGCTCAATAGCGGTAGCATAGGTTATTCCAATTCATACCACAGAGGCGTAGATTGGCCAACGATATTGCTCTATGTAGCCCTTGTTGGCTTCGGGTGGAGCAATCTCTACGCCGCCAACTATAAACCAGAAGTAGGACTTGAATTTTCGCTTAGCTCCGAATATTTCAAACAGCTCGTCTGGATTATAATCACGGCGGGCTTTGCAGGAGTCATTATGCTCTCCGACAGCAAACTATTTGTCGAAGCAGCTTGGCCCATCTACGGCATGTCGCTTTTCTTGCTCACTCTCGTACTCTTCATTGGCAAAGAAGTCTATGGAGCCAAATCGTGGTTGGCAATAGGCCCCATACAATTCCAACCAGCTGAGTTTACAAAAATAGGCACAGCACTTGTAGTCAGCCGACTACTAAGTCGATACGGCTTTACATTCTCCACCAAGAATTACTTCCGACTTGCTGCCGTCATTTTTATTCCCGTCATCTACATCCTACTCCAAAACGACACTGGCAGTGCTCTCGTCTATTTCGTTTTCCTCTTGCCCATGTTCCGCGAAGGACTAACACCACACATACTCCTACTCGGCACATTGTGTCTTCTTGCAGCCATTGCCTCACTCCTCCTCGACACATGGATTGTCATGATAGCCATTCTGATTGTTGCAGCCATAGCACTTTTCCTTTTCCTATCGCGCAACAAACAGCCTAAACTCGCCATTATAGCCATAGCTATTGACACAGTAGCAAGCCTTGCATTTTGGCTAATCGACACATTTTTGCTACACAAAAATCTTGATGCCGAAATATATCTACTCGCAGCCGTCGGACTCACGACAGTCTTTCTGCTCATCATGACTCTCATCCACCGTTTTCGTGGCACACTCATCTTCCTTCTTTATCTGTGGGCTGGCATAGGCACATCTTTTGCCACTGGCTACGTCTTCGAAAACATACTCATGGACCACCAACGTACACGTATCAACGTCCTATTCGGCATCGAAGACGACCCACTTGGCGCAGGCTACAACGTCAACCAAAGCCTCATAGCAATAGGCTCTGGCGGGCTTACGGGCAAAGGCTTTCTCGGTGGCACTCAGACAAAATTCAACTTCGTCCCCAAACAAACAACCGACTTTATTTTCTGCACCGTAGGCGAAGAATGGGGCTTTCTGGGCTCCACGACGCTCGTCTTAGTCTACCTCGCATTTTTTCTCCGACTAATATTTTTGGCCGAACGACAACACTCTGTCTTTAGTCGCGTCTATGGTTACTGCGTCTCGTGCGTATTCTTCTTCCACTTCACCATAAACGTCTGCATGACCATAGGTCTCATGCCAGTCATCGGCATTCCACTGCCATTCTTTTCCTATGGTGGCTCTTCACTATGGGGGTTCTCTGTAATGCTCTTCATAATGCTCAAACTCGATACTGACCGCGACGTACTCATCAGATAAACACCACACGTCATGAAAAAAATAGCCAAATATTTTTTCCAAGGTCTGCTATACATAGTACCTCTGGCTGCCACATTTTACGTCCTCTACAAAGCAGTCCGCATTGCCGACTCTCTTTTTGCCGACGTCCCACAATTGCAGTTTACGCAAAACATCCCCGGCGCTGGCATTGTCATCATCCTTTTTCTTGTCACCCTAATAGGCTACGTCGGGCAAAAACTCATCACAGCCCCAATAGCCTCATTCTTTGGCAACCTGATGCGCAAGGTCCCACTTGTCAATATGATATACACAGCCATTCGCGACCTTATGAAAGCCTTCGTCGGCGAAAAACGCAAGTTCGACAAGCCCGTACTCATCTGTCTTGACGGCTTCGGCATCAACCACCGCATAGGATTCCTTACCCAAGAAGACCTCTCGTCTCTCGGCATAACCGACAAAGTCGCCGTCTACGTCCCATGCTCCTACAGCTTCATGGGCGACATGATGATTGTCCCAGCCTCCAAAGTTACATCCCTCAACATACCCGCCGCCGACGCAATGAAACTATCGGTCAGCGGAGGCGTATCACTAAGCTAATCACCCAACCCTCTTAACCTTTTGTGTTGACACATACATTTTTTTTATTAATATTGCGTAACGTTGCTTGTTTGTAGGGCGCTAAATCCAACTATGGAAAAACACTGGAAGATAAAAGAAACTCCGGACAAAAGACTTGTCGAAGAATTTGCTTCGGCAACACATGTCAGCCCCATTCTCTCATCTCTACTTTTGCAACGTGGCATAAACACTCCAACACTCGCACAAGATTTTTTCTCGCCCGACATTAGCAAGCTACACGACCCAATGCTCTTTTGCGACATGGCAAAAGCCGTCAGCCGTGTAAAAAAAGCCCTCGCAAACGGAGAACGCATACTAATCTATGGCGATTACGATGTCGACGGCACAACAGCCGTAGCCCTCGTACACACAGCTCTCGAAAGATTCTGCGCCGAGCCAAATTCTCAACTCGGCTACTACATACCAGACCGATATACCGAAGGCTACGGCATCTCACAAAAAGGTGTCGAATACGCTCATAGTGGCGGGTATAGCCTCGTCATTGCACTCGACTGTGGCATTAAAGCCGTCGAACGAATGAAATACGCTCGCAGCCTTGGCATAGACTTTATCATCTGCGACCATCACACACCAGGCGAAGTAATCCCCGACGTCGTCGCTTGCCTCAACTCAAAAAGAGTCGACTGCAACTACCCCGACAAAAACTTGTCGGGTTGTGGCGTAGGCTTTAAGCTAATGCAAGCACTCTACCGCAGCAAAGGCATTGCCGACGAAGAGCTTATGCCACTGCTCGACCTCGTCGTGGTCAGCATAGCCTCCGACATAGTCCCCATAATAGGAGAGAACCGCATACTCGCCCACAACGGACTACGTCAGCTCAACACAACACCGCGCATAGGGCTACGCTCCATCATACACACAGCTGGACTGACCGAAGGAAACATAGGCATGGGCGACATAGTCTTCAAACTCGGACCTCGCATAAATGCAGCCGGGCGCATGCGCAGTGGCAACGAAGCCGTGCGCATACTCCTCGAACGCGATGCCAACATAGCCGACGAACTCAGTCGACAAATTAACGACTCCAACGACGAACGCAAAGACCTCGACCGAATAGTTACCAGTCAGGCCATCGACCGAATAGAAAGTCAAGACCCACAGCACACAGCTTCGTCAACCGTACTATACGACCCCGAATGGAGCAAAGGAGTAATAGGCATAGTGGCATCTCGACTAACCGAGACATACTATCGCCCCACAATAATTCTCACACGCTCGCAAGCCAACCCCGACTATGCCACAGGCAGCGCACGCTCCATCGATGGGTTCGACCTGTATAAAGCCATCGATGCCTGCTCCGACCTGCTCGAAAACTTCGGCGGACACACCTATGCGGCTGGGCTAACAATGAAAATAGAAAACGTCGACAAGTTTGCCACTGCCTTTGAAAAATACGCAAGTCAGAACCTGACAGCCGAACAACGTTGCCAACAAATAGACATCGATGCCGAAATAAAACTTGCCGATGTCAAGCCCGCTCTCCTTGCCGAACTACAAAGCCTCGAACCATTCGGCTCTGCCAACACCAAGCCTGTGTTTATGACTCGTGGGATATACGACTATAGCACATCGAAACAGTTCGGGCAGCACCAGCAGCACCTCAAACTCGACCTCATAGACGCCACCGACTGCACCATACGCAGTGGCGTAGGCTTTTGCCTCGGACACCTTCACGAAGTCCTTTCATCTGGCTCTAAAGTCGACATCTGCTACACAATTGAGGAAAACGAATTTCGTGGCAAAAAACAACTACAACTGATGGTCAAAGACCTTCGCCTGAGCGAAGTAGACTCTCCAGAAGACGAATATTAGCCCCCAAAAGATACTTTTTCAAACTCCAAATCAATGAGAATAGCCATTATAGACATCGGCACCAATACTATCAACTTGCTCGTAGCTGACACTGGCGGACACGGCACATATAGCATAGTACACAGCTCTAAGGTGACCGCTCGTCTTGGCAAAGGGGGAATAAACGAATCGCGCATAACACCCGAAGCAATCCGTCGTGGTCTTGATGCCATTGGCACTCACGTCGAAAAGCTAAAAATGTTTCAGCCCATCGACAAGATTGTAGCCTTAGGCACCTCGGCTCTGCGTGCAGCAACCAACGCTGCCGACTTCACACAGAAAGTGAAAGACAAATACGACATCGACATCAACATAATATCGGGCGACGAAGAAGCTCAACTAATATACGACGGCGTAAAACAAGTAATGCCCATAGGGCGCGAACGCATTCTGATACTCGACATTGGCGGAGGTAGTTGCGAATTTATCATTGCTGACAAAAACGGAGTCGCTTGGCAACAAAGCTACGAACTTGGAATGTCGCGATTGCTCGACCGCTTTAAACCTTCCGACCCCATAACAAAAAAACAAATACAAGACATCGAAGCCTATCTCCGTCCTGAGCTCAAAAGCCTATACGAAGCCGTGCAAATGCACCCCACAAGCACTCTCGTAGGCACTTCAGGTTCGTTCGACACGATGGCCTCTTTTGTCGCTGCTCGCAATCATCCTTCGCTCAACGTCCGCCTCTCAACTTCGTACGAAATCCCCATCTCGAACTTCGACGACATATATCGCAAAATAATAAACGCAACAGCCGACGAACGCTCTAAAATGGCAAGCATAGACCCCGGACGAGTCGACCTAATTGTGCCAGGAGTCATATTCATCAACTTCGTGCTGAGCGAACTTAAAATAGAACGTCTCTACCAATGTGGATTTGCTCTCAAACAAGGTGCAATATATCGCATTGCAAACGGACTAATGAAATAAACATAAATAAATGTCTAAGATACTCGTCATAGACGACCAACGTGGCATACGTGGCACACTCAAAGACATCCTCGAAATGGAGGGTCATGCTGTAGAACTTGCTGAAGACGGCAAGCAAGGCGTCGAAATGTTCACAGCCGACAACTTCGACCTCGTGCTTACCGACATCAAGATGCCCAACATGGACGGCATAGAAGTCTTAGACAAAGTCTTGCAAGCCAAACCAGACTGCCCAGTAGTCATGATTTCGGGGCATGGCAACATAGACACTGCCGTGGAGTGCATAAAAAAGGGCGCATACGATTTCATAGAGAAACCACTCGACCTGAACCGATTGCTCGTCACAATAAAAAACGCACTCGAACGAGGCTCTCTTGTCAGCGAAACAAAAGCTCTGAAAAAGAAAGTTAGCCGAACATATCAGATGATTGGCTCGTCGGCTCCAATGCAGCAAGTACGCACCATGATTGAAAAAGTGGCAGCTACCGATGCAAGAGTGCTAATCCTTGGTCCGAACGGAACAGGCAAAGAACTCGTAGCTCGCTCTTTGCACGAGCAGAGCAACCGTGCAACAAAAGCCTTTGTCGAAGTAAACTGCGCAGCCATACCTTCGGAACTCATAGAGAGCGAACTATTCGGACACGAAAAAGGAGCTTTTACGTCGGCAGTCAAACAACGCATAGGCAAGTTTGAGCAAGCCGATGGTGGCACACTCTTTCTCGACGAGATTGGCGACATGAGCCTTGCCGCACAAGCCAAAGTTCTGCGCGCATTGCAAGAGAACGTCATCACTCGCGTGGGTGGCGACAAAGACATAAAAGTCGACGTGCGAATAGTGGCAGCAACGAACAAAAATCTTGCCGACGAAATACACAAAGGCAACTTCCGCGAAGACCTGTACCATAGGCTTAGCGTCATAATAATCAATGTCCCTTCGCTTAACGACAGAGCAGACGACATCCCCGAACTGGCAGAGCATTTCTTGACCATAGTTGCACAAGAGATGAACGTGAAAGCAAAAAAAATCACCCCCGAAGCCATCGATGCTCTAAAAAAAATAAATTGGACGGGCAACATTCGCGAATTTCGTAACGTAATAGAAAGACTAACCATACTCTCGTCGGCCGACATAACAGCAGCAGACGTCGAAGCTTACGCCCGACCGATAGGAGTCTAAAAAGTCTCACGCAAAAAAGACACAATGCCAGAACAAAGAATAATATTCACCTTTGAGCTTCCGCAACAAGGCGAAGCAAAAGTTATGTTTTCAATCGACGGCATAGAGTCTGAGTTTGAACTCACCAACGTTTGCAACCCTCTCGGCGATATGCTCAGCACCATGGCCACCATGGTAACCAACCCACAACAACTGTGGGAAGGCGAAAACACTGCTGGATTCATTTGGTATTGCGAAGCCGAAAGCTACAATTGGACACTCACGGCACGCGCCAATGGCACACTCAACATCCTAATAACACAAAGTTGCGAATTCTTTGGCGATGACGAGGTTGAGATTGTCAACGGAGAATGCAACACAGACGAGTTCATACAAGTAATCGTGGCAGAGCTCGACCGATTTATAAAAGCTGAAGGATTGCTCAACTATCAGCAAATGTGGCAAGCCAACGAGTTCCCCATAACCTATCTGCTCATTCTGAAAAAACACCTCATAGATTGTGGCAAGTGGATAGTCGAGAAAAACGACAATGGCACGACACTGGCGGACGAAACAATACTTCTACTCGGATAGTAATTTTTCATCCCAAAACAATCGGAAGTACAACTTAATCAACAGCAGACAACACAGAAATGATTAAAGACCATAATAAAACAGCCATTTGGACTGCAGAACGAGAAATAAGCTATAATGAGCTACTACGCAAAGTAAGTGAGTTTGCAGCCCAATGTCCGTCGCAAACCATTGGCTCATCAGAAAACACAAAGGTTGTAATATTTAGCGAAAACCGCCCAGCATGGATATATGCACTCTATGGCATTTGGATGAGCGGTGGTACGGCGGTCCCTGTCGACTGCACTGTGTCGGCGACCGACCTTGCCTACGTGCTTGCCGACTGCAAGCCCGAAGCCATTATGGTGTCGGAAAAACTTGTCGAGACTGCACAAGAAGCAATAGAACTTGTCGAAGGGAAACAGAAAATAATAGTCCTCGACCGCCAGTCGGAAGAGAGTACACCAACCGCTAAGCCCGCAAATTTTAGTCGTCGGAAAGAAGAGACGGCCGTCATTGCCTACACCTCGGGCACAACGGGCAAGCCCAAAGGTGTAATGCTATCGTTTGAAAACCTCGAAGTGAACGTCAACGCTGTCACAAGCGAAGAGGTTCATATATACGACAACACATCGCGTGCTCTAATATTATTACCTCTGCACCACATCTTGCCACTTGCTGGCACCATACTTGCCCCACTGACTATAGGTGGTTCGGTGGTCATTTGCCCTGGCATGAGCGCACCCGAGCTAATGTCGACACTAAGCAAGTCGCACGTCAGCATAATCATAGGTGTACCACGCCTCTACTCTATGCTCACCAAGGGCATAATGGGCAAAATAAACGCAAGCAAAGTAACGCGCACACTCTACTCGCTTTGCAACAAAGTGGGTAGCCGAACGCTCTCGCGACTCGTATTTGGGTCTATAAGGCGCAAGATGGGCGGACGGATACACCACTTCGTATCGGGTGGCGCAGCTCTGGACCCTGCAGTTGCCGACATCATGAAGACACTTGGTCTTGACGTGCTCGAAGGCTACGGCATGACGGAATGTGCACCCATGATTTCGTTCACTAGACCGGGCGACATCGTACCGGGAGCGTCAGGGCAACCTGTGCCAAACGTAGAAGTTGAGATTCGCGACGGCGAAATATGCGCACGCGGACGCAACGTTATGCAAGGCTACTACAATAAGCCCGAAGAAACAGCGCAGGTAATCGACAAAGACGGCTGGATACACACTGGCGACCTCGGACGCATAGACGACCATGGCAGACTGATAGTAACTGGACGCAGAAAGGAAATAATCGTCCTATCTAACGGCAAAAACGTCAATCCTGTTGAAATTGAGCAACATCTCGAAAGCTACGCAAGCATAGTCAGAGAAGCTGCCGTCACAGAGAAAGACGATGCACTGGTGGCTATCATAGTCCCACAAGCAGCAGCAATTGAAGGTCTGAGCGATGAAGCAATAGAGAGAAAAATAAAGTGGGAAGTGCTTGAGCCATACAACACCGAAGCACAAGCTTACAAGAAAATATTCAATCTTAGAGTCTACAAGGGCGAGTTGCCTCGCACAAGGCTTGACAAGATTCAACGTTTCAAACTGCGCGACCTGCTAAACGAAACTGCCGTTACGGAGCAAAAGAGTTCGGAGTCGGAAATCGTTGCAGAAAGTGAAGAATACAAAATCTTGCGCCAATATATCGAAACCGAGAAAAAGTGTAAGGTTCGCCCGACGGACCACATTGAACTTGACCTTGCTTTCGACTCGCTCGACAAAGTAGGCCTGCAAGTGTTCATCAACAACAGTTTTGGGCTATCGCTCACGACCGAGCAGATTTCGGCATATCACTCTGTTGGCGAATTGGCGCAAGCAGTGGCTCAGAGCAAAACAAAAATGCAAGTAGAGAAAATAGATTGGAAGAAGATTTTGCGCGAGCATACCAATCTGAGCCTACCGCAGACATGGTTTACAGGTCGGGTGGCAATTGCGCTCATGCAACCATTCTTCAAGCTCTACTTTAAACTGACGGGCAAAGGCGCAGAACGCATACCCGATGGACCTGTCATCATTGCGCCCAACCACCAAAGTTTTATTGACGGACTCTTCGTCATGTCGTTCCTCAAATATCGCGACCTTAAAAACACCTATTTCTACGCCAAAGAGCAGCACGTCAAGCAACCATTCGTCAAGTTTATGGCTGCCACACACAATGTGATAGTCATGGACATGAACAACCTCAAAGACTCCATTCAGAAAATGGGCGAAGCACTAAAGAAGAACAAGAACCTTATCATCTTCCCCGAAGGCACTCGCACACTCGATGGCAAACTGAGTGAGTTCAAGAAGACATTTGCTATACTGAGTAAAGAATTGAACATTCCGATAGTGCCCGTTTCTATCAAAGGAGCGTTCAAAGCAATGCCCAAAGGCACAAAGATTCCACGCCCACATAAGGTTCAAGTGGAGTTTCTCGATCCCGTCTACCCACAACAAGATAGTAGCTATGAAAGCCTGACCGACAAGACCTACGAAAAGATAAAGCAAAATCAAGAAGAAGTTCTTGAGGCTGCAAAATAAAAAAAACGACACATACTCAAGCAAAAGAGTCAGAAATAAGTTTTATTTCTGACTCTTTTGCTTATGTACGATTGCTATACATATGATTACACAATTAATTTAATTTTTCATTTGCGGAACGAAGGAAGTCGCCAAGCCATGACTTTATTTTTTCTTGCGTATTATCCATATTGTATAATGACTACATAAATAGTAGCAAAAAATAACTAAAGAAATGCGGATGCAACGATACTTGTCGTTGCATCCGCATTCTAATAGGCAAGTAGTTTTTATTTATCAGCAACGACTACATTTACACGTTCTTTCGATACGTTTTCACAGAAGAAGAAATCTCCTTCTTGGTCGGCAAGGATGTTAATGTCTGAGAGGCGAATGTCCTTTATGGGCATTTCGGGCAAGCCGTTGAAGTAGAGAGCACGGCGAGCGCCACGGCAACTAACATTGCGAATGTCGATATTGCGGAAGATTGGTGTAGTCTCATCGGCAACTTCGGGGACGGTCTTATTGACGCGCACGCCATTAATTTCTTCAATGACCGACTTTGCACCATAGTGCATGTCGAACGTGACGGCATCGCCACCAATGGCTGCCATAGAAACACCATCGACATATATGTTTTCGACAACACCGCCTCGCCCACGACAACTTTTGAAGCGAAGACCTGCGTCGGTGCCGATAAACTGACAATCGGCAACACATACATTGCGCACGCCACCGCTCATCTCGCTACCAACAACAAAACCGCCATGACCACTGAACACGGTGCAACCACGAACGTAGACATCTTCGGTTGGCACTCCACGACGACGTCCTTCTTCATCGCGCCCACTCTTAAGACATATACAATCGTCGCCAGCGTCGAATACAGAGTTAAGGACAAGCACACGGCGACAGCTTTCGAGGTCGAGAGCATCGCCATTTTGAGCATACGAAGGGTTGCGAGCCGTTATGCCATCGATGATGATGTCTTCGCAGAGCATGGGGTGTACGTTCCATGCTGGGGAGTTTTGGAAGGTTACGCCTTGCAAAAGAAGACCTTTGCAATTTTCGAGATGAACAAGTACGGGGCGACGGTATACACGTTCTTCGGACGGATACCACATATCTTCGCGAGGGAACTCGCCACCTTTTGTCATGCGTTTCCATTGGCTGTCGGTCACCTTGGCTCGCTTGAGCGGACGCCAAGCCTGCCCATTGCCATCGATAATGCCACGACCAGTAATGGCGACATTGGTGAGATTGAAGCCACTTATGGGCGATTGTTTTTTCTCCATCGAGCCACCCTCATACACAGTTTGAATGGACGGATATAGACTAATGTCGGGCGAGAATAGCAAGACGGCACCAGCTTCTAAATGCAGATTGACGTTGCTACGCAACGCTATAGGACCTGTAAACCAGACACCTTGTGGCAAGAGAACAGTGCCACCACCAGCAGCACAGATGTCGTCTATGGTCTTCTGAATGGCTTCGGTACAGAGCGTCTGTCCGTCGGGACATGCTCCATTGTCGACAATGCTAATTGTGCGCGACGGGAATTGAGGAGCACTGACTTTGGGCATTGCGAAGGGAGCATCGACAACGAGGGAAGCATAGTCGATTGTAGGTTGTGCGTTGTCGGCTTGCGAGCATGCAACGAGTGCAAGTGCAGAGGCAGCGACAAGAGACAAAGATATGATTTTCATATAGTTGAGGGTGTTTTTATTTCTTAGATTGTTGAGGCTGTTTGCTTGCAAGGTGTAGATAGGCTTTGCCAACGTTTTCGGCGATGTCACCAGAAAGGAGAGCCTCTTGTCCGCGCTCCGCAGCAACAATGTCGCCCGACGTGGCGTGCAAACCGACACCAAGCAGAGCTGCATTTTCGGGGTCGTAGCCCTGAGCAAGTAGCGAAAGGATTATGCCCGTGAGGACATCGCCAGAACCAGCTGTGGCCATGCCAGCGTTGCCAGTGGTGTTGAATATGCGTCGCCCACAAGGGAGCGCGATCATGGTAAATGCACCTTTGAGAATTACAATCACTCTGTGCCTTATGGCAAAAAGGCACGCAGCCTCAATACGGTCGACCGTGTGAGAATGTTTTTCGGTTAGGCGGTCGAGTTCGCCAGGGTGTGGCGTGAGAATGGTATCGGGGGGCAATTCAAGTCCTTCATCGAGCAAAGTGCGTAAGGCATATAGACCATCAGCATCGATAACCATCGGGACTTTGCCTCCATAGCGCACAAGCAAACTGCGCAACATATCAGTGCACACGGCTGTTCGCCCTAATCCAGGACCTACACCGACGGCAGTGGCGCGTTCGACAAACAAATTGCTCGTGTCGTCGAAATCATTGGGTTGGAAAGCGTAGTCTGTACGCATTGGCGCAAGCACCATAGCTTCGGGGACGGCAGTTTGCAAGACGTGCATATTACACGGAGGGCTAACGACCGTCAGCAACCCCACACCACTACGCAAACAGGCTTTCGCAGACAAGACTGCCGCACCAGCCATGCCGTAGGAGCCTGCATAGAGAAC
>FLNY01000207.1_pt1 | contig 14969 bp, 11 predicted proteins | sample 1140381 | NCBI WGS metagenome assembly FLNY01 (sample SAMEA3878172, study PRJEB12797) | bioreactor metagenome | biome: Moose rumen | place: Sweden | collected 2011-10
TTGGAATGAGCATGGTTGCCAAGCCGATACGGTCAAAGAAAGCTTTATCGAAGCTCGTCGAGGCGGATTCATAGTCTTCCCGAACACCTTTGCTCCTCGTGCCGATGTCAGCGGCATCAACAGCATGTATGGTGTCAACGCCAACTTCCGACCCGTCTACCAAGACGTCGAGACTTTCCATCTGCAACTCTTCAACCGTTGGGGTCAGCTAATGTTTGAGACCGACGACATCAATATCGGTTGGGACGGCTCATTCAATGGCACCATAGCACCCGAGGGCGTCTACACGTGGGTGGCCAAGGGACGATTCGTCAGCGGCAAGGAGTATACCGAATCTGGTCAAGTTCTCATCTTAAAATAATCTCGCAAACACATGGAAAAGTTTATCATGAAGAGCTTCGTCAAAATATCGGTAGCCTGCCTCTCTACAATACTTAGTTTGGTTTCTGCGAGAGCTCAAGACTCTCAGCTCTCGCAGACCTACCAAGCTCCGCTCTACCTAAGTCCGTCATTTACAGGCCTTACCAACGGCACTCGCTTTGGCATTAACTATCGCAACCAGTGGCCAGGTGTTGGCAGCGCATATCAGAACTACGCCTTCTCGGTCGATTATTTCTTCAATCGCTATAACAGCGGTCTCGGTCTGATGTGGTTTTGCGACAATGCTGGTAAGGGACTTATAATGGATCATACCATTGCCCTCAACTATGCCTATGAGTTCGAATTGCTCGAAGACATCTTTCTTCGTCCTGGCATATCGTTCGATTTTCGCAATCGTTCAATAGGCGTCGATAAGATGATAACATTTACCGACATCACCGCCGATGGTGTCGTTACTCCGAGCAATGGTACGAGCCTCGAAATAGAGCGTACGAAGGTCAGCAAGTTCGATGCGTCTGCGTCTATTATGGCATATAACGACGACTTTTGGGCTGGCATAACATTCAACCACATGTTGCAACCCGACATCTCGTTTACTGACGCAAAGGACAAAATAGGTCTCAAAACGACGGTTTTTGGTGGTTATCGCATAACCTACCAACCTTCTTATCGAGGCTCTGAACCAAAAACCATAACGTTCCACATCCTCTATCAACATCAGTATCAGTTTAACCAATTGATGCTTGGTGCCTCGTGGTACTACTACCCCATAGAAGTTGGTGTCAACTATCGTGGTCTCTTCTTTAAGGTCGCAGGTGAACTTAGCAACACCGACGCTGTCATCCCCAATGTTGGTGTCAACATCGGACCATTCCGATTGGGTTATAGCTACGACCTGACCGTCTCCGATTTTAGCTCATTTGGCGATGGCGCTCACGAAGTGTCGCTCATCTATCGTCTCATACCAGACGACCTCCGTCGACGCTCCTACAAGATGAAGCCAGTTCCTTGCTCCGAGCCTATTATGGGTTACAGCTACTCTGGTTCTGGCAAACGTAAGGCAGTTGCCCGACGTGGTCTGCACAGATAAAAGCACACACACACTTTCACATTATTATAATTCTCCGTGTCGGCATATCTTGCACAAGGTTTGCTGGCACGCTTTTCTTAAACCGAATTACTATGCTACGAAAGTCTCTACTCATAGTTCTGTCAGCAAGTCTTATGTTCCTCTCGTGCCGAAAGCATAGCGACGACCCCGAACCTGAAACCCCATCGGTGAGCGTCGTGCCAGAAGTCGACTACGAAGCCGTCGACCTCGGACTCTCTGTCCTCTGGTGCAACAAAAATTTGGGCGCTAAAAACGCTTACTCTGCTGGCGACTACTATGCGTGGGGCGAAGTAGACACGAAAGATTTGTATAGTCCAAAGACCTATTCATATTGTGATAGTGATTTATATTCTCTTACCAAATATTCAGAGGCAGATGGATTTACACGCCTTCTTTTATTCGATGACGCTGCCTACGTTCAACTTGGAGAGAACTGGCGTATGCCAACTGTTGAAGAATGTAATGAGTTGATAAACAATTGTTTATGGACTTGGCAGTCTGCCGCCGATGCCACAACACCGAACGGATATACCATAACCTCAAAGACTAATGGCAATTCCATTTTTTTGCCGATTGTCGGTCGTTACGAAGAGTCTGGTTTTTATGGGTGGCAAGAAACAGGCTCTTATTGGACGTCTGATTTAGATACTGAACAAATTTCTATGGCCAAGTACATTCGGTTTACAGAAAGCAAAAAGGGCAAGATTTCGTCATTCGCTCGCTCTTCAGGTCTCCCCATTCGCCCCGTCTCCGACAAATAAAATACTCACATTTGTCTATTGTCTACCGACGCGCAAAACTTCAACTTTACACGTTTAATCAATCTGCGTAGACATTAGCAAATGAAATTAAAACGTACTGTTCCGCTTGCCTTGTTGTGCATTGCACTCATTGGCGGTGGCATTTTCTTGTGGAAAAAATATTTTTCTGCCACGCGTGTCGCTTTCCTCAACTATCAAGTCATTCAGCTCGGCGAAATATCGCGTGCCAACACCAATTCCTTCGTTAAAATAGACGATATCGGTCCCGACGACATCAGTCATATCGACGACTACGATATGGTCTTTGTCAATGGCATGGGGCTACGACTGACCGCCGAACAACACGATGCACTCGAAGTCGCAGGTCTTTGCGGACAGCCAATACTTACCACTGCCTCTACTAATCCAGACAATCATATAGTCTCGGTCGACGACACCACTGCCGACACTCTCATTAACTATCTTAGTGGAGCCTCGCGAGCGAACTATCGCTCCATGCTCAACTACGTCCGTACACATATCGACCACAAAATTGTTAGTTGCGGACATATCGACCCACCAACTGACCGCAAGACCTATCTTCTCACTCATCCCGACCTTGATAATCCCGACGGAGAAGAACTTGGCTTCGGTAGCATTGCCGACTACGAAAACTATCTACGTTCTCACAAACTATTGTCTGGCAATCCTACGCAAATTGTCGTCACTGGGCAAATGGGCTCTGCTGCCGACATCGCTCTTGCTCTCGAAAAACGTGGTTTTACTCCCTATGTCATAGGTTCGTTTGCATCGTTTGTGCGCACGCCTCGTGTCGACTCCATTCGCCCTGTTGCCGTCATCAACATGGCACATGGACGCCTCGGCGACCACGTCGTGCGCTACCTTACTCAGCGCAACATACCACTTTTTAGTCCACTCAATGTCAATCGACTCGACTCCGATTGGGAAGCCGACAAACTCGGCATGAGTGGCGGATTCATGAGCCAAAGCATCGTTACGCCCGAAATCGATGGAGCCATTCGTCCGCAAACAGTTTTTGCTCATCGCGTTAACTCCGAGGGCTTGCAAGAAGTTTATGCCATACCCCAACGTCTCGACGATTTTGTTGAGTCCGTCAGTATGCACGTGGCCCTTGCGCGCAAGCCCAATGCCGAAAAACGTATCGCCATCTACTATTTCAAGAGTCCCGGTCAGTCTGCTCTCACGGCTTCTGGCCTCGAAGTCGTCCCCTCACTCTACAACCTTCTGCTCCGTCTGCAATCCGAAGGCTACAAGGTCAACAACCTACCCGCAAGTGCCGACGAATTGCAACGTCTGCTTATGAAGCAAGGAGCAGTCTTAGGCACCTATGCTCATGGGGCGTTCGATGATTTCTTGCGCACAGGCAATCCGCTTGTTGTCAACCGTGCCGACTACGAAAAGTGGGTCAGTCAAACGCTCCGACCATCTGCCTACGACGAGGTGATCAGTAAGCATGGGCGTTTTCCCGGCTCATATATGGCTGTCGATGAAGACAACATTGCCGTTGCACGTCTCGACTTTGGCAACGTTGTGCTCTTGCCTCAAAATATGGCTGGCACTGGCGATAATGCCTTTAAGATTGTGCACGGCACTGGCGACGCTCCGCCACACCCTTTCATCGCTTCGTACCTCTGGATGCGCCATGGTTTTCATGCCGACGCAGTCATCCACTTCGGCACGCATGGCGGACTTGAATACACACCCCAAAAGCAGGTTGCTCTTTCCGATGCCGACTGGTCCGACCGAATGATTGGTCCTCTGCCTCACTTCTATCTCTACACTATTGGCAACGTCGGTGAAAGCCTTATTGCCAAACGACGCTCCTATGCAACTATAATCTCGCACCTTACGCCTCCATTCCTCGGTAGCAACACTCGCGGACAATATCAAACTCTCGCCGACTACATAGACTCATACAACAAGCAACAGCCAGACAGTAAAGAAGCTCAACGTCTTGCTGTCAGCATTCACGACCTTGTTTGCAACCTTGGCATAGCCACCGAACTCTCTATCGATACCGTCGATAAGTCTGCTCCATGCTCCGAAGACGACATTTTGCGCATAGAGCAATTTGCCGAAGAACTTGCGAACGAAAAGATGACTGGCCAACTCTACACTCTCGGCGTACCCTATGAAGCCGACCGCGTTCGCTCGTCGGTCGTTGCAATGACTGTCGACCCAATAGCCTATAGCCTCCTTGCGCTCGACAAACAACTCGGTCGTGCAAAATATGACACCGAAAAACATCAACGCCTCTTTACTCAAAAATACTTAGAGCCTGCCAATAAGATTGTTGCTCAATTATATTCCGAGGGCAAAACGCCGTCCGACGAATTTATTTGTAAGACGGCAAAAATATCTGTCGACGACCTTACTTCTGCGCGTCAGATAACTAACGACCTCCGTCCGCGCGACATGATGGAAATAATGTCCGAAATGGGGCGCAAAATGTCTTCTGCCAAGCCCGATACGTCTGCTGCAATGCCAGCACGTCCAATGCCCAAAGCCGACGAACAACGTCCCGATAGTGTAGCCCTCAAGAAAATGAAAGAAATGGCAGCAGGTATGGACCCCAAGCGTGCTCTGCAAATGGCCAAAATGATGGGTGCACCTCCCGAGGCTCTTAAAAAAATGGCTGCTTCAATGGGGCTGAACAATTCCACACCAAAGGGTGGGGGAGGAACCGACGGCATTTCGGGCATGATGAAGATGATGGCTTCTATGCGCAAAGACTATTCGTCTGCCGAACGCGAAAAGGCTCGAGCCATTAGCGAAATAGAACATGCTCTTGCCAATGTCGTTGCCTACAAAAAGGCTCTTTGCGAAAGTCCGGAGTCTGAACTATCTTCTGTGGTCAACGCACTCAGAGGTGGCTATGTTCAGCCCACGCCCGGTGGCGACATCATCTGCAATCCTAATACCATTCCGACGGGTCGAAACATGTATGGTATAAATGCCGAAAACACACCTTCTGTCGCTGCGTGGGAAAAAGGATGCGCTCTTGCTCAGCAGACTCTCGACCTCTATCGTCGTGCTCATCACGACAGTCTACCACGTAAGGTTAGCTATACTCTTTGGAGTGGCGAGTTTATCGAGACCGAGGGAGCCACCATTGCTCAAGTACTCTACATGCTTGGTGTCGAACCCATTCGCGATGCCTTCGGACGTGTAACCGACATTCGCCTAATCCCTACAGCCACGCTCGCACGTCCACGCATAGATGTCGTTGTGCAAACTTCTGGTCAGCTTCGCGACCTTGCCGCTTCTCGTCTGTTTCTCATCAATCGCGCCGTGCAGATGGCTGCCGACGCCGACGATGGTCAGACACCCAACTATGTCGCACAAGGCGTAGCCGATGGCGAACAACTGCTTGCCAGTCGTGGCCTGTCGCCTCAGAAAGCCAAGCAAATGGCCACTTACCGCATCTTTGGTGGGCAAGACGGCAACTATGGCACAGGCATTACCAACATGGTGCAAGCGGGCGACCGTTGGGAGTCCGAAAGCGAGATCGCAAAAGTCTACCTCAACAACATGGGTGCCTTCTATGGTTCCGAAGACATGTGGCAAGCCGACGTAAGTCAAGCATTCGAGGCGGCGCTTGTCGGCACCGACGCCGTCGTTCAGCCTCGGCAGAGCAACACTTGGGGCGCTCTCAGTCTCGATCACGTCTACGAGTTTATGGGAGGCATGAATTTGGCAGTACGTACCGTTACTGGCAAAGAGCCCGAAGCCTATCTGAGCGACTATCGCAATCGAAATCACAACAGAATGCAAGAAGTTCGCGAAGCCATTGGAGTCGAAAGTCGCACCACAATTCTCAATCCCGAATACATCAAAGAAAAGATGAAAGGTGGCGCAAGCAGTGCTTCTACTTTTGCCGAAGTCGTCGAAAATGCCTACGGCTGGGAAGTCATGAAGCCCAACGCCATTGCTGACCACACTTGGAACGACATCTACGATGTCTATGTTCGTGATTCTTACCACCTCGATACTCGAAATTTCTTCGAGAACAATAGTCCTGCAGCCTTGCAACAGATGACAGCTGTCATGATGGAAACCATTCGCAAAGGCTATTGGAATGCCTCTGCCGAGCAACGTCAGAACATAGCACAACTACACACCCAGCTCGTCAAGAAGCATGGTGCAGCCTGCACTGGCATGGTCTGCGATAATGCCAAGCTACGCGACTTTATTGCCGACAATGCACCTGCCGAGGCCACCGACTACAAAGCTACCATAAATCAGGCTCGCGAAGCCTCCGCCTCATCCGATGCCAAAGTCATGAAGAAGCAGTCGCTCACCGATGCCCCCGATGCTCACCAGACAATTGTGTCTGGTCTTGTGGCTGTCGGCATAGTGCTCGTTGCCATCGTTTCGCTCGCCGTTCTCGTCCGTTCTCGTCGCAAGCGGCAATAGAATATGACTATAAGATTTTGTATTTTTTATATATCTTTGGTTTTATAAACACTAACCACTAAAAATCGTTTACGGTGAAGAAAATCCTCTTTTCTGCTCTTGCTCTTTTCAGCGTTGCGCTGACCTCCTTTGCGCAAGAAGCCATAACTATTAAAGGACCCAATGGTCTGCTTTCGGCCGTCTACCATAAGCCGGTCAACTTTATCGAGGGTCAAAAGTGCCCGATGGTCATTCTTATGCACGGCTTCCGTTCGAGCAAAGAAGATGCCAACCTCCGTCAGATTGCAACCAGCCTCGAACAACAAGGTGTCGCCACGCTCCTCTTCGACTTTAGCGCACATGGTCAGACAGCAGCTATACCCGAAAACAAAGGCTTTAAGTTCAAAGACCTCACTCTAAAAAAAGAACTTAAAGACGCTGCAGCCATCATCGACTACGCCAAGAAACTCCCATTTGTCAAGGGTATCGGCATCGTAGGTCATTCGCTCGGTGGCGTTGTCGGTTTGTTCAGTGCTGCCGACTATGGCAAAGGCACCATCAAGGCCCTCATGCTCATGGCTCCTGCTGCAAGTCTTCGAGAGGACGCACTGCGTGGCAATATGCTCGGCAAGACATTCGACCCCAACGACCCACCACGTTCCATAGAGTTTAGCGAAACAGAGAGTCTCGGTCGCGACTTTATCGAAGAAATTCAAAAGACTAACATCTTAAAGACTGCAGCCTCTTACAAAGGCGACTGCCTCATCCTTTTTGGTAAAAACGACCAGATTATTCCCTACTCCTATGGTGAATATCTCGAACAGGTAATGCCAAACGCCAAATACGAACAACTCAAAGGTCTCGACCACAACTTTGGTTCCGAAGACATCGACAAGCACAACAAAGCCATGGAGCAAATAGTCAACTTCATGGTTAAAAAACTCAAGTAGTATCTTGATTTCGTAACGCATCGAAAGTTGGCTACTCACACTTTGTGAGTAGCCAACTTTGTTTTTACATAGCACAAAAAAGAGTCCGACAAATATTTTTGTCGGACTCTTTTTATAGAGTATGTTGTCTTTTGTTTACAACATTTCTTTTACTTGCTTGTAGACGTTCTCGCCCGTGAAGCCAAGTTTCTCGTCCAGCACTTTATATGGTGCCGAGAAGCCAAACGAGGGCAGACCCCATATCTTGCCGTCGGTACCTACAAGTCCCAACAAGTTGACAGGCAGACCTGCTGTCAGGCCAAACTTCTTGGCTTTGCTTGGTATGACACTCTCTTGATATTCTTTGCTTTGGCTTCTGAAAAGACCTTCAGAAGGTGCCGATACTATGCGTACTTTCACGCCATCTTTGCGCAGAAGCTCTGCTCCAGCCACAAGTGTCGAAACCTCAGAGCCCGAAGCAATGAGCACGACGTCGGGGTTGGCGTCAGAGCCAGCCACTACGTAAGCACCCTTCGCTGCTTGCGTGTAGTCGTTGCCTGCTGGCAGGTTAGCAATGTTTTGGCGAGAGAAAATGAGTGCCGTAGGAGTCGACGTGTTTTCCATGGCAAGTTTCCAAGCTTGCGTAGTCTCTTCTGCGTCGGCAGGACGAAGCACGAGCATAGAGTTCTTACCCTTATGATTCTGTAGCTTCTCCATAAGGCGAATCTGTGCTTCTTGCTCTACGGGTTCGTGTGTAGGTCCGTCTTCGCCCACGCGGAAAGCATCGTGTGTCCAAATGAACTTGACGGGTTGTTCCATTAGTGCTGCCATGCGGACAGCGGGCTTCATGTAGTCTGAGAAGACGAAGAATGTGCCACATGCTGGAATGACACCACCATGCAAACTCATTCCTATGCATACGCATGCCATTGTCAACTCTGCCACGCCTGCTTGAAGGAACTGACCCGAGAAGTCGTCGCGTGTAAAGGCGTGAGTTTTCTTCAAGAACCCATCGGTCTTATCGCTGTTCGACAAGTCTGCGCTTGCCACAATCATGTTCTCTACTTGTGTAGCCAATGCGCCAAGCACGGTTGCCGAAGCTGCTCGCGTTGCAGCACCTGCTTTTTGCTCAATGCCTGCCCAATCTACCTTTGGAGCCTTGCCACTGAAGAAGAGTTCCAACTTAGCAGCAAGTTCAGGGTTTGCTTTTGCCCACGCTTCTTTCTCTGCAAGGCGTCCTGCTACTATCTTCTTCAGCTCTTCAGCACGCTTTGCGTAGAGTTCTTTTACTTCGGGGAATATTTGGAATGGTTTCTCAGGGTCGCCACCAAGGTTTACTATTGTGTTCTTGTATGCGTCGCCACCCAGTGGAGCTCCGTGTGTTGCGCAGTTGTTCTCGTAGCTACTATTGTCGGCCTTACGCGCACCCTTGCCCATGACCGTCTTGCCAATTATTATTGTTGGCTGACCTTTGACGGCTTTTGCTTCGGTAAGTGCACGGCGAATCTGGTCAGCGTCGTTGCCAACGATGTCGATAACCTTCCAGCCCCATGCTTCATATTTCTTTGCTACGTCTTCGCTCGTAACAGCTTTGGTCTCTGTGCTGAGCTGAATGTCGTTTGAGTCGTAGAACATCACGAGGTTGTCCAGTCCAAGGTGTCCTGCCAATCGACCTGTTCCTTGCGAAATCTCTTCTTGTACGCCACCATCTGAAATGTAGGCATATATCGTCTGACCCATCACGTTGCCAAAGCGTGCCTGTAAAAACTTAGCTGCTATGGCTGCACCTACTGCATATGCATGTCCCTGACCCAGAGGTCCCGACGTATTCTCTATGCCACGCTCTACGCATACTTCAGGGTGACCGGGCGTTGGCGAACCCCACTGACGGAACTGTGCAAGTTCGTCCATTGTAAATTTACCCGTCAGTGCCAACACCGAGTAGAGCATTGGCGACATGTGCCCCGGGTCAAGGAAGAAGCGGTCGCGACCTTCCCAACGTGGGTTGGCTGGGTCGTAGACCATAAATTCGCTAAAAAGTACGTTGACGAAGTCTGCACCACCCATTGCACCTCCTGGGTGACCAGAGTTGGCTTTCTCTACCATAGACGCAGCCAAGATGCGGATGTTGTCGGCTGCTCTCTGTGTTGCGTTGTTTTGCATTGTAATTGTCTGTGTTTATTTAAAAACTTGGGAAGTTAGGTTGTCTTTTGTCTTTGGGTCAGAAACGATCTATTTTCTCTATTCTGCGCTGGTGTCGACCGCCCTCAAATGGTGTCGATAAGAATATTTGTGCCAGCTCCCAACATGTCTCTTCGCTCAAGAATCGGGCTGGCATGACGCATATGTTTGCATCGTTGTGCTGACGCGCAAGGGCTGTAATCTCGCTCTGCCAACAATATGCCGAGCGCACACCCGTATGGTGATTTAGTGTCATGTTAATGCCGTTGCCACTACCACAAAATGCTATGGCTCTTTTTAGCTCTCCGCGACTTATGGCCGACGCCAGCGGATGTGCAAAGTCTGCGTAGTCGCAACTCTCTGCCGAGTGTGTGCCAAAGTCTTTTATCTCATATCCGGCAGCTTTCAAACGTGCTTTGATTTTTTCTTTCATCTCGTAGCCTGCATGGTCTGACGCCATGCCGAGAATCTCTTTTTCCATTCTTTTGTTATCAAAAGGTTTTTTAGGTACAATTATAACACATTTTTATGACATATAGTGTCATAACGTTAATTACCATATTAGCTTTGTTAACACAATAGCTCTTATGTGTCAAAAAAAGTAGCTAAATGTTTCTTTTTGTCATCGCATAAAAGTACATTTGTTATCGTAAAACGTAACAGACACACATGAAGATTGAGAAAAATATAACTGGTCAGACGCCCGAAGGTGTCGATGTGGAGCTCTATACGCTCACCAGTAACGATGGCATGGAAGTTAAAATAACCAACATAGGTGCTACAATCACCAGCATACGCACACCCGATCGCAACGGAAATCTTGGTCAGGTGGTCCTCGGCTTCGACGACCCACTAACCTATCTCAGCAAAGAGTATCTCGATTGTGGCTTTTTTTTCGGTGCCACAGTCGGTCGGTATGCCAATCGCATTGCACTTGGCAAGTTCGCTATCGACAACAAGCAATATCAACTCGAAGTAAACAACGGACCCAATCACCTACATGGTGGCACAGGCTCTTTCAATACCAAAATTTGGCAGTCCACACAGTTCGAGAGTGAAAGTCGTGTGGGGGTTAGCATGACATACACAAGCCCAAATATGGAAAACGGCTATCCGGGGACACTCTCCGTTACCGTAGTCTTTACGCTCAATGCTACCAATGAACTCAGCATAAACTATCAGGCCAAGACCGACAAGAAAACCATTGTCAACCTCACCAATCATTCATACTTCAATTTGGCAGGTGTGGGCAATGTCCTCGACACCGAAGTTTCTTTTGCCGCTTCGCGCTACACGCCCAAAGACGACACCAACATCCCCACTGGCGATGTCGAAAGTGTCAAAGGCACAGCTCTCGACTTCATTATGCCACATAAGATTGGCGAGCGCATAGGCTATTACGACGACGGCTACGACCACAACCTTGTTATCGACGGTACGGCTGGCGAGCTCCGTCAGGCTGCCGAAGCCTACGACCCTCGTTCTGGGCGCACACTTCAGTTCCTTACCACCGAACCGGGCTTTCAGTTCTATACGGCCTACTATCTCGGTGGGCAGTTCGAGCGCGAAGGACTCAAATTCGACCGATTCGGAGGCTTCTGTTTCGAGGCGCAACACTACCCCGATTCACCCAACAAACCGCAGTTCCCGTCCACACTTTTAAAGCAGGGCGAGACATATACGCAGACCACAATATATCGCTTTGGAGTGCGTAAGTAAATCTATGCTTAGGGCGCATAAAATATCACTTGCCACGCTTCGACAATCATTGTCGGACGTGGCAATGTGTTTTGTGGCTCTCCTCACCTCGTGCAGCCATAGTAGCCCCAAGTCTTTTTTTGCAGGAGAAGTCTCGGTCGACTTCGATAGCATCCGTCGTCGTGGCACTCTACTGGCCGTTACGGACTACAACTCTCTCAACTACTTCGTCTACAAAGGCGAAGCCGTCGGCTATCAATACGAACTCTTGCAAGAATATGCCGCAGCTCGTGGTCTCGAACTAAAACTCTTTGCCGACAACGACATCAGTAGTTGCACCGAAATGCTCCGTACCGGTCGTGCGGACGTTGTGGCAGCTTCGCTCGTAGCCGACACGTCGATAGTTCCTGACATGGCATTTTGCGAACCCTATGCGCGTAGCCGTATGGTTGTCGTTCGTCGCGAAAAAGAAGACTACGCATCCGACACCATTGCCGTCATGCGCGGCTCAATGTACGACAAGTTTCTGAGCCAAACCACCGACACTACCGTCGCAGGTTGTGTTGTTCGACGCATTCCACACTACGGAGCCGAACAACTCGTAGGGCTTGTTGCCGACCGCGAACTCAGTCGCACCCTTTGCCTCGAAAACGTAGCACGTGCCAGCAAGTGGTACTACGACAGTCTCGACATCTCAACCACCGTCGGACCAGAATATGACCTTGCTTGGGCTGTGCGCCATGCCTCGCCAGAGCTACGCAAAGACATCAGTCAGTGGACTGCTAAGTTCAAAAAAACAGCTCGGTACAAACGTCTCATTCGCAAATACATCATCGACCCTCGCGAACATCATAGCAATACGCAGAACACTGCCAGCTCAACCTACGATGCTACCTATGAAGACATCATTCGCTCCGTAGCCACCGACCCACGCTACGACTGGATTTTCGTCTCAGCTGTTGTCTACCAAGAGTCTCACTTCAATCCGTCTGCCGTCAGTTGGGCTGGTGCATGTGGACTTATGCAGCTAATGCCCGAGACGGCAGTGCGTTTTGGTGTCGACGACCCCTACGACCCTCTCCAAAGTGTTCGCGCTGGCTATGCCTTTCTTCTTTGGCTCGACAAGCGTATGGAAGCCTATGTCGCCAGTCCTGCCGAACGCCAAAAGTTTGTCCTCGCCGCCTACAACATAGGTCTCGGACACATAATGGATGCCATCCGTCTGGCTCAAAAATTCGGAAAAGAACCCAATCGGTGGTACGACAATGTCGAGACTACTCTGCTTCTGAAGTCCAACCCCGTCTACGCCTCCGACCCTGTTGTTAAGCACGGCTTCTGTCGTGGCACCGAGACGGTCAACTACGTCCGCAACGTAACCGCACGTGCTCAAAACTACCGACGCCTACTCGCTGATAAAAAGTAGTTTTTCGCATGGCAAAAGACCTATTTCGCTCTAAAAACGAACTTTCGTGCCTCAAAAAACGTACAAGGCAAGGTGTAGAGAGCGAAAACTTTATTAATTTTCGCTCTCTCAACGAGAACACACCTATTGTCTAATCCGCTTTGAACTTCAAAGAAAAACAAGAAACATAATAAACAAGAATAATGAAGAAATTCCTTAGCATTGCGACTGTAGCTACCGTCCTCGCTTCTATGACCACCGCTTGTCATGACGACGATGATGACGAAAGTGGTAACTACGTTTCCGACTTCTCGAGTGTATATTCTCTCTCCGCTCTTCCGGGTCAGCAATACACTGGTGGCACCACTGGTGTCTACCAATATGCCATGAGCGACAAGAACGGCTACACCGATGCCTACATCTACATGGTTGGTGCCTACGAAGGTCTCGAAGACACTACAACAAGTGGCACCGACCTTGCCACTACCACTGTCAAAATCAGTGAGCTAAGCGATAAGTTCTATGGTGGTTTTTGCCCCGTAAACATCGAAGATGGTTGGGGTGGCTGGTGTTTGCCAGCTTGCGACACCCTTCGTGACGGCTCCACGTCTACTTCTCATCGTGTTTTGCTTTGCAATCCAGGTCTTCTTTGTCGTCCATTATTTAGCCGCCACGTTGCTGTCGATGTCAATGCAGTGCTTGGTTTGCTAAGTGTCGGTAAGCAAGTGCAGGGTCTTTGGGTTGCTCCTACCGCCGAAATGGCCTATGCAGACACCGCTCGCTTCAACGCAGCTAAGTCTAAATATGATCTTAGCGGTCTCAACATCGACCCGCTCCCTGCTGGCTACAAGATTCAGTTCATCGCCTATGGCTACGTAAGCAGTTTCAACTTCACTAATGTTAAGGAATTCCTCAGCACATTGAAGAATGCTGCCGCAGGCATGGCAAAAGGTGGCATTGCCAGTGAACCAATCGACCTTGTTGTCTCCGATTCCAAAGGAAATGTTACTGTCAATGGTTGGCAATATCTCGACCTCTCTGGCATAAAGGCATACCTCTGGGAAGCCTCGCTACGCGTTGTCGATGCCAACAATAAGACAGTTTCTGACTACGAACTCTCCGACGATAACTTTACCAACTATTGCCTCGTCGACGACATTACCTACGAAGGTGGTGCTCTGAGCTTTTTCTAATAGAACCGTAAATCAACCCAATACTTTCTTTTTGTGGAGTATTAAGCAAAAGTTATACTTAAAATAACTATCTTTACTCTCCCGAAAAACAACAATCACAAAATGAACCTAAAGAAAACTATTCTTGCGTGTGCAGCTGCCGTATGGGCTCTCTCTGCCAACGCTCAGCAGGCTGGCGAAAAGTTTGTTGGCACCATGCTCGGTGTTGGCATCACCAAGCAGAGCACCGAAATTGGTGGCACTAAGTATGAAGATGACCCAACTGTCACCCTTCGCCTCGACCCGGGGTTCCACTTCTTCCTGACCGACCATTTCCGTCTCGGTCTCCAAGCTCAACTCCTTCGTCAGAGCACCAAATACGACGATGGTGACAAGAATTCTGTTGGCACGTTCCTCATCGGTCCGTCTGCTGCTTTCTATCTCCAGCTTGCCGACCGCTTCTACTTTGCTCCAGAGCTCTTCTTCGGCTTTGCTCATGCAAAATACAAAGTAGAAGAAGACAATCGTTCCCGCGAAACAAAAAATAATGGTTTTGGCTTCGATGTTGCTCCCCTCGTCTTCAACTTCCGTGCCACCCAGCGCTTGGCTTTCTCTGCCAGCCTCTTCAATGTATCTCTTGTTCACATGAAGCTCAAAGACAGCAATCCCGAAACCACTTCCAATGCCTTCGACTTCAATCTTGGTGTAAATCCCTCAGTCGGCATACACTTCTTCCTATAGCAGTTTAACCTCTTCTCTCCCAATACAAACAAACCTCACAAGCCATCCGCCTTGTGAGGTTTGTTCCTTTTTTTGGGGGGGGAAGGATTACTATATCTCGTCTATTCCCAGCGCCTAAGTTCAAGTTGATAATGCAACAGTAGGCAATCTTCAGAGGGGGTGGTTAAACCCAAAACG
>FLNY01003178.1_pt1 | contig 14968 bp, 5 predicted proteins | sample 1140381 | NCBI WGS metagenome assembly FLNY01 (sample SAMEA3878172, study PRJEB12797) | bioreactor metagenome | biome: Moose rumen | place: Sweden | collected 2011-10
TCCGCTCGGCCGAAGGACGCTTGCCTTAGCAAGAACCACCCCCGACCCCTCCTTTCCAAGGAGGGGAGTTATATAGTCACTGTTACAACCGGCTTTTCGGACTGAGCCAAAAGCCGAATTTATCAGCTTTTTTCTGAATCGCAAAAAGCCAAATTACCTTACTACTATGCGACCTTGACGGATGTGGAGGCCGCGGGGAGATGACGTCGCCAGACGCCGCCCGGCGAGATTGTAGCTGGGGGCATCTGGCGACGGACTAAAAGACGGCACGCGGATGCCGGCCGAGGACAGCGGAACATAGACCACACCGTTGAGCGACTGGGCCTGGTTGACCAGATCCACCGCCGAGCGGCAGGGCACGTAGAGCTCAAGGCTCGACTTGAGCAGACGCCCCTGACCGTGGGCCTCGACCTCCTCGGGCGAGAAGGCTGAGCGCCAGAAGAATATCTCGCTCACCTCACGGCTCAGCGAGGGCTGGCTTTGGTCGCCCACCCACACCTGATTGATGGAACTGATGCGCTCGCGCGACTCGGTCGCGGCGGCCTGGCCGTCGAGATAGAGCAGCGTGCGGCCCTGAGCGTAATAGTGGGTCAGCGTGACCGTGTGCCACTCGTCGGCTGTGACGGTGTTGGTCGTCGTAATCTTGCGTCCGGTGGGAGTCGTGTAGACCACATGGCCGCCATCATCGATGTCGACGGAGCCCTGACGCGTGGCGGCGGTCATCTGATAGAGCAGGAGCCGACCGGCGGTATTGCCGCGGAAGCGCACACTGAGAGTGAAGGGATGCACCGTGCCCTCGACGGCCCAGCAGACGGTGGCGCCCTCGTCGAGCGTCATGCTCTGGCTTTGGTCGCGCACGGGCTGAGGCTTGCCGGCTGCCAGGGCGTCGAAGAGCGACGGCGGCATGGCATAGAAGAACTCGCGGTGGCCGTTGGTGGTCGGGTGGGCGTTGTCCTGCTGATAGCCCGAAGCCCAGTGGCCTGCGCCGTCGTCGATGGCGCCGAGCGTGTTGACCGACGCGACGTCCCACTCATGGATGAGCAGGTTCATCTTTTTAATATAGGTGTAGTCCTCGTCGGTGAAGTCGCCGCGTGTGTAGTTGTTCATCACGACTGGCACCTTGCCGTCCTGCTTGATCTTGCGGACGATGGTCTGCATGTTCTGCGAGAACTGGTTGAGGATCTGCTGCTTGTTGCTCGCCTCATGGATGCCCTCGTTGCCCATGGAGAGCCCGACGATGACGTAGCGCGAGTGGTCGCGGGTCATCTCGTCGTAGCGGTCGAGCAGCGCCTGCGTGGTGTTGCCGCCGATGCTGATGCCCGAGACGTAGAAGGGATTCTCCGTGAGCCCGTCGGTCAGGCGCTGTGCGAGCTGTTCGCCGTAGAGATAGGCATAGCCGCGGTTGCCCGTGGCTCCCTGGCCGTTGCAGACGCTGGAACCGAAGGCGGAGATGCGCCAGGGGTCCTCGGGGGCAGAGAAGCTCCACTGTCCGTTGTCGGGGCGGACGGTGACGTCGTAGGTGCCGCCGTTGATGCGGATATTCCCTGAGCGGTAGTTCATTTCAGGGCACTCAAAGTAGACATACTTGTCGCTGAAAAGGAAGACGCGCGAGTCGTCGAGCGTGACTGTCGAGCCCCAGGTCTGATCGTCCATCTGTGTGAGTTCGAAGCCGTCGCCCGCGATGTTGCCACGCAGATAGACGTGCTGCGAACTGCTGGTGGCGAGCACAGGTCGCACGACGGGCTCGTCGGTCATGTAGAGATTGTTGCCCGAGAAGTCCATGGTGCCGATGTACATGCGGCGCGGGGCCACCTGACTCTCAGAGTCGTGGGCATGGAAGACGATGCGCAGGCGTCCCTCCTTGTCGGTGAAGAACGAGTGGTGACCGCATCCGACGAGGTTCTCCACGCGGCGCACAATGGGGTTGCCCGAATACTTCGACCACGACGTCGAGGTGATGTTGCGTGCCTGGGCATAGCCGACGGCATAGTCCTGCGAGCGATAGTCGTTGCCCGAGTAGGTCAGGTAGTAGATGTTGTTGTGCTTCAGGATGAAAGGTCCCTCGTTGACGCGGCCGAGAAGATTCTCCCACGACTGCTGGACACTGATGCACTTGTGGAGTGTCGCAGGCCGGGGCGTGGTGAGGTCATCGTCGAGTTCGATGCTCCAGATGCAGTTGCCGTCGGTGAAGCGCACGAAGAAGCAGTAAGCCTGGCCGTCGTCATCGAAGTAGACGCTCGAGTCGATGCACTTCTCGTCGCCCAGCGTGTTCTCCATCATGCGGCCGCCCACCTGCTTGAAGGGCCCTTCGGGGCGGTCGGCCGTGGCGACGTAGAGATGCTCATTGGCCGAATAGTACATGTAGTAACGGCCGTTCTTGTGATACACCTCGGGGGCCCAGAACCATTGCGTCTCGGTGGTGTTCTGGCGGTGCAGGGCCAGCTGGTCGAGACGGCGCCATGAGAGCAGGTCGCTGGAGGTCCAGACGGCGATACCGTCGGGGTCGTTGGTGCCGTAGGCATAATAAGTGTCGCCGTCGAGCAGGATGTAGGGGTCGGCCAAGGGAACGACGCTCTTGGCTGTCTGTGCACTGCCTATGCTTCCGATGAGCGACAAGAGAGCACAGATTGTGAATAGTCGTTTCATAGGTTCAAAAAATGAAAAATGCCGTTTCTCGGATGCAATATAGGGGTATATTGCTCTCGAGAAGCGGCATTTTATGATTGACGATCTGTTAAATTACTTCACGTAGAACTTACGTCCGTCGCGGATGAACAGACCCTTCTGGGGCAGGCTGACCTGCTGGCCCTGCAGGTTGTAGGTGCGGCCCGTGGCCTGCATCACAGTCTGGACATCCTTCACGCCGAGCTGCTCCTCAGAGGGCTTCGTCGTGCCAAAGTAGGTCAGGCGGAAGTTGTCGACGACCACCCAGTCGCGCTCCACGTCGCCGCGGTCCTTCTGGATGATGAACATCAGTTCGCCGCCGGCACCCACCTCAACGAGCAACTGGTTCTTGTAGAGGCCGTTCTGGAAATATTCGCAAGCCTGGTCGATGTTGTAGGGGAACTCGCCCAGATACTGGCGCTCGGCTGACTGGTCCTCCTTCATGCGGAGGTTGCCGTTATCGTCGTACTGCTCGTTGCCTTCCTCGTCGAGGTCGGGGATGAGGGGCAGCACCGTGCGGCGGTCGCCCAGACCGGGAGCCTTGCCGATTTCAGTGGTAATGTTGGGCAGAAGCGCGTCGCCGTCGGTCGTGTCGAACGAGGTGAGGATAGCATCCTGACGGGCCTCGCCGCCGGCAGCGATGACGCGGATCTGGTTCTCATGGTCACCGTCGCGATAGAAACCCTGTACGCCAACGGCATAGTAGCCGGGCAGCAGGTCGTAGACGGTCTGCGAGAGGTCGAACTGAGCCTGGTTCCAGCACTCATAAGCAAAATCGGGATGGTTTTCATTTCGGCCGAAGATGGAGCCGTTGCTGTAGGCGCTGACCCATGCTGAGACATCCTCGCGCTGGTTGAAGTTAGGCGACTGAATCAGATAGGTGGCATCCTGAGGATTCTCGGCCGTAGCCGTGGCCAGCAGGGCGTCGCGGTCGGCGCGCTTGACGAGCTTCCACTGGTTGCAGGGATCATCCTCACCGTACATGTCAGTGTCGATGTTGCCATAGGTGCCGGGACGATAGCCGAGAAGCATGCGCTGGCCCTCAGCGTTCTTCTCACCGTTGGCACGGGCCATGACATAGACGCCGCTCTTACCCTCGACGGGAACAAACTCCCAAAGGTTCTGATTGCCGGTGTCCATGTAGCCGCCGTAGTTCAGATACTCACTCTCACCGCCGTTGTTCAGGTGGGTGTCAATCTTGAATCCGCTGAAGGCATCGGCATTCTCAGGATATTCAGTGCCGCTGATGAGGGTCACCTCGACGCCGGGGAATCCGACGTAGGCGTGTGCACCCCAGTCGCCGCCACCGCAGAGGAAGCGCTGCAGACCGACATTGTAGATATAGAAGTCGCCATCCTCAGCGGTGTTGCCCTGGAAGACGTCGGCCTGCTTATCAGCCTTCTGGATCTTGCGGGCGATGCGCATCTGATTGAGGGCGTCGTTGATTTCGCCAAGACTGTTGGCATGCTCAGTGACGGCCTGTGCACGGGCGATGATGTCAGCGTCGACACCGTCCTGGCGTGCGAAGGGGATGGTCTGCTCGATGAAGCGCAGGGGATCCTGAGCACCGCGGACATCGCTGAGGGCGTTCTTCAGCGTCTCGGTAGCCTTGTTGAAAGCCTCGAGGTCAGTCTCCTCGGCAGCAGCCTTCTTTGCTGTCTCGAGGGCAGCGGTGAAGAAGTCGGTTGCAACACCGTCGAAGGCCTCAGCATCGTTGAAGATGTTGGTGAAGTTCTGAGCGGCAGCCAGGGCATTGCGCAGGGCCATCGTGACGTTGGCAATGGCAGCGGCGTCGGTGCCGGTGGTCAGGGCCTTAGCCTCATTCAGGGCGTTGGTCAGCACAGCCACGGTGATGCCGTCGTAGGCCTCAGCGTCGGCGATAGCGGCATTGAGGTTCTCGAGCACGGGGCCGAGGTCGATTTCAGAGCCGAGATAGGTCAGCGTGAACGAGTCGAAGACGAGCCAGTCGTCGTCGCCGCCGCCAATCTTCTGCATGCCGATGGTCAGTGTGCCGTCGCTGACGACCACCTCAACGGGCTCGTTCCAGTAGCCTCCGAGGAAGAAGCAGTTAGAAGCGCGGTCGAGGGCGTTGCCGGGCACGGAGTTGCCGGGAATGTAGACGCCACCCTGAGGCACGGCATAGGAGTTGAGGTCTTCCTCAGTGGAGCCGCCGTCGAGAATCGACATGAAGGGGCGCGTCACGTCATTTATATAATAGGAGGCGCGAATCACCTCTTCGCCAGCGTCACGTTTGTTGCCGATGTTCACCTCAGAGCCGTCGCGATAGAAGCCCTGCAGCTGGAACTGGTAGGTGCCGTTGGGCAGGCCCGTGATAGTCTTCGAGAGGCGGAAGTTTGTCTTCTTCCAGCACTCCACGGCGCGGTTGCCGTGGCAGATGCCGTCACCGCCCTGGGCGTAGACGCCGTCACCTTCCTGGATGACGTCCCACTGGTTGCGCTCGTCCTGGTTGGCAAAGTCGTGACCGCCGATGAGCCACGTGGCGTCCTTCGGGTTGGTCTTGGTGGCGGTGGCCAGGTCGGCCATGCGCTCCTCGCGGGTGACGAGCACCCAATCCTCATTAAAACCGAAGTCATCGAGGAAACCCTCGTCGCTGGTGTTCAAGAAGTGATCTTCATTGCCGGTGTAGATGCGATAATAGCCTGAAGCACCCTTCTCAAGGGTCCAGATGGTCACGGGGCGGCCAGTGTCGAGATAGAGGAAGTCTTCCCAGCCGTTGATGCTGTGGTTGTGTCCGAACTTGGGATTGATGCGATAGCCGCCCTCCTCGGCCACGATCTCGAAATCGAGTCCGTAGGGGCCCAGCTGTGCGCGCGTGGTCCAATCTTCAGACACACTGTTGTTGTTCTGCAGCCACTTGCCCGACTGCACCTGGTAGAGGTAGTAGGTGCCTCCCTCTGCAGGCAGTTCGTTGCCGGCCCAAGGTGAGGTCTGTGCCCCGATGGCGGTCGTTGCCATGAGGCCTGCAATGAGTAAAAGGTTCTTTTTCATACGCTTTTAGTTATTTATTAGAGTTATTATTTCCATTTTGGGGGCAAAATTACGTGTTTTCCGCCTGACAGCAGGAAAATTGCTAATCATAAAAAGCCATTTTTTCGCCAAACCTCTATTTCTGAGCTACTTTGCGGGCAGTGCCGTCGGCATATTGTTCAATGACGATGCTGGCCATGGGGTTAAGGACCTGCTGGCCCGTCAGGTTGTAGACGGCGCGCATGCCATCCACAGCCTGAGCGCTCGGCTGACTGACAGCGGCATCGCCGAACAGCGGGGCTTCAGCCGACGACGAGGGCTGGCGATTGCGAATCTGGGGCCAACCGGTTTTGTCCCAGGTGATCTGGTCCATGTAGACCTTGCGTCCGGCATCGGGGTCGGCTGCGTCGAAACCGTGATAGAGCATCCAATACTGGCCGGCGTCGTCCTGCACGATTTCCGAGTTGTGGCCAGGGCCTACGACCTTGTTGCTTTTCTGCAGCAGCGGGGTGAAGTTGTTCTCCATGGCCTCGAATCCGGCTTTGTTCAGGTAAGGACCGAAAAGCTCCTCGGAGCGGGCCACCACGACGCGATAGGTGCTGTTCAGTCCCTCGCAGCACGTGCCGGCCGAGCCGAACAGATAGTAGTAGCCGTCGTGCTTATAGATATAGGTGCCCTCGGTCAGGGTGCCGGCAATCTGCACTTTCTCGGCGCCGGGCTTCACGCTCAGACCGTCGTCAGAGAGCTCAATGCCGTAGATGCCGCGGAAGGAACCCCAGAACAGATATTTGCGACCGTCGTCCTCCTCGATGAAGAAGGGGTCGATGCTGTTCTGCACACCTATCTCACTGGAGATGAAGAGCTTGCCGTGGTCGGTGAAGGGGCCGCTGGGCCGCTGGGCTGTGGCCACGCCGATGCCGCACTGCCACTCGCCGCCCCAGGTCGACTTCGAGTAGTAGAGCACATACTGACCGTTGACATAGTTGATGTCAGGCGCCCAGATGGAACCGTCGGGCACCATCTGCGGCCGGGTCTGGTCGGTGAAGCAGGTGCCCATGTAGCGCCATGTGACCAGGTCGGCCGAGCGGTAGATAGGCACGTTGCGGATATTCTCTGTGGCGTAGAGGTAGAAATAGCCGTCCTGTGCACGGATTACGGTCGGGTCAGGCAGGCTGGTGTCAATCACGGGGTTCTGATAGGTAGCCTGAGCAACAGCATCGGTGGCCATGCACAGCGCCAGGATGGCCGTCAGCAGGATGGGTCGTTTGGTCTTCATGTAAATCTGTAGTTTTTAGTTTTCTGCTGACAAAATTACGGTATTTATCTGACAAAGGAGGCAAAAATCCGTTCAAAATAAGAAAAATACCGTTTTTCCCGCCCTTTTCAGCTGAAATATGTTCACAAAGGTGAGAATTTGTGGTGCTTTTTCTTGGTCATGTCGCCACTAATTATTATCTTTGCATATCCAATTTGAACTAAAACCGGCAAAGAAACTACAAATAATGCTGTCAGCGGAGCGTCTAAAACTATTTTCAAGTCTTGAAAATAAATTTTCATGGCACGAAAATATATTTTCAAAGTTTGAAAAACTATTTTCAAGCCTTGAAAATAGTCTCTGGTGTTGCTTCTTCACCTTATTATATATCTCGCTGCCCGCTGTCTCCGCCGGTGCTGGCGAAACAATCGTATTCAAGAAATACATGGCGGCCGACGGGCTGAGCGACAACGCCGTGCTCTGCGGACTGCGCGACAGCTACGGATTCATGTGGCTCGGCACCAACAACGGTCTTAACTGTTTCGACGGGGCTCAGAACACCGTCTATCGGAACATGGTGGAGAACGACGTAGCCAGCTACGAGAACAACATCATCACCGCCGTCTTCGAATACAAAGGCGACATCTGGCTCGGCGGATCCTTCGGACTCTATATCTACGACCGGCAGACGAACACTTTCCACCAGTTTAGCAGCCGTACGCGCTACGGCGTCAACATCAGCTCGACGGTGCAGCGCATCGTGCAGGCTCCGGGCGGACTCATCTGGATTGCCACCCTCGGACAAGGGTTCTTCACCTACGACCCCACGACCGACCGCCTCACGCAGGACAGCCGCCACGGCTCCTTCTTCAGTGACATCCTGACAGCCAACGGGTTCGTCTTCCTTGCTTCGCTGCAGGGCAACGTCGTGGCCTATTCCGATGCGGGCAACTATATCAGCCAATATGCCATCCCCGACTATGTCTCTGACAAGAACAGCATCTGCCTGGAGCATGTTGGCAACGATCTCTACGTCGGTTGCGACCGCGGTCTCTACAGCATTCATCCCGGACAGCAGACCATAGAGCCCATCCCCACCGCGCTGGGGCAGGTGCCCATCCGCTCCATCAGCGTCCAGGGCAACAACCGACTGCTCCTGGGCACTGACCAGGGCATCTACAGCCTGCAACTCGACACCCGACAGCTCAGCCGCTTCGACAATCCGTCGGATTATCTCGGCCGACTGAGCGACCCGATGGTCAACCACCTGATGTGGGACGCCGACAGCACGCTTTGGGTGATGACCCAGCGGGGCGGCGTCTGCTACATGCCGACCCCGAAGTCGCCCGTCAAGTCGGTCAGCATCAACAATCACGAGACAGGGCGCAACCAGATGCTCCACTCTTTCTGCGAGATGCCCGACGGACGCCTCTGGGCCGGCTCCGACAACGGATTGCTCGTCTATGACCCGCAGACGCAGCTGTTCACCGACGCCCAGCCCGCCATCCCACAGGAAATCAATGTGCTCATGCCCGACGGCGACGACCTCTGGATAGGCACTCGCCACGACGGCATCTATGTGCTCAACACCCAAAACCGCCAGCTGCGCCACTACCAATACTCGGCCAGCACGCCCTACACCGTCACCAGCAACGAAATCAACGCCCTGCTGCGCACCAGCCAGGGCGACATCTACGTCGGCACCTCGTGGAGCCTCTGCCGCTTCGACCGCAAGACGGAAAACTTCATGTGGTTCGCTGAAATAGGGTCGATGACCAATGTCACGTCGCTCACCGAGGACACCGCAGGCTGCGTCTGGGCCGCCAGTTCTAACCACGGACTCTTCCGACAGACGTCGCCACGGGCCGGATTCCGCAACTATCTTTACAGCAGCAAGCAGCCCGGCACCATCACCTCCAACTACGTCACAACCGTCTATGCCGACCGTGAGGGCTCTGTCTGGGTTGCCACCAACGGCAACGGACTCAGCCGCTACGACGCCCGGACCGACGGCTTCGAGCGCTTTGGCAACCCGGGCTCTATCCTGCAGGAACAGCAGACCTACTTCATCATCGAGGATCAGCACGACAACCTTTGGGTCGGACTCGAGAACAGCATGGCCAAAATCGATCCGTTGCGCAATCCCGCCAACACCCAGATTCTGATGAGCACCGACAACCTGATGCGCGAACAGAAGCCTCACAACTCAGCTCTCATGACACGACAAGGCGAAATCTATGCCGGACGCAACGGCATGCTGGTGCACTTCAAGCCTGAGAAGACCATGGTCAGCAACCAGCAAATGCCGGTCTACATCACCTCGGTCACCCTGCCCTACAGCACCGACAGCGACCAGCCCGCCAGCCCCAACCTCTACACCGGCGGGGCGCTCACACTGCCCTTCGCCGACAACAGTTTTACGTTGCACTTCTCGTCGCCACGGTTCAGCGGCGACGCCGATGTGCGCTACGAATACATGCTCAGCGGCGTCGACCAGACCTGGGCTCGCGGCACACGTAATGCCGAGGCCACCTATGCCAACGTTCAGCCGGGCGACTATGAGTTCCTGCTGCGCGAGGCTGGCAGCGACCAGCCCGACAACTATGCCCGTCTGCACATCACCATCCTGCCACCCTGGTACCGCACGACGCTGGCCTACATCATCTACGCCCTGCTCATCGCCGCCGCAGTATTCATGGCCGTCCGCCGCTACAACCAACTGCTGACCCGCCGCTATAAACGCCGCATGCAGGAATTCCAGACACAACAGGAGAAGGAGAACTTCGAGTCGAAGATCAATTTCTTCATCAACCTCGTCCACGAAATCCGCACGCCCCTCACCCTGATGAGCCTGCCGCTAGAAGCTATCGAAGATCATGTGACCAACAATCACACTGCTGCCATCCGTCGCAACATGAACTACCTGCTGGGCATCACCAACCAGCTGCTCGACTTCCAGAAGGCTGAGCGCGGACGCGTGGAACTCGACCTGCACAACTGCGACGTCAGCCAACTGCTCAGCGAAGCCTACAGCCAGTTTGAGGATGCCATGCAGGTGCAGGGCAAACGCCTGCAGTTGCAACTGCCCGACACACCCATCACAACGGCCCTCGACCGCGAAAAGGTGCTCAAGGTGCTGATGAACCTGCTTGGCAATGCCTACAAATATGCCAAGAGTGAGGTCATCCTCCGCCTGGAACAGCCCACCGACGACCGCCTCTGCATCTCGGTCATCGACGACGGCCCCGGCGTGCCTCCATTGGAAAAGGAAAAGATATTCGACGTCTACCACCAGATTGCCGGCGACTCCACCGCTAAAAATCTGGGGACTGGCCTCGGACTGGCCTATGCCAGAATGCTGGCTGAAGCCCACGGCGGCGAGCTCACTGAGCAAGACCCGCCAGGCGGGGGCTCCGATTTCCGTCTGTCGCTGCCTGTCAAGACCATCAAGCAGGAACAGGACAACAACCTGCGAATTCCGATGGAATCGGTCGAAATTGAAGATGAAACCGCGAAAAAGGATCAGACGCGCACCTTCCGAATCCTCATCGTCGAGGACAACGAAGAGCTCCTACAGATGACTTGTGACGCCCTGCGCCAGCACTACCGTATCATGAAGGCCCACGACGGTGTGGAGGCCCTTGACGTGCTGAGCCATCAGGACATCGACATCATCGTCAGCGACGTCATGATGCCCCGTATGGACGGCAACGAACTGACGCGCCGCGTCAAGCAGGACATCAACACCTCCCACATCCCCATCATCCTGCTCACGGCCAAGACCAGCGTCGAGGCCAAGCTCGAGGGCATGGAGAGCGGTGCCGACATCTATCTCGAAAAGCCTTTCTCAGTCAAGCAGCTACATCTGCAAATCATGAGTCTGCTGCGCTTGCGACAGAACTTCCACGAACGCATGCGCCAAATCGACGGAGCCGCGGCCGCCACCACCTCCGAAGGCGAACTGGGCATCAACCAGCAGGACCTGCAGTTCATACAGCGCTTGCAACGCATGGTCAGCGAGAACATGCGCGACGAAGAGTTCTCCATCGACCAGCTGGCCGAGCAGATGGCCATGAGCCGCTCCAGTTTCTATCGCAAGATCAAGGCCCTGACTGACCAGACCCCGATAGAATATCTCAAGACGCAGCGCCTGAAGCGTGCCGCCCAGCTGTTGCGCCAAGGCAGCCGCATCAACGAGGTGGCCGAGCAAGTAGGATTCACCTCCAGCAGCTATTTCGCCAAGTGCTTCAAGGCCCATTTCGGCGTCCTGCCCAAGGACTACACAGCGAAGAAATCAGCCGATTGAACAATTTTTCGCCAACATTGGCGAGTTTTTTTCGTCTGATGCCATTTATTATGTTTACCTTTGTACCCGAAATCTTATTTATTAACCCAATTATTAACTAAAAACCATTAACTATGCAAAAGAAGAATCTACTTCTCACGCTGGGACTCATGCTTGCCATGGGCGCCAGTGCACAAACATCACCGTGGACGGGCTCCGCGGTGGGTGAAGGCGAGTTCTATCTCTACAACGTGGAGTCTGGACTCTGGCTGCAGAACAATGACAGCAAGGCCTACGACTGGTCGACACGTGCTGCCATCGGCACACGCGGTTTCGACTGGACCGTTGAAGCTGCTGACGGCGCCTATGCCCTCAAGCCAAACTTCTACATCAATGGAACGGGCAACATGACCTATTCCATCAACCCCGACAACAACTACATCGACACGGGTGATGGCAAGGCATGGGTCGTTGAAGCTGTTGAGAAGGATGGCGTCAGCAATGCCTACAAAATCTACTGCGGCAACAAGGTCCTTGGCACCGTACGCTACAATGAGGCCGGAAGGCAGGACAACCTGTTCACTCAGGAAGGCGACGACCGCTGGTATCTCGAGAATCCCGACTTCAACGTCGATATGAACGAGCGCAACACTTGGCAGTTTGTCACGAAGGAGGAGCGCCTGGCCAAGATGCAGGAAGAGGCTTCTGAGACGAACCCTGTAGACGCATCGTGGTTGATTCCAGCAGCCGACTTTGCCAACAACGACAAGCGCTATGAACTCTGGACTCGCTCGATCAACGGCGGTAACGGACGCACGGGCGACGGCAATGGCATCAATGGCAGTCAGTGCGTGGAGAGCTGGAACTCAGGGTCTATCGACTTCAGTATCACTCTGGACGTGCCTAACGGCACCTATCTCTTCACCGTGCAGGGCTACTATCGCGACGGTAACCGCTCGGATGTCGTGGAACGTCGCGCTGAAGGCACTGAGACCATCCGCTCCTACTACTTCGCCAATGAAGTGGAGGCTCCGCTGATGTCAATCCTCGACGATGCAAAGACCGAGGAGGGCACCAGTGGCTTTGACTATTCAGGGGGAGGTTTCTACTTTGCCGACAGTCAGAACAGTGCCAACAAGTGCTTCAACCTGCACAAGGGCTACGTGAACAAGGAGATTGAGGTCGTCGTCACCACCGGCCAGCTGAAAATTGGTATCAAGAAGGACAGCAAGTCGAACGAAGACTGGACCGTCTTCGATAACTTCCACCTGACTTATCTGGGCAATCATGTCGACCTGACCGACATCGTCAACGCACTGCAGGGTACCATCAACCAAGCTGAAGCTTGGGATGCCAGCAACACTTCCGATGTGCTGAAGCAGAATCTGGCCGACGCCATCTCCGATGCCAAGAGTAAACTGACATCGACCAATGCCGACGAACTGACGGCTGCTAACGTGGCGCTCAACAATGCCCTTGAGGCTGCCAAGGCAGTTGACGTCAGCATTCTGCGCCAGACCGTGGCAGTCACAGAGGCCGGAATCGACCTGACCGCTGCCAACAACGCTATTGCCAATGCTTTGACGAAGGATGAAGCAGATAATGCCCTCTTCGACCTGCGCACCGCTCGCAAGCTCAATGCACTGAAGACCAACGACATCTTCAAGGGCTCTGCCCCCGAGGACGGCGTGGAGTACTTCTTCTACAACATCGGAACGGGCATGTGGCTCAACAACGGTTCCGACTGGAACACCCACACGGCAGTCGACATCTATGCACTGCCTGTCACGCTCGTGGCTGACGGCGAGAACTTCAAGCTGAAGAACCACGCCTTCTATCGCGATGAGCAGTGGATCAATTTCAACGCCTACGTTGACACAGGCAACCAGGACCTCTGGTTCTTTGAGCCTGTAGAGGGCAAGGAGAACGTCTACAACATCGTTGTATTCGACCGCCACGACCTCGCTTTGGGCTACAACCCCTACGGACACACCGACCGCGGATGGGACTACCACTACCCGTTCAATGTTGCTAAGGAGCAGACTGACATGAGCGACCCCAACAATCAGTGGAAGCTCGTCAGTCGCGCTGAACTCGAGGCCATCGCTGAGAAGGCCGACAAGTACAACCCCGCAGACGTGTCATATCTCATCCAGAACCCCGGCCTGAGCCGCGTATGGGACATCGCGAAGTGGACGAAGGAGTGCGACGGCGGTAACGGCGGCGCTCACGTCACCGTGGGCGATGATGGCGACTTCAACCGCAACGGCGACTACGGCTACGAGGTGTGGAACTCCAACTCATTCTCCTTCACTCAGCAACTCACGGGACTTAAGCCCGGTGTCTATGAGGTTAGCGTCAACGGATTCTACCGCCAGGGCGACGGTGGCTTCCAGGCCGGCATCGTCAACGAAGGAGGCGAGCTCATCAGCGAGGCCTACCTCATGGCTAACGACGAGAAGGTCTACCTGCCAAACATCGCAACGGAAGCCGGCAAGTTGCCGGGCATCTTCACGCAGAACAGCGCAGCAGGAACATTCCCCAACTGGCCCGCCGAGGCACTCAATGCATTTGAGACAGGACTCTACAAGGTCAGCCTGACTGTCAACGTCGGCGAGGACGGAATACTTACTCTCGGCGTCAAGCAGGACCAGAAGACAACCGAAGCCAGCTGGACACTCTTCGACAGCTTCCGCCTCACCTACAAGGGCGAGCCGGTCACGGCCGTCACGCTGCCTGCAACATGGAACTTCTCAAACTGGGAGGCAGGAAAGATCAGCAACTCGACAATTGTTGACGGACTCACTGTGCTCGTCAGCGATCCAGAGCGCACCATCGACATCGACGCCAGCAAGAAGACTGTGGAGGGTGTTGACTACACGCAACGCCTGAAGCTGGGCGGCAACGGCACAGAGACCAACCGCACGCTGACCTTCCTGGCTCCCGGCAACTTCAACATCGAGATTGTGCTGACATCGGCCAATACCAGCAACGAGCGTACGCTGAACATCGCCACCGGCGAGTTCTCGAACGTCGTCGCTACGATGAAGGCTGCTGCCGGTGATGTGAAGAAGGAGATTTGCTCCGTCGAGGCAGAACTTGAGGAGCCTGTCTATATCTACAGCGCTAACTCTGGCATCAACCTCTATGCTATCTATCTGACCGAATACGACGCTACTGTCACCGGCATCACCGAGGTGGCCACCGACGGTCTGAAGGGCCAGTTCTACAACCTGCAGGGACAGAAGGTCAACACTCCGACCAAGGGTCTCTACATCATCAATGGCGTGAAGGTCATCGTGAAATAAGTGGCTGTCACTTATCTTTACAATTGACTGTTCGTCAAACAAGAAGTGCTGCTTTTCAACGCGAGAAGCGGCACTTTTTGCATCAAGAAGCGGCGCTTTTTCAATCAAAAAGCACCGCTTCTTTTGGCTCAGTCCGAAAAGCCGGTTGTGGAAACCGTGGAAACTCCCCTCCTTTCGAAGGAGGGGGCGGGGGTGGTTGATTCTTCAGCAAAAGGCCCTGCGACTTGTGTTTTCAACCACCCCCGACCCCTCCTTTCCAAGGAGGGGAGTTAGTCAGAAAAGTCCGTTGTAGTAGAGAATCTACAACTCCCCTCCTTGGAAAGGAGGGGCTGGGGGTGGTTGATTCTTCAGCGACCGGGGGCTGGGGGTGGTTGATTCTTCAGCAAAAGGGCCCTGCGACTTGTGTTTTCAACCACCCCCGACCCCTCCTTTCCAAGGAGGGGAGTTAGTCAGAAAAGTCCGTTGTAG
>FLNY01001627.1_pt1 | contig 14966 bp, 27 predicted proteins | sample 1140381 | NCBI WGS metagenome assembly FLNY01 (sample SAMEA3878172, study PRJEB12797) | bioreactor metagenome | biome: Moose rumen | place: Sweden | collected 2011-10
GCGGTTAATCCATATACTGAGTTAATAGCTATTTTGAGGGCCTGAGCCAAACTAGCAGCCTTCTTCTCATCATCGAGGTATTTGTCTAATTTGCCGCCCCAAAGCTTTTTAGCTTTATCGAATTCACCATGCTTGATGAATACTCGAGTATCTACGAGCATTTTCAGTTTAGGTGTATACTCATCACCGAATAGGTTTTCATTGAATATGCTATAAGGATGCATGGATGTTATATCTTCTGTAAGTGCTCGACCATACATACCTGGTTCTGCATATACTTTGCCACCTTCACCAATTTCCTCGCCTCTATAAATTGACTTACCCCTTTCAAATGTATACCCTGGAAACCAAGGATTACCTTTAGGCTTAGGAGCCAATCCTAACGCGTATTTGTATGCGTCTTCGTATGTCCAGTCTGCTTTATCTCCTAAGAAACGATAATTGAATTGGTCTTGTGGACGTCTGTTGCTTCCAAAGATAATTTGAGCTGTAAGATTATTTGTTGTATCATTCACAGACATATCAGCGATATCGGATAGGATTTCGCGTGCAATGAAGTCAGCGTATCTACTCTCAAATACTTTCTCAGTTGCAATAACGTCATTATCACAATACTCAGCTACAGTGTCCCATAACTGCGGGTCTACTGGCTCATCCCATTTTAATCCTAATTCGTAATGGTTTATATCAAGCTGAATTTCCCACTTTTTAAGACTTTGTTTCTTAGAGCAGAAGTCATATACATCCGTATACGACAAATTATATGCTTCGCTGAAAAATCCCTTGCCCTCAGTTACAATACGTTGACTTAGTCTATATAGCTGTTCGACGGAATAACCTACTAATCTAGCATAGATGATATGGTTATCGTATTTGCGATTATTGAAACCAATTAAGCGATAACCTCTAATTAGATTTTCAATTTCTGCAGCAGACGGATTAATCATGCGAATGCATTTGTTTTCTTCACCTTGTAACTTCCAACACACCACAAATAGATTAGGAAATACCTCCACATCATAGAATGCGATTGGTAAAGCCATGTCCACACTTGAATCAGACAATTCTTTTTCCTCAGCATCCGCAGATTTGAATTTCATCTTGCCTATCAATTTGATACAGTACTCAGATTGATGTGATGAACCAGCTGCAAATGTCAGAATTGAGTTACGCATATCTGATACGTCATAAGTCATACCGGACGCGTATGCCTCACTCAATATATGGTGAATGAAGTCACATGATTGTTTTGTGCTTGCGTGAATTTCTTTATTTAAGTTTCGTCTAATCAGCGTACGAATTGCTTTTTCGTTTTTAAGCTGGTCGAAGTTCACGTTTTTACCTCCTTTTTCTTTCAAAGGTAACCCAGTATTAATAACCGCTATTGGCAAATTATTACAGAAGCTTAATTTGCGTCGTAGAGATTGTTTACCTGTGAATGTCTTTATCTCTATATCCTCAGCAAACAGTGTACTTAATTCTTTTACATCACCATCATAAATGTAATGTAAATGTATACCACCACCGCTCTTACTATATTCCGCATATGTCGGTAAGAATTTACTTGCTTCTTCTAGGTTACGGCGTGCATCTTTTTCACCTTTCTCATTTTTCAAATCGAAATCAACAACTATATGATTCTCTGGTAAAAGCACATAATGCAATTTCGATGTCTCTAAGTCCGCTAATGTAGTTTCTACATCATCCCATTTTGATACTGGCTTTTCATTACTACCTCCGTATTGTGCTGGGCAATCGGCATATAATTTGTCCAGCAATGAACTAGTATATGACATATCTATAGTATAGTCACTAGTATCCTGTGTTTTAGGAGTTAATGTGAGCTTGAATACATGGAAATAACTTCGTACATTTTGACCATCAACTCTATACCTCTCATGGTATTCTTCAAAGTAATTCATTAATTCTTCTTTGAAGTTTCTGTAGTTCAGCGTGTATGAAATCTTAGCGAAGTCACAGTATGTCTTATACATCTCCCATCCTTGTTTGAGCGTAACCCCATCTTTTTCTCTAAAGTAATCATAATTCTCTAGAATAAAGTTATAGAAGTCATTAGATGCTCCTATCATACGAACAGGAATGTAATCATCATAGTAGTCAGGGTCTTCATTAAACACATTAAGACAGTGCTTAGCAATAGCTCCTAATTCGAAGTCAACTCCCTTATTGCATTTTGACCATTGCGCTTTGGAAAGTGTATTACCTGTTGGTTCCACATCAATTAAACGTCTAATGATACCAGACCTGCTATCAGTGATACGTACTGGACGGTTTGTACCCATAAATAAGAACGCATTGAATGACATCTCATATAGTGATTTGTGTTTCTCGTTAACGTTAAGCTTTTCATGAGATACAAGAGAATTTAGTCTAGAGTTATCTTCAATACGACTTAAATCCCCATCTTGCTGTATACCTACTAGTGGATTGTTTTTGAATGGTTCGAGTGAAAATTGAGCGTTATTAGAACCCAGTGCCTTCGCTTCAAATGTAGCGCAATAGCCATCAAATAATCGATTAATGATATTCAATACGGTCGACTTACCAGTTCCATGGCTACCATATAAAACCATGAATTTCTGTATTGATTTTGACTTGCCAGCCACTATAGACCCAATAGCCCATTCAATTTTATGACGCTCATCTTCTGAGTATAAAACAGACATGAGTTTATCATAGCATGGTGTATCTGCGTCTATTAATGAGTAATTGAGTCTGTGACTAGCGTAATCTTTCTTATTTGGGGCATCGTTGGAAAACACTAACTTAGCATCTAGTTCATGCCAGTTATCAGGCAATTGCTTCTTAGTAAATTTGAGCCATCTATCAATCATGTTATTACTAGAGTATTTTAAATACTTAATAACATATGGCTCACTAAGATTTGCCTGATGCTCTTGGACCCATGTATCAATTTCATTGTCAATAAGCTCAATAGCTCTATATGGGTCTGTGCTCCATAATCCTAGCTCATCATCCCATATAGCATAGAAATCAGAGCCTCTAATCATTAAATCGTTTGTGGCGCATACAATAAATTCAGGGAAGACTTCAGCAGGTCCTTTCTTTTTAGAGTCAACGCTGACCCTTAAAAAATCAAACATATCCGCCTCCTAATTTTACAGCTCGTTTACCTTACCTAGTTCCTCTTCCTCTTTTTTATCGTCAAGCTCGTCGATTTTATCTTCAAGCTCACTAACACGCTTAGTTAACGTCCACGTTTCATAAGCAAATAAGCCGCAGGTTACTAATAAGCAAAAGCCGATATTTTTTACATTCTTTCTAGTAACTTTCCATCTATTTTCATGGATAGTTTCTCTAGTAATCACCATATCAGCTAATGCTCCTGTGAACATCGACAACTCAATAAGTCCCTGACGGTCACTCTTAGTTACTTGATTATTATTGGTGTGCGTATTTTTATTACTCATTTTGATTTACCTCCTTAGTAATTTCAATGTAATGCAAATCCAATTTAATATCGAACAATAAATCGTAATTATTATCAATAAAATTGCCAACGCATTCAATTATATGTTCATTAGTTATATTTAGACGTTTGTTGTGCAAAGTATTTGGGGTTTCTTGTAAACAATACCCTCTATGACTATCCTCATTTTTGAAATATAGTCTACTTCCATCATCGCTTAAACCTAATGCAACTGACTCCGTGTAATAATCGCCAGTATTATTTCTAAATATAATCGATATGCCTTTTGCAACTCTATTGATGGATATGTCTTTCGAGCTTCTATGTGAACCTTTATTGCGCCCTTTATTCATCCATTTCATGGTGCAATCCTCCTTTTCTCATTTTAACGGTGTGCTATTTGTAGCAGTAATACGTATTGCCATCTACACAGTATGTACCACTGCCTTGTCTGAATTCTGCTTGAAATACCACTGACGCTGGTAATACACTACCATTAGTCAATAGGTCTTCTGCAATCTCATAGGCTCGTGGGTCGTAATCCCTATTTATCTGCCCATTTGATACGCACTGGTATTGGTATGCTCCATTATATCTCTGATATATCACGCCTTCAAGCGTATCTGGAAAGTCATCACTTGCAACTCTGTTTAATACGACAGACCCAGTGTAATAATATGCGGTATCCGACGCATTATAACCTTGTTCTGCTGTAATTAATTTAGCGAGTAATGTAACAGCATACGTGTCCGCTAATGCTTCTTCTGACTCTTGTTCCTCTGTCTCATATTCTGTTGTTTCTTCCGTCTCATCATCTAGTTCCTGCAACGCGTCTTCAACCATAGCCACGATGTCCGACGATACACCTGCTGTGTGAGTGTCAGCATCATACATACTAGAATATAATCCAGTTTGCATGTAATCACATAAATCTCCGCCAACTCCCCCAACGCAGGATGCTGCCAGTAATAAGCTTATCATCAGATTACCTCCTTGTTTCGCTTATAACTGTAAATCCTCAGTTGATTCGGCAAAACACCATTGCATTTGCATCCAAATGTCAACTTTTCTTAAATCCTCTCGTGGATTTGCAATAAAGAAAAGACCTCCCTTACCATTAGGTTGGTATTTTCTACTTAAGAATCGATTGACGATTTGAGTAACCTTAGTCTCATTGTAATTCGCATCGTCAAACTCATCTAGTTTAAGATTTACAATCATTTCCCAGAACCATTGTCCTGTTCTATCCCCATATTCTGGGTCGTGCCTTAATTCCTCGCATCTATATGCCAATGCTATAAGCATCTCTAGAACAGAACATGGCTCGTTATCCATATCACTTATGTGCGCCGGTCCTAATTTGTCATATCGATACCGCATCATGACACCGTCAATCGCACGGTTCTCATCTAACGGTAAAGACCATACAAATTCCATACTAAATAGATGCTCAAATAGGCTCTGGTACGAGTCATTCTGTGAATAGTAGTCATCATATACTAAGTTACAGAGCCATTTGAAATATCTAGGTCTACTCAATAGGCGGCGCTATGATGCCCTTGTCCATTTGATATTGTTCAAATGTTCGGTCGAGTGGGTCTGTGCATATCTCTACGTCCATATGGTAGCTAGGGATTCTAGCGTGAATAGCATCAGCCTCGTACATACCAATGCTGCTGACCACCTCATCAAGTCCGGCATATTCCGGGTCAATCTCAGTAAGACCATCAGTAGACAGCACGCCATCCTCAAAGAGAATATACGACACTTTTTCATAGTCATCATAGTCTGGATTAATGAACTCTTCCGGACTAATAATTTCAACGTCGTCCGGAATATTTGTGGGTACTTCATTTTGAATTATACCATTATAATTATTCTCCTGAATAACCTCTTCCACCTCCTTCAACGTTGCCTCTTCTTTTTCAATGTCTTCTTTACTAACATTAACAATTAGTGGTTTTTGACGAGCGTAACGTGCTTTGACACTAGCAATTTCATTATTTGCAATTTGCTGGTATTTGTCCTCTAGTAGTTTCTTTGTTACTATATATCCGACACCGCTACCGATAGCAATACCGGTAAGCAGTGATACGGCGTATCCTATTTTCATTTTGATTTTCCTCCCTTCACAAGACCTGTTGCAAATTTATCTCGAATTGAACCCTGCACATTCGGGCAAATGATAATTTTTCGTGTCTCTAAGTAGTCAGCGATTGTCTCGCCACCTACGTACGGGACCTTAAATGCTCCGAAGTCAATCTTACACTTGTATGGGTCTTCTTTATCGAAATACCAGCCCACGTCCTGACCGATATCGCACGGCGGCAATCCTAATTCGCGATAGACCTCATTAAGTGTCATAATGCCGTCTCCTCGCTTCTCCCAAATCTCGTTTACGTAATTCTGAGTAGTAAGAATCATATTCATGTTATAGTCTTCATTATCTGTAACATAAATACTATCATCGAAATGTCGGCTATATGGAATGCTCTCAATAGCATCTAAATCAGCTACTGAGATTTCTTTTTTGACTTTCTTCTTTTTACCGTTTTCATCCTCTTCTTCTACTGTAATTTTGTCATGCTTGATACCGTAATACAAATCTCTTTCCACTTCTTCTCCAGTGTACTCCCGCACTCTTTCACGGTACTCAGCAAGACCGATTGTTAATGCATCTACAGTATCAAGTGCCGAGCGGTAACGCTTATCAAGTTTCAAGAAGCCAAACACAATAGATGTAGTGCTTACAGCATATACAGTTACAGGCGCTGCATACAACTTGCTAACATCTAATACTGTACTTGCATACGCTTTGGTTAAAGCTTTCTTATCTACTTCTTCTTCCATTTTGATTTCTTCAATCTCAGCTTTATGCGGTGCTAGCACATCATCGAGCTGTCTTGTTTTCTGGCACATTTTGACAGTAGCATAGGTTACACCTACAATACCACCAAATACTGTGATTTTAGGCAAATTGTCATACACAACATTGCCAATCTGTCTTACTAAGTTGTTCTTAATCATTTTAACCCTCCTCTAGTCTAATGGCATTGGTTTTGGCATATGCAGCAAGTATCCGTCACGTACGCGCTCAACTCCTGCTTGACGCAGACTAGTCCAACCGTATTTGCAATCCGTATAGTTGCCAGTAATACCTACCATCTCATACAAGTCATTTACACTCACTACACCGTAAGCCTGAATCTCATCGTCTAAAGCATCTAATACTTGCTCAGCACTACCTCTGTCCGGTAAAATAACCTCGTCGTATTCATAAATACTTCTTCGTTCAATTCGAGAATCATTACTTACTTTATTAGTGAGTTTGCTATAGTTAACGTACGTCCGGTTATTCAATTTACCAGTAGTTCCTACATGGTTTTTGCGACTCGAGGTTCCAAACAGCCCGTCACCAATACTAGCCCAAATATCGCCAATAGCTGTGCGGATACCCGGCAATACGACGTCCCATAATACATAATCGCCTACGTCTGTTACATCTTCTTGAATAAATGTTTCAACAAATCGTCTGGCTGTGGACTTCGTTTGCTTTTTAGCCTCAATTCCCTCGATACGTTTCACCTCATGTTTCTCTTCTTTAGCCATGAATCGAGCCTCCTATTCTTATTTTGAAGCACAAAAGGAAAAGGGCTTTAAACGGCCCTTGTCCTTATGGAATTTAAGTCAATCTTACTTTTCGTCTGCTTCTGTTTCCGTATAAACATCGTCCAAGTCAACTAAATCAATAACCTCATCGTCTTCAGCTTCAGCACGCTTAATAAACCAACCTCTCTTCTTTCTTGGCTTTGCTGGTTCCGTCTCGTACACTAACTTATTCTTCTTGTGGTTTTTGAATTTGTCAACACCCCATTTAAGGGCATATCCAACTCCAATACCGCCAAGTGCAATAAGTCCAACTCCGATACCGTCTTTCAACGTAGCCTTGGAATTCGGCTGTTCACTAACGTTCTGCACTAAATTTTCAGTTGTTACCTCAGTTACTTCATTTGTCATGTTTTCCATATTCGTTTCCTCGCTTTCTTATTTTGAAAATTAACGTTGTGTCTTCCATTAAAGGGCAAAAAAATTTAGCGAGCTGTACGGGTGCAATTCCTCATACAGCTCACATAATACTGGGTCAGCCATGACGTCAGTGAAATCGATGGCTTGCGGCTCTCGGCAATACTCGCCACTGTAATATAATCATCGGGTTACCCATATCATCTCCGCCATATGACAGAATCGGGTCAAGTAGGTAATCCACATTCCATCCGATGTCGTCACCAATACCTGTGCGTGGCACACCTAGTTCATCATAGAATTCGTTATACGTGCATGTGCCTGTGAAGCCGTGTAACATCTCTGCATTACACTCGTTCACAGCATGGCTAATCATATCTGCACTTGTAGTGAAGTAATGGCCCATGTATTCATCAAAGCAAATGGTATCGCCTAAGCCCGTCTCGTACACTACGTTGCGACCTACATGCTTTGCACCAACTCGCTCAGCTTCATTTGCAGCCATACGGTCCCAGATTTTCTGTTCTTTCTTAGCTCCAACCTCTTCACGAGTTGCGTTCTTGTAATTCTCAAAGCTACGCATCCCTGCCTCATATAATGCAGTTGTGAGTGCTAATTTCTTTGCTGCAGAGCGGTTACTTGTAATACTAAGCACTGTACCAGATACCCAGCAAATGCCTGTAGGAATGAATATCGGAGCTGCTATTTTGAGCTTCTCAGGCACAGTCAGCTCCTCACCTTTCTCTTCCTTAGCAGCATCTAGTTTCTTGCTTGCACGCGCACCAGATATAGCCGCATCTACAGTACCTACTGTAAATATAGCAATACTTGAGCCTGTAAGCAGATTAGGCGCATTTTCTATGGCCCAATCTCCGAGCATACTCACTAATTTATTATTCATGTGCTGCCTCCTTTGCTGCTTCCTCAGCCAAGATTTCTGCGCATCTGCGGTCAACTTCATTTGACACAGCATCTCGCAAATCTCTCTCCGATTTGTAGCTTGTGTAAATGGTTGTTGCCGTGGTAATTAAGATAGTTGCAATAACCCCAGCTTTGTTTCTTACTACATAATCTTTCAATCCTTTTAATGTGTTCATCATGTGCGTTTCCTCCTTTACTGCACTAGTGTTGAATTTTTAGAAAAACCTTAGAGCCAAATCTTATTTTGATTCGACTCTAAAGCTTCCTTCTTTCAATGTTTACATTGTTTCCATATAAGGTAACTATTTTTTCGCGGCATTTGCTGAGAAGAAAATAGGACTCGCTAAAATCCTATTTTCCAGGCGCCATATGTTTCTATATCAATCTTTATGGTCTTTGCGCCTACCGACTAATTTCACTATCAATACTACAATTAGGATTTCTGGCAAAAATGCTACTATAATGCTTAATGCATAAACTAGCACCGCTCCTATACATCCAAATATTGTTAATAAGATAGCTTCAAACATCTCAAGCATAGCCACTCTCCTTTCAATATAAACGATATGTTCCATTAAAGGCACTTATTTTTTAACGGCGCGAATGAAATATCCAAGTGAATACAGAAATCCACTTACCATTACCCCTCCTACAATAATATCGTAGAAGTGCTCACCTACAAAATCACTAATGCTCTTTAATTTGTCCTTATTCATTTTGAATCCTCCTTTTCAATCGATGCTAAGTAATATAAGAAATATCATAGCAATCATAAAGGCAATTGCGCTCCAATATTCATGGTCAGTCATAGTAACTCGCCTCTTTTAATTAAATTTGTATTCGGGATAGCACCAAATAGCTCCGCATCGCTTACATTTCTCAGTTACTCGATAATATCTTATATTACGCACCTGGTCATGGTGTATGAGTTCCTTGCTTTCGACGATAGTATCGTGAAAACCTATAAAACACAAAATTCTTCTCATAACTAGTCTGCTCCTCTCTTTTTAAAGAAATACCCACCGTCTGCCCGCTGCTGGTTACTTGTGGTGACTTGTATAATTATATTTTTTTGTAATGATATTCATTACTTGAAGTAGATGTTTTTAGTTTTTAGTGTGTAACTGCATACTAGGGTATATGCAATCTCTAGGTGGTGTTAAGTCTTATTGGTCAGCAGCACTCTACTAGAAACGGAAAAGGCTCATTTTGAACCTCTTCCATTTGGAATTACAAGCCTTTCTTAATCAGGCTCTGCACATATGATTGATTTGATTTCGACGTCTGAGACCTTGGAATTTGTGGGTCATCTGCGAATTCTCTATCATACTGATACTTAGTATACCAAACACCAAGTCCAAGTCCTATGAATGCTGGTATAATTTTTCCTCCGAACGATAAAACCGTGTCTAAAATGCCTTTTTTCTCTTCTGATTTGGCCTTCTCGTTTTCACGTTTAATCGATGAAAGTTCCTTAAATGCCAACACTGCTTGAACATCTTCCTCGGAGCCTGGCGCACTATCTACCAGTGCGTTAGCTCTCGCCTCCAACTCATTGTCCAAAATGTCATTAGTCTGTTTCTGCAAAATCGTCATATTGCAGCCTCCTTTCATTATAAAATTGTTGTTATCTTCCATTAAAGGCACTAATTCTCTCGCGGTGTGCGTATAACCCAAAAACTTACTCGTTTAATGTGCCCTCTATCAATTAGGTCTTTATCTTTTTGGTCTAGATTAAGGTAGAACTCGGTTTCATTAGATACCAAGTCTCCATATGTATGCTTATTGAGGTAGGTTAACGTAACCAGCGACGCTAATAAGCTACCAACAATAAAACCTAGAAATGTAAATAAGATATAGCTCATTTTGAGTACCTCCTTTCTGTGATTATTGTAAAATTGGAAGCTCTTTTAATTCCAAGCTTTTGAAACGATAGTTGTAACGAGGTCTTTAAATTATTGAAATGGTATAAATTACTTTAAGATAGTTGTTTTAAGATATAGATACATCCATTATTACAATGTAATAAAGGTGTTTATTTTTTATTTATCACCAAAAACAATATCAAGACCAATCTTAATGAATTCTATTACAGAATTTGTTACAACAACTAATCCATCTTTAACTCCATCAGTGATTGTTTCTACAATATTACCATTTTCATCAACTAAAATAGCAGTTAAGTTTTTAATAGTATCATTTAGCATAATATACCTCCAATAATAATATTGAATACTTTTAATTGCCCACACCAATGACTACATCGACTAAGTAGATAGTGGCGGAGGGGCTTTAACAGTCCCTCTTCCCTTTTCGCGAAATAAACATGACCTTTTATAGAGAGGCAGAAAGGAGTATATTATGATGGAATTATATAACGAAAATGAGAAGAAGGCTTATGAAGCATATCAAAGAGCTCAGCTTGAAAATGAAATATATGCTATAAAAGAATATGTAAAAGCAATATCGGAATTTAATATAACTGATAATGGCTTTGATTATTCAACATTTAGCAATTTACGGGATCAGGCTGAGTATTTACAAACCCATGCTAAGGCAGCTAGAGACTTATTTTTAAAATTAGAAGACGAAAGATAATATATTTAGAAGTTATTTTATAGCCTCTCTTTTTTTTTTCGCAATATAAATACCTCATATTATAGAAAAGTAGTCTATACTGGGAGTCAGAAATCCTGTACCTTTGCTATTTGGAAGGTTTGTTTTAAAATTGAAATACATAATACCCATTTTAGTTTCTCCTTTCGTCTACAAAAGATTAGAGCCAAATCTTATTTTGATTCGACTCTAATCGGGGGTTATGGGATATGAAATAGTTTTATTATTTCATATAAGCCATATTTTTTTTCGCGTATGTAATGCGAAAAAGAAATAGTGTAGGATTCGAACCTACGTCTCTCAAATGTATTTTGAGCGCTTTACCGCTAAGCTAACTGTTCTTTCATTTAAGTGTCATAAAAATTCGCGTAAAACACAAAAGAGCCATTAAGACTCTTTTGCAAATTTTCGAATTAGCTGATATTGCTCTTCAGTACAGAATAGACTAATTCCTGCAGAAGAAGGCCATGATTCACTAAACCATCTGACATCCATCAAGTCTGCTTTACAAGCCGCCCAGCTTGGGTCTGCACCTCCAACATTGCCATGTGGTCCAATAACATGTATTTCCTCGTTATCTGCAACTAATTTGTCATATTCATCTCTAAATATACGCATAGTATCACCTTCCTTTCATTAGAGGGATAACTTTTTACACGCGTGAAAAAGAAAAGAACAATTTAATTTAAAATTCCCTTCTTTTCAGCCCTATGATATATAGAAATGACAAATAGAAACGTGTTTGTGAACCATTTTAACGAAAGGATAAATAGATATACCATAGGGCTTACTTGGATAGGATAACACTATAAATATATAAAAAGGAGGTCAATCCTTTTTACCATTTTGAGCACCAAATGCCTTATCAAGTATTTGGTATGAATCGATGGCAGCTATAAGCCATTCATCATTTAATTTGCGTGCGCTGCCTCCGGGTTTTAAAGCTTCAACGTATGTTATTAGTTTTCGTAGCTCATTAGTGTTCATGGTTTCTCAACCACCTCAACTAAATCCTCACGGATATAGCCTAATTCTGTACGCCAGTATCCGTTTACAAGCTCATACATTTTAACCGTTTTACCCTTGCGGACCTGTTCTACAATAGAAGCTTTAGGATTAGCCCATGCACGCACGTTTACTAAAGCCGCATTAATTTGACCTGTGAGTTCCTCAGCACCGAATGCCGCTTCTTTAGTCTCTTCAACTTCTTCTACTGTTTCTGGTGTGCTAGTATGAGTGTCTGATACAATTTTGTTGTAATTTACGTATTTACTACGTTTTTTCTTACTCATTTTCTAAATTCCTCCTCTCTTTTATTTTGATGTAATAGCTTTCTTAAACGATTTCCACAGAGCATTATCCGTGCCCTTCATTGTGTTTGGACACGATTTGCCATTAACATCCCAATGTCTAATGATTGTTTTAGCATTTGGGCATTTTGTCTGAATATAGCTTACTAACCACTTAGTAGCCTCAATCTGCTTAGCGGATGGCTCCTTACTTGCAATGTCGCAGAGCTCGATAGATACAGAATTAGCATTTGTGCATTTCTTATAGTATTTACCTGCTCCATCAGCGACACTATACAGTCCTCCAACGGACCACGCTACTACATTCATATTTACCGACTTGTAGATGTTACCTTTACGGTCTACAAAGAAATGAGCACCTGCGTTACGTGTGTTCGTGGTTGCGAAATACTTAGCATTTGCTTCAGCTGTGTCGTTGTTATTGCCCGTATAATGGATGACAATATACTGTACAGTGCTTCTGTTTCTAGAGCTGCCCATAGAGTATGTAGGATTAGCTAACAGCTTAACTATTTTGAATTTAGCCATGTTACTCATCCTCCTCTTCTTCATAGTACGGTGCGCCATCAGACCGGTCATCATCAAATCGCACGATATCATGCTCGTCTAATTCCGGTAAGCCAGTAATACTGGTTGCGAGCGATAAAATACCAGCTAAAATGGACGCTGAGAACACAACTGCCCAGTTAACTTGCTCGATAACAACCGACGTGCCAATAGTGGCAATGAATGTTTGCGCCATAGTTTTTAATGCTCTTGTCCCAGCTGCTTTCCACCATTTACTATTCATTTTTCTCACTCTCCTTTTTCTTATCGGTTTTACGTCTGTTATGAGGGGGCTCATATGGTAGGTCTTGCAGTTTCTCCGATAGATCCCCCATCACATGATTATAACCGCACGCTGTGTAATGATCATACATGTTTTTATACATGTCACGTTCGTATATAGGGTAATACCCTTTTTCCATACAGTCTTGAAAGTTCTTAATTAGCACATACCTAGCGACTGCGGCTATAAGCTCTTCTTGACTTTTAATTCTTGTCTCATTCTGTTTTTTCATCTCAGTCATCAATACATCGTGTTTTTTAGCTTTGTACACTAAGAAACTGCAGATGGCTGTTGCTAAAGATCCAAATAGAGTACTTAGTACAGCCAAGGTATGTGGATTATTTAATATATGCCACATAAGATATCACCCTTACTTTATGATTAGTTCTCTTATTCAGTATCTTCAGTATCGTCAGTTTCCTCAACTTCATGAGTGATAATCTCAGAGCGGACTTTATTTAAATGCGCGTCCAAGATAGCGATGGTAGCACTGGTTACATCGGATGAGTTCCAGTGAGTCATGCATACATTGTGGAAGTTAACCAGTGCTCCTGGTAAATTATCCCACTCCGATACCAATGCATACGATCCATTTACGATTTTTACTACTGCATACTTTGTCATAATAATGTCCTCCTTGTTTTTACGTTTATTAGTTAATATTATTTAATGCTTCAGTTACTTGGGCTCTCCATTTTGATGGCACATCATCAATTGTAATAGTGCCTTTACGGATCATCCGTACATATAGTGCTACCATATGCTACTCACCCCCTTCGCTGGATATAGCCTCCGCTAATTCTAAGACAGCCGCTTGTAACTCAGCGATTTGAGCTTGAATTCCATTTTGAGCCTCTTCCTCTTCCGCGAGCCGCATGGCTTCAAGTTCTTCTTCGGTATATGTGTGGAAACGCTTTACTCTCTCGGTTTCATCCCATGCTTCTTGCGGGGCTACAGCCTCCACATCAATAATCCAGGCTAAGTCTTTACCGCCATTCGGATATTCTCTTACTACCTCGTAATGTCCTTCTTCTTTAACTTCTTCGACTGCCTTATGATGCTTAATTACGATCACGTCTTCCATCATAATACCAGTCGAGTAATCGATATCCTCTTCATTCAATTCGTTGTCATTTTCGTCTAAGATTCTCATTTTGATTAACTCCTTTCTAAGCCGTTCTGCGCCACATATAAACAGCAATGTAGGGTGGCATGTTGTTGTGAGCTGAGCCTCCGCCTGTATAGTCCGTATACCAATTGCCCGCATACACCGGCCAATTACTTGCTGTATCTTGATATATACGAATAGGATAGTTTCCGGCTAGTGCCGTAACAGTAGTGCTGTCATTAACACCGCTTGCTGTTATCTTGTGCCTATGGCTCGGCATTTCACTAACAGTCAACGTATGCGTTGTTTCACCGCCCGTAGTACCCACCGAGTAACTACTTCCTGCTCCGATTAAGAACCTGTCTTTCATTTGCACCCACGTGCCACCAAATAGGCTTGCGGGTGATGTGGAGTTATATGACATGTAAAATGAGCCAACTGGGTATATTGTTTCCCAGTAATCGCTCACATATGTTTGCATGATCATTTTGCCCCCCCCCCCTTCCTTTGTCAGTTGATATTATGATACGCGTCGCCACATGTATACTACTTTATACGGTGGCATGTTATTGACAGCTGTAGATCCTTGGTAATCTTGGTAATCTGTGTAACCTGATACGGCTGTAAACATATTTGTGGATTCTGATCGCGACCAATGTGTACTTTCAACACTATATGTACCTGTGATATTATCTGGATTAGTGGCCC
>FLNY01001019.1_pt1 | contig 14960 bp, 18 predicted proteins | sample 1140381 | NCBI WGS metagenome assembly FLNY01 (sample SAMEA3878172, study PRJEB12797) | bioreactor metagenome | biome: Moose rumen | place: Sweden | collected 2011-10
ATTTACAGTCTGCCCCATTTGGCCACTCTGGAATATGCCCTTGTTCACCCGCTCCATTAGTCCCACTAGATAAAGCGGGTGCAAATTTACGCATAATTTTTGAAACGCCAAAGTTTTTTGGCAATTTTTTTATTTTTTGCTAGATTTTTCTTTGTACCTGGCCAATTGTTTCTCCAAAGCCGGCAGACTTTGGTCAATTGCTTCCTCAAACGTGTCGCAGGTTTTCTCGGCGAAAAGTTCCTCTCCTGGGAGCGATACTTTGATGCTAGCCTGCTTGTTGAGAGCTGTAGCCGGCTTGACGACCTTCAATGACACCTCTACTTTCTTGATATCAGCGCAAAACTTCTCCAGCTTGCTGACTTTTTTCTGGATGAACTCCTGCAACTTTTCTGTTGCGTCGAATTTGATTGGCTTAACACTAAGTTCCATAGTCGATTTTGTTTGTTGGTTTAACATTATGAGTCTTGTTGCAAGTGCTTACTCGCTCTATGCATACTTATGACCTAGGATGTGCTTTGTTGTAAACGTTCTTCAGTTCTTGGAATGACAGATGCGTGTAGACCTGTGTGGTCTCGAGGCTCTCATGTCCGAGCAGTTGCTGTATGGCCTGCAGGTCAGCGCCGTTGTTGAGCATAGCAGTAGCGAAGGAGTGCCTGAGTACGTGCGGGCTTCTCTTCTTCTGTGAAGTGACCGTCGCCAGGTTTTGGGTGACGATACGGTGTATTTCGTCAGGTCTGAGGTTTTTTCCTTTTTTTCCGACGAGTAGATTTGTACCTTCGAATCCGTCCTTGAAGTGTTGGTCCCTTATCTGGATGTAGTCGTCGATCTCGTTTAAGAGTTCGTTGCTGACGGGTATGATCCGTTGCTTCATCCGTTTTCCTGTCACTTTGATGGCTTTTTCTGCATGCAGAATGTCCTTGTCCTGTAGTCCGAGGATTTCAGCCCTTCTCATTCCGGTGGAATAGAGCATGAGGATGATGAGATGGTCTCTTTTCCCCTCAAAACCTTCCGGGAAGGTGTTGCCGTCGAGCAGTTGCTCCATGTTTTCGTCCTTGACGAAGGTAGGCAGCTGCTTGCTCTTCTTCGGTGAGTTAATCCTTGCAGTTGGGTTCTTGTTGACCTTTCCGGTTTTCATCAGGTACTTGTAGAACGTCCTGAGTGCGCTGAGAGCAAGGCTGACCGTAGCCGGTTTCTTGTCTTGCTCGTCCATCATGAAGACGATCCACTCGCGAATGATGTCCTGGTCGACCGTATCCCAAGAGATACCCTCTCCGAGGCTTTTGAAGAACGTCTGGAACTCTTTGAGGGCGGTCCCGTAGTTGTCTACGGTTCGGTCAGACCGGTTCAGCTCCGCCCTTAGGTAGTCCAGGAAATTTGCTATAGTAGTCATTTCTTTTGCCGCCTTTTTGTAGGCAGTCTTGATTTATGGCACTAAATTAGCAATTTTCTTTTAAACAATCAAATTTTGACGGTTAAATTCGTTTAAAAACTCAAAAAAAACCGTTCTGGCAGCGATTGGCGGCCATATATCCGGTTAGCAACGCCTTTATTAGTCCTCCTGCTGGTGGAGTTTGTTAACGTAGATGGCGTGCTGCATAGCCTTCCTCTTGGTAACGGATGGCTTCTCGAATTCTCTGCGTCTGCGCACTTCCTTAATCACGCCGGTTTTCTCGGCTTTTCTCTTGAACTTCTTGAGAGCTCTCTCAATGTTCTCACCTTCTTTAACAGGTACGATAATCATTGTTCGTTTTTTTTGTTTTAAGTTTTTTGTTAATACTATATATAATAATGTGTGTCGCTATGGGCTTCAGGCTAAAACTTCATTCCATTTCGTTTCTTTTTGGAGCCTTTTAGTCAACGAATTGCAAAGTTACTGCTATTTTGCGAAATATCCAAAAAAATGTTGTTTTTTTTGAGTTTTGCAAAAGAAAAAAACACAGAAGCGGTTTAATTTTTGCCGCTTCTGTGTTCTCCAGATATTCTAGAGGGACTAGATGTTCTAGATATTCTAGATTCTCTAGATATTATAGATCTTTTGATTATCTGTTTTTTGACTTTACTTATTGTTGATATAGCCAACGATCCATTCTCCGACTTCCTTTGTTCCGTAGACGTCTCCTCCTTCGACTTGGATTTCCGGCGTACGAATGTTCTGGTTGAGGCTTTGGTCGACTGCCTCGCGTATGAGAGCACCCTCTTCCTTGAGGTTGAAGTATTCAAAGAGCATGGCTACTGAGAGGATTTGTGCCAGAGGGTTAGCGATGTTCTGTCCTTTCGCCTGAGGCCAAGATCCGTGTATAGGTTCGAACACCGGTGTATGCTCCCCAGTTGACGCAGACGGCAGCAGTCCCATAGATCCGGTGATGCAAGATCCCTCGTCGGTGAGGATGTCTCCGAACGTGTTCTCCGTGACCATGACGTCGAAGAATTTCGGTTCCTGAATCATTCTCATTGATGCGTTGTCGACGTACATGAAGTCCGTCTTGACTTCCGGATATTTAGGAGCCATCTCCTGTGCGATTTGTCTCCAGAGGCGTGATGATGCCAGTACGTTGGCCTTGTCGACGACGGTGAGGTGTCTGTTACGTTTCATTGCGTATTCGAATCCGACCTTAAGTATTCGTTCGATTTCGGGTCTGGTGTAGTAGTTGGTGTCGAAAGCCTTGTCGTTGTCCTGGTATTTTTCTCCGAAGTACATACCTCCGGTCAGTTCCCTAATGCAGATGAAGTCAGCTCCCTTGACGAGTTCCTCTTTAAGCGGTGACTTGTGTACTAGGCTGTCGAATGTAGTGACCGGTCTGATGTTGGCATAGAGTCCCAGTTTTTTTCTCATAGCCAGCAATCCTTGTTCTGGTCTTACCTTAGCGTTGGGGTCATTATCGAATTTTGGGTCTCCGACAGAAGCGAAAAGCACGGCGTCGGCTTCCATGCACGTCTTGAAAGTTTGTTCCGGGAAGGGGTCTCCGACCTTGTCGATGGCGTCAGCCCCGCAAATTGCGTATTCATAACTCAGTTCGTGACCGAACTTCTCGCAAATGGCCTTAGTTACGGCCAGTCCCTGCTCCATGATTTCGGGTCCGATTCCGTCGCCCGGCAGTACAGCTAATTTCAGTTTCATATATATGTTTGTCTTAAATTTTTTTGCAAAGTTACGAAAAAAGGCTGATACTTCGCACAGATTTTGGAGAATTAACGCAGTAACCTCGTAAATAAAAGGCAAGACAGGGGAAAATGAGAAAGTTCAGTTTGATTCTCCATTTGCATATTATTTGGCGGTATCATTTTAGGGAATTTGATTATGAAACGGTATTTAGTCGTTCTTTTCGGCATCTTCAATACACATCCAATAACCATTTTTTTGCCTCATTTAGGTCTTACTTGTCCGTTTCCCTTGATGATCCACTTGTATGTTGTGATTTCCTCGAGCGCCATGGGTCCTCTGGCATGTAGTTTCTGAGTTGAGATACCGATTTCCGCTCCCAGTCCGAACTGAGCTCCGTCGGTGAATGAAGTAGGCGCGTTGCTGTATACGCAAGCTGCGTCGACTTGCCTGAGGAAGGTTGCGGTTGTTTCGCCGTCCTCGCTGATGATGCACTCGCTGTGTCCGGAGCCGTGAATTCTGATGTGATTGAGCGCTTGTTCCAGAGAAAAGACCGTCTTGATTCCCATGGCATAGTCCTGGTATTCGGTGTCGTATGCCTCGTCGTCGTTTTCAATAGGATGTAGTAGTGATTCGGGGTATTTTCCTTTGAGTTCCTGAAATGCGGGTTGGTCGGCATAGATTCTGACGTTGCTTTCAGCCAGCGGCTTGCATAGTTCGGGCAGGTCGTTGAGTCGTTCTTCGTGTATGATGAGGCAGTCAAGCGCGTTGCAGACGCTGACACGGCGTGTCTTGGCGTTGTTGACGATCTTGATGCCTTTCTGCAGGTCAGCCTGCTTGTCGAAGTATGCATGGCAAACACCTGCCCCGGTCTCGATGACAGGAACAGATGCTTCTTTCCTTACGAAGTCGATGAGCCGTTTGGACCCTCTTGGTATGACGATGTCGACAAATCCGTTTGCATGTAGCATCTCTCCAGTAGCCTCATGTGTAGGTGGGAGCAGTTCGATGACATGTTCGTCGATTCCGTGTTTTCTGAGTACTTCCTTGATGATACCCACGATTGCTCGGTTCGAGTCGTCGGCGTCCTTTCCCCCCTTCAGCACGCAAGCGCTTCCCGCTTTGAGGCATAGTGCGAATACGTCGAATGTGACATTCGGTCGTGCCTCATATACGATACCGATAACTCCGAACGGTACACTTATGCGAGTCAGCTCCAGTCCGTTAGGAAGGATATGGTGTTTGAGAATCCTTCCGAGAGGTGATGGAAGCGTGCTGACATTCCTTGTGTCGGCAGCGATCCCTTCGATGCGCGCGTCGGTGAGTTTGAGGCGGTCGTACATGGGGTTAGCCGGGTCCATACGCTGTAGGTCCTTGGCGTTCTCTGCTATGATGTATTGCTTGTTGGCTATGGCAGCGTCTGCCACGTCGTTCAGAATCTGGTTGATTTTGTCGTTGGAGATGTCCGTCAGCGTGTAGCTGGCGTTTTTTACATCTATAAAAGTGGGATTCATTTTATTAATTGAGAGTTTAGAGTTGAGAGTTTAGAGGGATTTTAGTTTTGCAATGGACACCCGACACGAGGGGCGTTCTACGGCTTTGGGAGGGGGTGCCACACTGGAAGAAGAAAGGGCTTTTTTAGTTGGGGGGGGTGGGGGTTATTCCAGGTAAAGGAAGTCGTAGTGTACGACCGGCTTCATGTCCCGTTTTCCGATAGCCTGTTTGACTTCCTCAGAGCTGTAGTCAGTTCTTCCCACCCCGATTTTCTGTCCGTTGTAGTCGAAAATGCTGATGATGTCGTGAGTTTCGAAGTGTCCTTCGTAGTGTGTGATTCCAACCGGCAGAATGCTCGCCGCCTGTTCTCCTTGTATTTTCTCCGATGCCCCTTTGTTGAGGAAGATGGCGCCTTTAGAGAACCCTTCGCTGTGAGCAATCCATTTCTTCACGCTTGATACTTCGTTGTCAGCCGGTAGGAATACGGTGCATGGGCAGTTGGTCTTTTCCCCGTTTAGTGCTGGCGTCAGTTGTATGAGAATGTTTTCCCTTTTTCCGTTTGCAATGATGACCCTAATTCCTTCCATGGCCACTTTCCTAGCGATGTTGCTCTTTGTCTGCATTCCCCCTCTTCCAAACCCTGACTTGACGGTGCTGATATATTCAGAAATGTCCTTCCCTGGTTCCACGAACTGAATCAGAGATGATGATGGTTCAGCCGGGTTTCCAGTGAAAAGTCCGTCGATGTTCGACAGGATGACGAGAGCGTCGCAGTCCATCATAGTAGCGATGAGACCGGATAGCTCGTCGTTGTCGGTGAACATGAGCTCCGTGACAGATATGGTGTCGTTCTCGTTGATGATAGGCAGCACCCCGTTTTCCAGCATGACGCTGATGCAGTTGCGCTGGTTGAGATAGTGCCGTCGAGTACCGAAATTCTCTTTCATGGTCAGAACTTGTCCAACCGGTATGCCGTGGTCTCTGAACATCTCATAATATCTGTTGATGAGTTTAGCCTGTCCGACAGCGGAGAAGAGCTGCCTTTGGTCCACGGCATCCATTTTTCCGTTCACCAAGTCCTTGAGCTCACTTCTTCCCGATGCCATTGCTCCCGATGAAACCATCAGTACTTCGATGCCCTGTTTTCTCAGTGCCGCGACCTGGTCGACGATTGCCGACATCCGAGTGACGTCAAGCGATCCGTCCGTGCGCGTGAGCACATTGCTTCCGATTTTAACCGTAATTCTCATGAAATCTAAAAATTTGTGCAAAGTTACGCAAAAAAATCGTAACTTTGCATTCGTTTTAGGATTATCGTAAAAATAAGGTAAAAAAATGAATGGACTATTCACTGTTGGGCTGTTAATCGGTGCCAACGTATTCATGACTTTGGCTTGGTATGGCCATTTGAAGTTGCAGCAGATGCACATATCGACGGGTTGGCCCCTAATCGGCATCATCGCCTTCTCCTGGATTATCGCCTTTGCCGAATACTGCATGCAGGTTCCAGCCAACCGTATTGGTTTCGAGGGAAATGGCGGTCCGTTTTCCCTGATGCAGCTGAAGGTGATACAGGAGGTCGTATCGTTGATTGTTTTCACACTCATCGCGAATCTTCTTTTCCAGGGCCAGTCGCTTCATTGGAACCATCTTGCCGCCTTCCTTTGCCTAATCATGGCCGTGTATTTCATATTCAAGTGACATCCAAAGACAATAGACGCTTATGAGACATTTATTGCTTCTAGCTTTGCTGGTACTGGCTCCTATGACGGAGATGCGCGGCCAGGACGATTATTACATGCGTCAGGCCAAAAACTATATGCGTGATGCCGAGTATTATAACCGTCAGGCCTCCGGTTATGAGCGTGATGCCGACTATTACCAGCGTCAGGCTCAGAACTACTTGCGTGAGGTTGATTATTACAACCGTCATAACAATCCCGATAAGGCCCGCAGTAACAGCCGTTGGGCTCAGGACGCCACGGAAAAGGCCCGTATGCGTATGAAATGGGCTCAGGAGGCCCGTGATAAGGCCCAGACGCGTATGAAATGGGCTCAGGAAGCGATGGAAAAAGCCAACCGAAGGTAGTGCTTTTTTGAAACCGAAAAAGAAAGCTTTGCATACAGTTGTTTGCAAAGCTTTCTTTTTCGGTACTTGATTCTAATTGTTTTGTTGTATCTGTTCCGTACTGGTCTTCTTGTGTGCCCTGAATCCGTAGATGCAGATGATGATGAAGCAAATGAGCGGCAGGATGAATGACGCGTTGACCGCCGGATGTCCCATCACTACCTTCATGTCGATGATTGCTCCTTGTAGCGGTGGCATGAGCGCTCCACCCACGATGGCCATGACGAGGAATGCGGCTCCGAGTGTAGTGTCGCGTGAGTCCACTTTTTCCAGTGCGATTCCGTATATTGTAGGGAACATGAGTGACATAAAGAAGCTGATTCCGACGAGGCAGTAGAGTCCAAGCATTCCCACGATGGAAATGGCGCCGATGGTGCATGCAGCCGCTCCGATAGCGAAGAATGCCAGCAACAGTTTCGCATTGAGGTATTTCATGAGGAAGGTCGTGATGAATCGGCTGGAGAGAAACATGCACATAGCCACGATATTATATCTCTGCGCTGTAGCCTTGTCGATACCGAGGTTGTCGGCATACTGGATGATGAAAGTCCACACCATGATTTGTGCCGCCACGTAGAACATCTGCGCCATGACCCCTTCTCGGTATATTGTGTTGTGCCACAGGTTTGATAGCGTCTGGCGGTTGGTGTGTACGTCGCCCACGGACTTCTTCTCCTCGCTTTCAGTCTTGGGCATTTTCATCAGTGCGATGATGATGAACACGGCTACGACGACCAGTCCGATAGCCACATATGGATTCCTGATGACCGCCAGGTCGTGTACTCTTATCCCTGCTTTCTCCGCCTCGGTGAGCGTGGCGAATATGGTTTCTCCCGCCTTGTTTCGCTGGTCGGAAAGCAGTTGTGGCAGCACCACCTGTGATGCGATGTACATACCGCAAAGTGAGCCCATGGGATTGAAAGCCTGTGCGAGGTTTAGGCGTTGCGTTGAGGTTTCTTTTGCTCCGAGTGACAGGATGAACGGGTTAGCCGTAGTCTCGAGGAACGCCAGTCCGAAAGTGAGAATATATAGCGAAATGCAGAAGAACGCGAAGCTCTGCAGGCTGGCAGCCGGAATAAAAAGGAATGCGCCTACTGCATAGAGTGCCAGTCCGAGCAGCACCCCCCGTTTGTAGCTGTATCGTCTGATGAACAGCGCAGCCGGGACCGCCATGGTGGCATATCCTCCGTAGAAAGCGAACTGTATGAGCGATGCTTTTGCCGCTGATATTTCCATGAGTGTCTGGAAGGCGGCTACCATAGGATTCGTGATGTCGTTAGCGAATCCCCATAGTGCGAACAGGGATGTGATGACGATGAAAGTGAGCAGATATTTCCGCTCAATCAACTTGTGCATAAAGATGTTATTTTGTTGGTTCTACTAGCTATGCTAAAATAACGTCAGAAAAGGGTGAAAATTATGTAGATTTGTCGGATTTTATCAAAAAAGGTAGGTAAATCCGAAATTAATTGCTAACTTCGCAAGAATTAAAGAACTTTCCAGGGGACTGGGCTTGTTTTTCTAGACTTTCTAGATTTTCTAGATTATCTGGGTTTTTCTAAAAAAGACATAAAGGACAAATTATGCAGAAACTGATGTCAATGCCACCTCATGTGGTGGACTGTTTTTATGATATAACGGGCTTGAGTCCGGAAGAGTACTATGTGACCTGTGACCCGGTAGGCCATAAGCTGGGCAGCGGTGGTGGCACCACCTGGCTGTTAGAGCAATGCTACCGCGAACATGGATTAGGCATACCTTTTGGTGACTGGTTGAGGCAGGAGCCTCGTCTGCTTATCCATGCCGGTGGTCAGAGTCGTCGTTTGCCATGTTATGCCCCCAGTGGCAAGATCCTGCTTCCGATGCCTGTATATCGCTGGGAGCGCGGTCAGCGTCTGGATCAGACGTTGCTTGATGTTCAACTGCCTCTTTATGAGGAGTTGATGAGGAAATGTCCTTCCACGTTGACAACGATGATCGTGAGCGGTGATGTTTATGTCCGTGCCACTCAGCCCATCGGCGCCGTTCCTGATGCCGACGTAGTTTGTTATGGTCTGTGGCTTGACAGCGGCATCGCCAAGAACCATGGTGTGTTCTTGATGGACCGTAAGAGCCCGTCCGTGTTGAAGCGTATGTTGCAGAAGCCTTCAGTGAGCGAGTTGAACGAGTTGCAGAAGGATCATTTTTACCTGACCGATATCGGCGTCTGGCTTTTGAGTGCCCGCGCTGTAGAGTTGCTGATGTCTCGTTCCAGGAATGAGGACGGCAGCCTCCATGAATATGACCTGTACAGCCAGTTTGGTTGTACGTTAGGCACAGATCCCCTTATTTCCGACCCGGAGCTGAACGCTTTGAGCGTGGCCGTACTGCCGTTGCCTGGCGGTGAGTTCTATCATTTCGGTACAAACCGCGAGATGATTTCTTCGACCTTGTCGGTTCAGAATTTGGTGAACGACCAGCGCCGTATCATCCATAACGACCGTAAGCCCCATCCTTCGATATTCGTTCAGAACTCGTTGACCGACTATTCCTTCAATGACACGAACTCCAATATATGGATAGAGAACAGCCATGTGGGAAGGGGATGGAGTCTGACGTCAGACCATGTGATCACCGGTGTTCCGCGGAATGAGTGGTTGCTGCAGCTGCGTCCCGGCGACTGCGTGGATGTGGTTCCAATAGGAATTGATGATTATGCCCTGCGTCTTTACCATATCGACGATAAGTTTGCCGGTAGTGCCCAGCAGAAGAAGCGTTTTCCTGTGCTCAGTGCTTCCCAGCTGTCCGACAAAGCCCTTGTCGGACTTCTCTTCAGCCGTTGGCATTCCGGTCTTCCTATGCCTTCAGACTTTCATCTGCTGAGTGCAGAGGACTTGAGTAACAATGCCGACTTGCGCCGTTTGTTTTCTCAGCGAAAAGATTATCAGAAGAAAAACTGGGAGCAGATTTCAGAAAACTGGGAGCATAGTGTGTTCTACCAGTTGGACCTGGATGATGCCGCCCGTCGTTTTGCCTCGTTCTCTCTCCCGCTTCCCAATCCTTTGCCCTCAGATGCTCCTCTGATGACCCGCATCCATGATGCCATGTTCCGTGGTGATGATGAGCGTGCCTTTTCGTTGTTGCGTGAGGGTCTTGTTGAGTCAGTGTTGTCAGAGCGTCAGTCTCCCCGAATGTCCGTCCATTCCGACCAGATTGTGTGGGGGCGTTCCCCCGTCCGCATAGATATCGCCGGTGGATGGACCGACACGCCTCCTTACTGCCTGATGGAGGGTGGCAGTGTTGTGAACCTGGCAATAGAGCTGAATGGCCAGCAACCGCTTCAGACCTATATCCGTCCTTGTTCAGAGCCTCATATAGTGCTTCGTAGTATAGACTTGGGTGCCCGTGAGACCATCACGAGTTATGCTCAATTGGCTTCCTACAAAGAGGTGGGGAGTCCGTTCTCCATCCCCAAGGCAGCCCTGTGTTTGTCCGGTTTTCATTCTCAGTTTTGTTCAGAGCCGTTTGACTCGTTGAGAAGTCAGCTGGAGTCGTTTGGCGGTGGCTTTGAGGTGACGTTGCTCTCCGCCATCCCGAAAGGCAGCGGTCTAGGCACCAGTTCCATTCTGGCCTCCACGGTTTTGGGAGCGTTGAGCGATTTCTGCTCATTGGCTTGGGACAAGAACGAGATATGCCGGCGTACGCTGGTTCTGGAGCAGCTTCTGACCACCGGCGGCGGCTGGCAGGACCAGTTCGGCGGCGTGCTTGGCGGCGTGAAGCTGCTGGAGACAGAGAGTGGATTTTTGCAGCGTCCAGTAGCCCGTTGGCTTCCCGACGACCTTTATCTTCAGCCAGAGTACCGTGCCTGTCATCTGCTCTATTACACAGGCATCACCCGCACAGCCAAGCAGATCCTTTCCGAGATTGTCCGTCGGATGTTTCTCAATGAGCATGACCAGCTCCAGTTGCTTCGTCGGATGAAGGAGCATACGCATGAGATGTTTGATGCCCTTCAGCGTCAGGATTTTGTTCAGATGGGCCTTCTGGTGCGCCTTACGTGGGAGCAGAACCAGCAAATCGACTCCGGCACGAATCCTCCGGCAGTGAGTGCGCTGACCGACCTTGTGGACGACCTTTGCCTTGGCTACAAACTGCCCGGTGCGGGTGGCGGCGGCTATCTTTACATGATCGCCAAGGATCCTGAGGCTGCCGGACGTATCCGCCAGCTTTTGAACGCCAACCCGCCCAATCCCCGTGCACGATTTGTCGAGATGACGCTCTCCAAGGGCGGACTGCAGGTTAGCCGAAGTTGAACGGAAGAACATTTTTTTTAAAAAAAAATTCTTTTGTTCCCTTTTTTTTCGTAATTTTGCATCAGTCAATATTTATTTCTCAAAAATCATGAACTATGAATGTAAAAGTAGGTGACAGTGTGTTGATTTCTCCTGATTTAACCCATAAGACAGATTGGGTTGTCGGAGTGGTTATCGATGTGGAGGACAACTCTTTTGTGGGCACCGTTATTTCTGCCGAGACACCGTCAGGGGAAATATTCTTTGATAAAGAATTTATGTTTAAACCAATTGAGAAACCTCATGTATGCGCTTAGCTTTGACATGAATGTCGCCGAACTCAAGGAAAATTATGGCGAGATATACAACAATGCATATTATGAGATTCGAAAACTTTTGATATGCGATGGATTTGAGTGGATTCAGGGGAGTACCTACATCACTCGAAGTGATAATCTTATCAATTTAACTCGTGCTATATTTGATTTGAAAAAAATAGACTGGTTCCGAAAGTCAGTTCGTGATATTAGGGGATATAGGGTTGAAGAATGGTCTGATTTTACAGAACTTGTAAAATCGGAATAGCATTTTCGGTTTAAGGCATAACAGAGTATCAAAATAATATCGGGGCCGCCTCTGTCGTCAGATAGAGGCGGCCCCGGCTTGTAGTGTCATTTGTGCAGTCTTATTTTGTCTGCCGTTTACGATAGAACAATGCGCTGCATCCCACCATGAGCAGAGCTGCTCCCAATAATATTATGGTGGAGAGAGAGGTAGAAGCCTGAGTCAGTTCTTGTCCGTTTGCCATGTTTCCGTCCTCGATTTGTGCGGTCGTGGATGCCTGGCACTGAGCGAGGTTGAGCGTGTTTTCGGATTCCGAATATCCTACAGCTCCTTGTTTCTTAGCCTGCTTTTTCAGCTCCTTTTCGCGTTTCTTCTGTTCTTTCAGTTCTTTCTTTTTCTTTTTCTTCTCTTCCTTCAGTCGTGCTTTTTCCCATTTTTTCCACTTTTTGTCCTCACGTTTCTGCAGATAAGGTGGAAGAGCTGCGTCTAATAAATAGGTGTTCATAGGCTTGTAGCTTTTTTTTTGATGATTGATTGTAACTTATTTGTTTGCTTTCTTTCCGTAGAAGAGAGCTGATGTACCGCAAAGAAATAGTGCGGTGCAAATCATGACGAAAGATCCGATGGATGAAGTTTTCGTTTCCGTTTCCGGAACTGTGTTGTTGTTGACAGCCACAGTTGCGGTCGTGTTTCCAGCAGCCGTTGTCGCGAGGTTGATGGTGTTGTCGTCATTGTTGTTCATGCTGGTCTGCTTCTTTTCCTGCAGCCGTTGTTGGTATTTCTTGAATTCTTTCGGTGCAAAGTCCTTGAGCAGCTGTTCTTTATGTGTGACTTCTGCTTCTCTTTGGTCAAGTTCAGCCATTTTCGCATGGAACTGTGATTGGAGTTGGCTCACATTCTCTTGCAAAGATTTGACTTCCTGCTCCTCTCTAGCTTTTTTTTCCAGTCTTCTTTGTCTCCATCCGTCATCCGTCGGGATGTCTAATAGATATATGTTCATAATGTAAAAATTTTCGTTTGTTTGATGAATAAATGAGAAATTCTCTTACTTCGCCTGCTTGTTGCGATAGAAGAAAGCCGAGGTGATGCAGATAATCAGTGCCGCCCCAATCATCACTGCCGTCCCGATTGATGATGAGTTCGTTTCAGTAGTATCCATGAATCCTGCGATGTCAGCAGTGTTGATCGTTGTCTGTTGCGTAGAGGCGGCTTTGCCTTGAGCCAGGTTGACGATGTTGTCATTTTGTTTGTCTAGTGTGGAAAGTGACTGCTTCTTTGCTTTCTTAGCCGCTTTCTTTTCTACTTTTTCCCAAACGGCCTTGTCAATTTTGTCCAGTTCCTGTTCACGGAGCTGGATATCCTGCTCCCTAACCTCCAGTGCTTTAATTTGTCCGATCAGCTGTTGTTGCTGGGCTCTGTATTGGTCAATTCTGGGGTCAATCAGGTCTAAAAGATGTAGAGTCATAATGATTGATGTTATATAATGGTTAATTATTAATTAGTTTTATTGGTTTTGCGGTAGAAGACAGCCGAAGCCATCAAAATCAAAAGTGCCCCTCCCAAGAGTAGCACCGTGCTTATGGGCAGAGATGCCGTTTCCTGATTGCTGTTCTGAGTTTCTGTGGCGATGGTAGCGGTAGTGTTTGCCGGTCCGTTTGTAAGATTCAGGGTGTTTTGGCTGGTAGTCTGCTGTTTAGCCTTTTTCTTCAGTTCTTTCTGTTTCGCTTTTTCAGCTTTCTTTCTGGCCTTCTCCGCTTTTTTCGCTTCTTTCAAGCGTTTTTTCTGCTCTTTAGGGTCGGCAGGTTGCTGTCCGTCCTTGTTCTGCTGGGTTTGTCCTTGGTCTCTTTCCTTCTTGAGGAACAGGTCTTCGTTCGGTACGATACGGTCGAGTAAATGTATGTTCATGTTCTGTCTGTATTTGAGGTTTATGTTTTTTGATAAATAGTATCGGAAGATGGGATGCGGGTCCCGTCTTTTCGTTGAAAGTCAAACGGCGCTGATTAGTTGCCCGACAGGAGCAATTGAATGGAGAAGATAAAGAGTCCCGACAGGAAGCTGATGGCGTTGCAGAAGAAAGAGTATGCTGCAGAGCGTGTCCATTCTTTCGTGAAGATGTAGTACCATAGTGTCTCCACGATGAGTACGATGATTTCTCCGATTGCAATCTCTTTCCATCCGTAGCTGATGAGAATGAGGAAGAGGTTGAGTGGCACGTTTGTGAGGCAATTGACGATGACCGATGCCCCAAGTATTTTCTTTCGCCGTTCTCCCAAAAGCAGCCATAGTACTCCCATTTCGATAAGAATTGTGAGCACGAGTGGTTTCATCAGATAGTAAACGAGTCCAGAGTCCATGTTGTAATGTTTTTTTGAGAAGAGGACAAAGTCCTTTGGTTTGTTCATATGATTTGTGAGAGGATATATCCCGGCATAAGTGCAGCTGCAAGAATGCCGAATGCCAGAGCCTCCCGTCCTTTGAGCACATAGTTAGCGAGATAGAGTGTGACGGGCATGGTGCAGTTGATCATGAAAAGTCCGATGATGCATACAGTGTTGCCCATCCCTTTCAGAGCCAGGCATATGATTGTGCCAGCAATCATGACGCATACCGACGGTATCAAACCTCCGTGTTTCATCATCCATCCCCCCGCCATTTTTCCCGCCATGGCCGTGAAACCGATGAGTAGTATCATCTTGTTTGTCCTGATGATGGAACCTGAGAACCACTCTCCGACGAACGATCGAATGAACACGAATAGCGCGATGGCGATGACAGCAAGGACGATTGTGGCTGTCTTCATGGACATATGTGCGTAGTTGCAGTCGTCGCTTGTGTCGGTGGATTTGCCCATCCCGTAGTCTTTTTTCTGCTTGTCGAGCAGAATGTATGCCATGGTAGCCAGTGCGATGGTGATGAGCAGTATGATGAGAGTTTTCCAGGAGAAGAATACGTATGCGATGGCCAGTCCGAACGCTCCGGTTGAGACGAAGACTCCGAGGGGTCTGGGATCGTTGCCGTTTTTGAGCACCGTCTGCTTCCCTCCCCAGACGTGGAAGAGCGAGTTACCGATTCCGATGAGCAGAGCCACGGAAAACACCGCCACTGGTGAGTGCTGCAGTTCAAATGATCCGTTGACGAAATAGACGAGTGCCGCTCCCAGACACAGCAGTGCCACAGCGCCGATGACGGGCCAGTGACTGTTTCCCACCTTGTCGATGAACATCCCGGTGATAGGCTGTGTGAGGAATGCCGTGATGTTGTACGTGACGAATACGGCAGCGAGAAAAGGCACGGAGAATGTGACCGCCATCAGATAGAGGCAGCAGACGCATATGGCATCGACCATGAGGTGCATGGCCGAGCTGATAGAGAGTAGTGGTATGTTTATCTTTCCTGTTTGCAT
>FLNY01001985.1_pt1 | contig 14949 bp, 11 predicted proteins | sample 1140381 | NCBI WGS metagenome assembly FLNY01 (sample SAMEA3878172, study PRJEB12797) | bioreactor metagenome | biome: Moose rumen | place: Sweden | collected 2011-10
CTCATCTCGCCAAGCGGATAGCTCCGCCATCGTTATTCCATACTTGCGGCTTAGCTCCTCAGCTGACTCGCCGCGTAACAGTTCCAGCACCACTGTGCTCTTGAACTTCGCTGATTTTCTTCCGTTTGCCATACGAACACAAAAATACTCTTTTTCTTGGTCTTATTTTGTGCTCGGTCAAATTTGCGGCTAATATACTAAACCAACCCATTCTTTCCTTTTTCACCTCTTTTTTTTGATTGATTCCATGAATGAGTCGTGGGGTATTTTCGACGAATTTCATAAGGGTTTAAGGATATCCTTTAGGATAATAAGCAGGAATCCTCCCTGGTTTTAACCGTGTGCTTTAGCCGGGGGAGTATGTCAACTAGCCTAAACCAACCAACCATATATGTCCACCTTGGTGGGGGTTCGGGGTGGGTGTCTGGAACGGGATACCAGTTGGCTTTCAATTCTGGTTTTCGTTTGGATACTGGTTGGAGGTTGGGTGAATGGGTCTTGTTGGATGATGGTTGGTTTAGAGGTTGAGGTTGGGAGACCTTCTGTTTTCGGTTGTTCTTATGTGTGTGTGCGTGCGCGTGTGTATGTGTGTACGTGTCCGCGCATGTGAGGCGAGCATGCTCGTCTGTTAATAAAATATTAATAATAATTTATCAGAACCTTCGGGAGCCTTGAATATCAAAGAGTTAAGCCCTTTGCTTCCGAGAGTTTTAGTACCAACTTCCGAGAGTTTTAGTACCAACTTCCGAGAGTTTTAGTACCAATTCAGTTCCATTCTATTGCTATTCTTTTGAGATTTGAAATGATCCAGGATTTGGGTTCGCAGTTGTTTTTGGTTGCGTCTTTAAAGTATTTGTCAATGAGTTTGACTAAGTTTTCCTGGTTGTACCATTTTACCGAAAGGAAGGTGGTGACGCTGTTGATAATTTCGTCTGTTGAGAAGTACTTCTCCATAGTAAGAATTTCGTCTGTTGAGAAGTACTTGGATGGACCATATCTTTTGATGTCGTTCTTGATTTTCTTGGAATTTGTTTCTGGGTAAACCGTAAAAGACACTATCGGACTGGTTTTCGCTTTTGATGCTTTGTTTATTGTGTAAGGGATTATCTTTCCTTCTTCTGCAATTTTTTTAAGTGGTTCTATAAGAGTCCATTTTAAAAAATCGTGTACGTCAGGATAAAGGTTTTCACATCCGGTAAGCTTTCTGTATGTATCGATAGTGTAAGTTATGGGACGGTCCAGACTGCAGAAGCGTTCATATGCTTGGATGTCGTTTACTCCTTGGAGTCTGGAAACAATTTTTATGTCGATTTTGTTGTAAGGCATTTTCATGTCCCTCATCAGTTTCCAGACTGGAGCGTCTACCCGGGCGAACAACTGTCCATTCTTTACGTTACCTTCTACTCTCATGAAAAGTTTGTAGAAGTTGAACTTGCCTGTTTTCGGGTTGTATTCTCCGAAGGTTTTTTTGATAAGTTCCTTGAATGCGTCGATAATATTGCTGTTTCCTTTGTACTCTTTTCCGTCTTTGAAGTCCCGACCAAGCAAGAAGTCCATGTTGAATTGGATATCTGTTACTATGAGTTCGTCGTGGTCATATCTTTCATGTACTTTACCTATGTATCCTGAAAACTGGTTGGAATCGTCAAGGGGACACTTGGCCAGCAGGCACATGTTGATGATGATTTTCTCTTGGGTAGCTGTTGTTTCTCGTTGGAGGTTGGCTATGTTTCTGCTCATGGGCAGGAGGAGACTGGGTTGTTCTGTTGTTCTCATAAGACTTTGATTTGGCGCAAATATAGAGATTTGATTTGAAAATTTTGCGCTATGGCAGAAAAAAAACAAAGATTGTTGTGCGCTTTGTTTTATTTATTTATTTTTGCATCGAAAAGTTTTTGTTGGTTTATTTGTGAAAAATAATATGAAGAAGCATTTTTTATTGACGGTGGCTTTGTCAATAATCTTTTCCATGTCGCTTTCAGCGCAGAAAATTGGATTGTCTGCAAATTTTGGCGAAGTTGCCTATTATGGCACTATTGATTCAGAATTACAGTATGCCGTAGCTCAGAACTGGACTCTTTCTGCCGGTGGGTCTTATAATCCTTGGTCTTTTGATGATCTCGGTGTTGATGGTGAGGTTCATCATCGCAGGCGGGATTTTGCCGTTGGGACCCGTTGGTGGCCATGGCATGTCTATTCTGGCTGGTGGGTCTCAGCAGAAGGTATGATTCAAGAATATAACGAAGCACATGACTTATTCTCTAAGGGTGATTATGCCAATGAGGGCGTCAGGTTTGGGGCGCGTCTGGGTGCAGGTTATACTTATATGCTTAGTTCTTGGCTGAATTTTGATTTCGGTCTCCGGATGTATGGAGGCTGGACCGATTATGTCACCTATGCTTGTCCTGTTTGTGGAAGGAAAGTTGATGAAGGCTTTAAAAAATTCTTCTTGCCTGACGAAATCGTATTTGCATTGATGTTTGTCTTTTAAGCTAATCATAAAACATGAAAAGAAGCAGTCTTTGTTTTGTGGTTGTAATAATCACATTGTTATCAATCATTGTGTCTTGTGGCACTAGCCGTCAGGCTGTGCGTATTAACAAGTTGAAACCTCAAGTCGGACTTTCCTTGGCCGATGATCAGGATTTCATTCCTGAAATCGATACGACAGTCGGACCGAAGAATGATACCTTGATTGTGAAGGACCTGTCCGGAAACGATGTGTTCATCATGCGTACCGTCAAGTCAGACAACGGAGAAGAAATCGCAACTGAGAGGCTTAGTGCCGCAGTCGTTACGGCCAGGTTCCGCAATGTCGCCGAGCGTAACGGCAAGGTTGACATCAGGTTTAAGATTTCCGTCCCTGAAGTCATGCTCAATGATAATTGGCAGCTTCGGTTCTATCCCAGGATGGCTATCCTTGGTGACACTGTCTCCCTTGATAAGCTTATCATTACGGGAACCGGATACAGGCATGCGCAACTGCGTGGTTATCAGCAATATGAGAAATGGTTATCGAGAATTATAAATGACCCAAATCATTTCGTTGACGTTCGAAATTTGGAAATTTTCATTGAAAGAAACTTGCCCGAAGTGTTTTATTTCAAGCGAGATACGTCTTTTGTTTCTGACGAGGAATTCCGTTCCGCTTTCGGTGTAACCGAAGAGGAGGCCATTGAACATTATACCAATCACTTTGCGAAGAAACTTAATGACTGGCGCCGTTCAAGGAAGGACCTGATGTTCCATAAGTTTGTCAGGGTGCCTATCGAAGAAAATCATATCCGTCTTGATACCGTCGTTTCCCTTTCCGGTGGAGGCTTTGAATATGAGTATGTCCAGACCATCAAGACAAGGCCCAAGCTTCGCAAGGTGGATATCCTTCTGAACGGAGAGATATATGAACAGGATGAACTCAAGTATGTCGTTCCTGACATCGACCCCCTTACGTTCTATATATCCAGCGTGTCAGCTTTTGTTGAAAACATTACCAGATATAAGACGAAAGTCATCGAGCGTCGTGTCGAGGCGAGCAATTCGTATTATATTACTTTCCCTGTCGGTCGTTCGGAAATCATTCCTTCCCTGGGTGATAACGAATATGAACTGAATTTGGTCCGTTCCAATATCCGCAAGATAATGAACGGGAGCGACTTTGTTCTGGATTCCGTGACCGTGTCTGCTTATGCTTCACCGGAGGGCTCCGTTTCCTTCAATAACTCCTTGTCTTCCAAAAGGGCGGCTTCGGCGTCGATGTATTTTTCAAAGTATGTGAATTTCGTCCGTGATTCGCTCAAGGCCGAGCGTGGCTTTGCCGTGTCCTTTGATGGTTCGAGCGAGGATATCCTGAAACAGAACGATGTCGTGACGCGTGTCCCGTTTGTTTCCCGCAGCGGCGGAGAGAACTGGAAGGAGCTTGACCGCCTGGTCTCCTTGAGCGAACGTCTTACCGGCGAGCAGAAGGAGTCTTATGAATCGATCAAGAATCTTTATTCTGCGTATGACCCCCGGGAGTCCAGGCTCAAGAGCGAGTCGTATTACAAGTACATGAGGGATTCACTGTATCCTTCCCTTCGTGTCGTGAATTTTGATTTTGTCATGCACCGTAAGGGCATGGTGAAGGACACAATACATACCACCGAGGTTGATTCCACGTACCTTGAAGGCGTGAACCTTCTTCGTGACCGGGATTATGAAGCTGCGCTTGACAGGCTTGCCTCCTACGGAGACATCAATTCCGCCATCGCTTTCCTTTCCGTCGACAGGAACGAGAACGCCAGGCTTATTCTGGAAACGCTTCAGGAGGAGCCGAAGGTGGATTATATGCTTGCACTTGTATATGCTCGAAAGGGGTCGACCCAGAAAGCCGTCCAGTATTATATGAGGGCATGTGAACAGGACAGGACCTATGTGTCTCGCGGCAATCTCGATCCGGAGATTTCTGCCCTCATTCGTGATTACGGACTGAACAAGCAGGATGACGACGAGTTTGGTGATTTGGGTTTTTAACTTTTTGTCGATGATGAATTATAATAACATAAAGATTATCGTTTCGTGGGCCTTGGCTTCCGCCGTGGTATTGTTCACTGCTTCTTCATGCCTTGGCGAAGCCACAGGCCCCGAAACTTTTCCCGCACCCGAAGGGTTTTGCTTCATGCTCCAGCCTGATACGGTCTTTGATGACGGGCAGGGGGGGAAGGTCGATGAGATTTTGTTGTCCGACGGCGATTCCGTCAATGTCAGTGTCGGGGTCTATGACCGGGGGAAGATTGAATGTTCGACATTGACGAGGTCTTCCTTTTGGACTGATTTGTCCAATTCCGGTTCTGGTTCATGTTATAATTCATCTCTAATTTATTCATCAGAAAGTAATAGTTGGGGAAGCCTTGGCCTTTTCGGTGCATCGGCGTCCCATGGCAGCAGCTTTACCGAGACGGAACTTTGTACTGACTATTATTGCTTGAAGAATGCCAATTCTTATTATTTCTATGGACCGGATATTAACTTGTCGTATCCTCTTGCTCGTGATGTCAAATTCTGGGCCTATTATCCTAAGATGAAATTGGACACTCAACAGGATTTGTTGTATGATGGATTTGGGTTTAGTAATAACTCGCCCTATTTTGATTTCAGCAATGATGGTAATGCTGGAAATGATTATGATATTTTGTATGGTTCCTCTTCTGTCATTTACGGAAGTCAGCTTGGTGTTGTGCCCTTGACACTCAATCATGCCTTTTCGGCTGTGTGGGTGACATTCTCCAATTCCAGTCAATGTGATTTTGGAACTATCGAGAATGTCCGCATTGAGGGTTTGTATACGTCAGGACGATTTTATCTTGATGGTACATGGACGAATCTTTCTGTAACCGGTGATGCCATTGTCGGTTATGAGGACTTGAATGTCAGCGTTTCCAATTCAAGCACTGTCAACCTTATTTCAGATGACGGTTTCTGTGCCTTTGTGATACCCCAGACTTGTCCTTCGGATGCTAAGCTGGTCATAGAATTCAATGACGGATATTCGCTACGCGAGATGACTGCGTCCATGGCAGATCTTTCGTTCCAGATGGGAAAGGTATATTCGCTCAATATTAATCTCGACTTCAGTTCTATCGGTTATGTCCATCTGGATTATCCGGAGAATTATGTCCATGTTCCTTGGCAGGGAGGCAGTTATGGATACAGTCTCAGTGACATGGATGACTTTGCTGTTTGGTGTACTTGCGGTAATGTTACTTTTTTTGATGTTGATGAGTTCTCGAACGACGGGATAATTTTTCAGGAATTATTAGTTGGTGATGGTGGATATGTTGAGGACAATTATGATGATGATTATGTAGATTGGTACAGAAACGGTGGAAATGATGCTTGCAGCCGTCTTCAGATGGTTGTAGCTCCCAATTTCACTTCAACGCCTCATGAGGCAGTTATACGTATTTATTGTGGTTCCGACTTCAGTCATAAGCCTTATGATTTGCGGATTGTTCAGGATGCCTGCCCGAATCCGGTTACTCATACAGTCACAGCTAAGGATATCGTTTTGCCTTTCAATTATAATGATAATCCCAGACAATCGTGTGATGTTTCTGATGTATTCACTACAAGTATCCCGTATTATTATTTTGATACTTATAGCACGTCTAAAAACATAAAGTTCACTGTCGATAATACCGGTTCAAGTGATGGGTTGAGGTATGGTGCGAGTGTACAGTTTAGATATGATGATGGAGCTAATCCGTTAAGTTTGGAAAGTTTTTATGTCTATTCTATATCTCCTAATTTCTCCTTGTCTGATGTAGTCATTCCGTATACTGTTACTGTTTGCGGCATATCGTCTTCGGCAAATATTATCCTTAAGGCGGGGAATTATTCTTATCGCTCCCTTTATCTGACTCCGACTCCGATGACTTTGATTCAAGGGACTTCCCTTTTGAATTATGGTCGGAAACAGGCTTATTGTCATTTTTCATACAGGATTGCTGGTAGTTCGACCACCTATGACAAGATTCTGTACAATTATTCAACTAATAGTTCTAATGTACTTATTGCCTCTTATTATACGTTGAATATTGCCAATACAGGTATCGCTACCAAATATAGTTCTAGTTATATTAGTTCTGTTTCCGTTGGCAATACGGCTGCATATGCAACGTATTATGAGCTGACTACGAGTGGAACGGGGAACATGACTATCAATGTGGTCGCTCCTGCTTTGACTGTATCCCCTTCTGTGTTGTATTTTGATTGTTCGGGAGAGTCGGTGACCTTTACGGTCACGTCGAATACCCGTTGGTTCATGGCTTCGAAGGATTCGTGGATTCCTGCAATCAGTGGACTCGCGGTCAATTCCACCAAAGTGGAAGGAACATACAGTTATACTCTTACCCTCCCGGCTAATACAGGTTCTCCACGTGAAGGAACAATCACATTCAATACCAACACATCTTATGGTACGCCTCAGGCTGTCGCCACTCTGACAGTACGCCAGTACGGTACTGGAAATGTCGGTCTTGAACCTTGGAATGATGGCGGTACTACATCTATTACTTGGTAACTATGTTTTTACACTATAAATTTTTGTTTAACACTTTATTTTTTATCATGATGAAAATCGTAAAATTTCTTTTCCCCGTTTTTGCGGCTCTTTCTCTGTTCGTTGGCTGCAATCATGACATGACCCCTGAAAAGCCCGGTAGGAAGGCTGAAGTGACCGTGAGCATTTCCGCGCCCTCCATGGGCACCAAAGTGTCCATCAATGATGTGCCCAATGACGGAAACGTCAAGCGTCTCGATGTGTTCATCTACAAGGAGAATGGCGTGTTGGAGTCCCATGGTTCCATTACCAATGCCACTTCCCTGGCCATCTCTTCCTCTACTGGCAGCAAGGAAATCTGGGCCGTTGTCAATGGTCCCGACCTTTCTTTCGTCAGTGAGGATGGCTCCAGCACTCTTGCACAGCTCAAGGCCGTTTCCATCGCCCTGGGCGACAATGCCGCTGATGGCTTTGTCATGACTGGCAGCAAGAGCGTCACCCTTGAAGGCAACACACCGGTGTCCATTGACGTTTATCGCGTTGCTACCCGTGTTGTCGTCAAGAAGATTACCAAGAATTTCTCCGTAGCCGTGAATCAGGCCAAGGAGTTCAAGATTGTTGGTATCTATCTTACCAATGTACAGGGAGCCAACAACCTTGGACTTGAGTCTTTCCAGGCTTCCAATGGTCTTTGGTTCAACAAGATGATGTATGAGCCTTCAAACAGTCATGGTTATCTGTATGACAGTGTCAACCGTGTAGTGAATGATTCTTATGAGACCTCCCACTATTTCTATGGCATGCCCAATGACGCGGTTGTCTCTGATGATGTCTATGCCGGTGAATGGAACAAGCGTCTTACCCGTCTTGTCATTGAGGCGACCCTTGATGGTGAAACCATGTATTATCCTATTACCATGAACCTTGGCTTTGCCCGTAACAAGTCCTATGAGTTCAATGAGGTGATCATTACCAAGAAGGGTTCCAACAATCCTGATGTCCCTGTCAACAGCGAGGATATCGCCATCAATGTTACCGTCAAGGATTGGGAGACCGTGTTCTTCACTTCCACTGGTCAGGATGAAGGTGTCTATGTATTTTAATTCTTAACCGATATTGTCTTATGAAGCATTTTGTTTCCTTTTCTATTGTCTCTGTCCTGTTGGCCTGCGTGTTTTCCTGCAAGCCCGCGGAGATTGAGCATGCATTGCCTGCCGATGTAGCTACCGGCACTCTGTCCCTTACCGTTGCCGAGAAATCCGGCCCTCTTACCAAGGCGGACCCTACCGCTTATATTGTCGCCCAGAATTATGAGCGGCGCATCAATTCCATCGAGATTCTGGTATTCTATCGTGGTGGAGTGCAGGATGGTTTCCTTGCTTATTCCGAGAAGCTGACGAATTCTTCGGCCACTTTCACGATGACCCGCCAGTATGACCTTCCCGTTGGCGATTACACCGTATGCGCATATGTCAATGGCGCTGCCGACCTGACCACCGCACAGAAGGCTTCCCTTGCTGCTTTCCATGCTGTCGCCGTTGCCCTTACGGACAACTCTGTCAGTGAGAGTGCCGGTTTTGTGATGTCCGGCGAATCCAACGCCTCCGTTGCTGCGTCTGGAACCAATACTTGTGAGGTGTCGTTGCAGAGGGTGCTGAACCGTGTTGTCATCAACAAGATTTCCAACAACCTTGCTTCCGGCACCCTTACCGTGAAACGGATTTGGCTTGCCAACATCGTTACTGGCCAGAATCTCTCTGTCGATGTCAGCGGCAATGACCGTGTCTGGGCTCATCAGTTCTCCCGTGCTGCGTCTCCCTGGACCGGCAGTACCTTGATTAGCAGTTTCACCGCATCCACCCTTACTTCCAAGGCGCCGAATGCCGTAATCGCCAATGGTGGGAATGTGAACGACCCTGCGAATTATCTTCTGTATGCTTTTGCCAACCTCAAGAGTGCAACGGCGGCTGAGGACGCGCTTGTATACTTGCCTGTTGCAACTGTATGGTCCCCCACGAAGACCCGTGTAGTCATCGAGGCATCTGTCAATGGCGTGGATTACTATTATCCTTATGACCTTACCCTTGGTTCAAGGAACCAGACCAATACTCTTGACTTTGTCATCTCCGGTCTTGGTCTTGACGATCCTCAGGGTGATCCCGGCGAACTTGCAAGGGAGGCTCTGTCAGTCACCATCAGCGTGGCTGAATGGGTTCCTTATGAGTGCAAGGAAATTTTCTATTAACAAGAATCAAGTTCAACTTATCAAATTGACTTTTTATGTTTAAAAAGATTATTCTTTTTTCTGCTGTCGCCCTTGGTTTCGTTTTCTCGTGCAAGCCTGCCGAGGTCGAGAAGCCCGATGCCCGTCCCGATGGATATGGGACTTTGAATGTTGAGGTAATGCTGCCCGAGGCTCCTTCTACCAAGGCGGTGACTGCGTATACTACTGAATCCACCTACGAGAAACAGGTCAACAAGGTTCAGGTGTTCATTTTCTATTCCGGTGGCGCCCAGGACGGAGTCCTTGCCAAGAGGGTTACAGGTACGACTTCCACGTCTTATTCTACCGACCTTCCTGCTGGTACTTATAACGTGTATGTCCAGGTCAACGGTGCAGACAAGACTCCGGCTAACCTTTCGGAATTCTTGGCCTATACTGCTGCGCTGACAGTCAACTCGACTACTGCTTCGACCGGCTTCCTGATGCTTGGCAACAGTTCTACGACCGTTACCGCTTCCGGAACCAATTCCTGCCCCGTTACGGTGAACCGTCTTCTTAATCGTATTTGCATCAAGAAGATTACCAACGGCATGCCGTCTTCGAGTATTACTATCAATCGTATATGGCTTGCGAATATTGTTACGACTCAGAACTATGCAAACAATGTCAACGGCTCCAGCCGCGAATGGGCGCATAAATTTTCCCGTAGTTCTGATTTTTCGTCCAGCATTCCCGCCGTTCCCGCTAATCTGATTTCCAGTTTCACCGCTTCCTCCCTTACGTCAAAGACATTGTCTTCTTCGAATACTATTGCTGCCGGTTCGAATATTAGCTCCCCTGCCAGTTATCTTTTATATGCTTATGCGAATTTGAAGACTGCATCTGCCGCTGAAGACACGAAGGCGTATACTACCGGTACTTCCGTTGTCACTCAATGGACTCCTACGCAGACCCGTCTTGTTGTTGAAGCCACCATCGGTTCTACCAAGTATTACTATCCTTGTGATGTCTCGCTCATTGGCAAGAATCAAGCGCATACTGTCGAGTTGACCATTTCCGGTCCCGGCCTTACTGACCCTCAGGGTGACCCCTCTGAACTTTCGAAGCAAGCACTTGCTGTTAGTATTACTGTTGCCGGATGGGGCGATGGTGATGAATATGAGCTCAGTTATTAATACGATAATACCATGAAACGTGTATTTCTTTCCCTTCTTTCTTGTGCCCTTGTTGCAGGATTCGTATCCTGCAACAAGGAGATGGAAGGATGCCCTTCCCAGCTTCTCGGAGAAAAGAGCGCAAATGTTTATTTCCAGGTAGGTCTTGAAACCAAGGCCGGTTCCGAGCCTTCCGATGGCAATCTTGGACTTGTTCAGGTGATTCTCTTTGATGCCAGTTCCGGCACTTTCGAGGCATCTGGTTCCCTGAACTTCAATGACAGTTCCACCGGTGCCGTGGAGCTTACCGGCGTTCGTCTTGACCGTCCTTATGTCTGCCGTGTCGTAGCCAATGTACTTGACGGTTCTGGCAATGATGTCCTGTTTACTTCGGCTTCTTCCGCGAGTGAGATTGACGATTATGTGGTGTCCCTTCCGGCGTTTGCCCAGAATCGCATTCCCATGTGGGGAACGACCGAGAGTGCCACGGTGACGTTCACGAGTACGAACAAGACCGCGAACGTGAAGCTTACCCGTGCGGCGTCCCGCATAAAGGTTGCCAAGGTGACGGCTGATTTCCCCGACCATATCAAGTCGAAGACCGCGGCAGTCACTGCCATGTATGTCTATAAGGCTCCCGGCAAGTATACCCTTGGTCTTTCCGCTCCGGCATCGAACACCTATTATCATCAGACAGCTTATTCTGTTTCGGATGTTTCGGCCCTTGGTACTTTTGCTCCGTATGTAGGTGAGTTGATTTCGTCCGGCAATGTCATCACCAATAATGGAAGCTATGATTCTTCCCGTTGGTTCGTCGTTTGTCCTCATGCGTCTTTCTCCCCTTCGGTAGCGACTGACGCGACCTTCCTGACCATTGAGGTGACCATAGACGGAACGCCTTATTATTATGGTGTTTCCCTGACTGATGTTGCGTCCAATCCTGATGGACTTAAGCCCAACTATCAGTATATCCTTTCGAATGTCAAGCTTACTGATTATGGCAATGTCGTTCCTCCGGGAATCATTGACAAGGACGCCATTTCGGTGAACATCTCCGTTGAGGAGTGGCATGACGGATTCAACAAGGAAGTAACATTCTAGGAATTCCCCGGACTTTTGGGCATGGGCGGGGTGATACCCCTCATGCCTCCCAGATAAAAATGTTAAAATGATTTTGTTATGAACAAAGTAAGATTTATAAACGGGCTTTTGTTGATGGTTGTCCTTTTGCCGTTGGTGTCCGTGTCCTGTTCTGTCAGGGAATACAGGGACCAATGCCCTACTTATCTTCGTATTAGGAGTGACAAACCTCTTGAACCGGGGACTGAAGCCATAGTGTCCGTTTTCCATGAGGAGGACGGAATGGTATATCAGTTGCTGGTTCCTTCCGACAGTCTTTATCCGAATGGTTGCGAGGTGAAGATGCGCCGTGGAAAGCTTTCCACGAATATTCTTGCCGGCATAAAGGATATGACCGTCTTTGGTGACATGGCCAAGATCCAGGCTGCTTTTCAGTCTGATTCCCTTTATCGTCTCTCGGGTTCTGTAGAATCGAATGACGAGGAATGCGAAATTGTCAGCAGTCCCGTGAAGGAGTTCACGATTCTTACCCTACGTACAAACAACTTCGGCGAGTCGTTCGCTTATAAGTTGAATGGTGTCTGGGACCGGATATATGCAACGGATTTCCGTCCCGGCAAGGGAAATCTCATGTTTACCTTGAATGAAGATTTTCTTTATGAAGGTACGTATGAGTGTATTCTTTCCCGTCAGGGGGATGATTCCCTTTCCCTTGATGTTTATCAGGCGTCCGACCTGGTTAACCCTTATAAGTCCTTTCCTCTTGGGAAGTTGATGGTCCAGGCCGGTTATGACATTGACGCCGTTCCGATGGAGGATGTCACTGTGGACATCGACCTTACCGTAGGTGTCATTACCATCAAGGTGGGTGATTGGGACTCGGTTGTGTTTTCGGTTTATAAGATTTAATTGTTTTGGTCATGAGAATCCATAAAAATATTGTTGTTCAGTTTTTTTTTGTTGTTCTGTCTTTCTGTGCGGTTTCGTGCAGGCAGGATGCCGGTGTGGATCAGCCTGAAGTGATTGTGCCTGAAGAGAAAGTCGATGGAAAGGTTCCGCTTGAGGTGCATGTCACCATGCAGCAGCCGGTGACCAAGGCTTTCGATTCCGGTGAATGGTTGGATTTGTCTTCTTCTGTCGATGACGATATCTCTTTGTCGGTTTCCCGTCTTGAGGAGCCGATGGATGTCGATGTCCCCATGACCAAGGGCTCCTCGCTTCTCACTTCACTTCCAAGCAGCCTGTGGTTTAATATCATTGATGGAGATGATGGTGTCAGCAGTAATGATTATATCGTGAACACCGGCGATAACTGGTATACTGGTGATGGTTATTTTCTTGGTACAGGGCATGATTATGAATTTTACGTATCCAATTTCGACCCGGATTTAACCTCTCCTGTCCGGAATGTTTCTCCGGATGTAAAGTTCAATGATTGTGTAAGCAAAGGAGAATATTCTGCTTATACCAGGGATGACATTGTTGGTTATTATTATCGTCGGGCAGGTGATACGGGTGGTGATTATGACATCCAGATGTATCACATTTATTCTGCCGTTTTCTTTGAGTTTTCCGGTGTCGGTCCGACGGGTGCGGTCATCCAGTCGGTAAGTCTCAAGAATATCAAGCGTAGCGGTATAATGGGCTTTGGTGAGTCAGGCGTGACTTGGTCTTCTTCCGGCAGCGTTTCAGATGTGGTGAATAATATCGATTATGTCATTACCAATGGTACGTCATATGATTTTTCCAGTATCTGTCCCATATATGTCCCGGCCAGTGCGATAACATCTACTTCTGTCCTTGAGGTCAAGTTGTCGTATCTCGATCAGGTATTCACATTGACTCAGGTCCTTGTAGGTGACACATGGAAAGCCGGTTACAAGTATACTTATAGATTTGGATTCAACGGATTCACGAATTCGTCGAACTACAGTCTTGAAATATTACCTTCTGACCCTTCTATTGATGTCGGCGACACACAGACTTATGTTGCTTCGTTGGTATTGAATTACGGAGGTGGTTCCTATCTTGTACTTTCGAATGTTTCTGACGTTGTTTGGTCCAGTTTGTTGACTTCGGTCGCCGAGAGGGTTTCCAGTACTGATTACAGTTCAGGTTCTACGTCTGCCGTGTTCAGAGGCGTGAGTTCCGGCACTACTTATATTTCCTGCCAGTGTACATATGAGGGCAACACATATTATTCCGTGCCAGTTGAGCTTGAGGTCAACGATGTTATTGAACAGAGGTACATTCTTCGGCTGTTCTATGATAATGTGGAAACATCTGTACTGAATCTGGAAAATTTGACTCGGTATTATGTTAGTGAGTATTCTAGTAATAGTACTATAAAGTGTATTTCAGTACTTCCTTATCTGGCAACGTATGTAAATGGAGTGTATTCGTCTTCTACACGTGTTTGCTCTGTTGGTTATTGGAGTAATAGTTCTGATGATGATTCAATTGTTCGTTTATCAACTAATGTGTCTGTTCAATCATCAAATTATTCAAATGATTACATTTTTGGTAATGTTTGGACTTATGCCATGACAGATGATGAACCTGTATATTTGCATTTTAGGTTCCAATCTAATGGTCAGTCTCATGCCGGTTCAAGTTATTCTCCGGCTCCTGCAAATACGGTAATGACTTTGGATGTTCCGGTATATGTTGGTGCTGTAGAGTCGTATGTTGTAGCAAGTGGGCCTTATGATTCCGAGATTACCGTAGGTGGTTCAACTGTTCTTAAAGCCTATCTATATAAGACTGTTAACGGAGTTATGACCGGAAGTCCCATTACTGCTTCTACGTCTTGTACTTGGGATTATTATAATGGTGATTCGTATACTTCGCTTTCTGATACCGGTCTATCAGGGAATGCTTATACCTGTTCTGTTACCGGCGTTGCAGCAGGAACCAGTAGGATTCAAGCCAAGATTACTTATAATGGCAGCACTTATACTACTGGGCTTTATGTAATCAACGTTGTAAATACCGATATCACATATACTTATGATGACGACTTGACCATAACTCCTTCCAACAGGACGATAACTGTCAATGATACCCAGACGTATACTGCAACCATTACCAGGCATAGCTGGCAGAACGGTAGTGTCATCAAGTCTGAATCCGTTGATGTTACCAGTTCGGCTTCGTGGACGGCGTCTCCTGCTTCTGTAGCTACGATGTCCGGTAACGTTGCGACAGGTGTTGGAGCCGGTACGGCTACAATCAGTGCTTCTTATGAAGGCAAGTCTGCGACAACTAACCTGACCGTGCAGAACGGCGAGGTCTCCTACACTTACGAGAATCTTGTGATAGCCCCTGCGAATCCTACCATTTACGTGAACGGCACGCAGTCATTCACGGCGACTTGCACTCGCAAGACTTGGCAGAACGGTGCCGTGATAGCGACGGACAACAACTATTCTTGCACTGACGGTTGCACTTGGACT
>FLNY01004686.1_pt1 | contig 14936 bp, 11 predicted proteins | sample 1140381 | NCBI WGS metagenome assembly FLNY01 (sample SAMEA3878172, study PRJEB12797) | bioreactor metagenome | biome: Moose rumen | place: Sweden | collected 2011-10
GCCGGCCTGCCAGCCCGCTGCGCGGAGCCGCTCGCCGAGCATGCCCGCGGCCCACTTGCCCACTGCGAAGTTGCGCCCGTACTTGAGGGCGCGGGAGATGCGGCCGTAGTCGGGCCCGTAGTGGAACAGGGCCGCGGCCCGTAGATACGAGGGGGCGTCAACGAGGGCGTTGAGCCTGTCGCCCATGGGGTTCCGGGGCATGGCCTCGAAGTGGGTGAACGGCATGTCGGCGAGGCAGCACACACAAAGGTGCTGCTCGCACGTGAGGAGCGGGGTGCCGCATACGACGCAGGTGCGCGGCATCAGCAGGTCCGAGAGTGATCGGACGAGGTCTGTGGTGGTAATGGTGGTGAGGTTGTTCATAGTGTGTTAGGTTTTTTGTTATGACTAAGTATGGGTTTTGCCGCCCCGCTCGTCCGACCCACAACCCGCAGGCCCAACCCGCAGGCCCGACCCACGACCCGCAGGCCCGACCCGCAAGCCTGACCACCGACCTGCCGCCCCGCAGCCCCTTAGCGCCCTTGGGCGTCGGAGGCCATGGCGGCCTCGACGTCGTCGGGGCTGATGGGGAGGCGGCGGGTGCCGAGGCGGCGGGCGCCGTCGGGCGTGACGAGCACGTCGTCCTCGAGGCGGATGCCGCCGAAGTCGAGGTACTGCTCAAGCCTGGAGTAGCACACGCGGCCCTTGTCGGTGCCTTCGGCCTTCCACTGGGCGATGAGCGCCGGGATGAAGTAGATGCCCGGCTCATCGGTGATGACGTTGCCGGGAGTGAGCTTGCGGGCCATCCTCAGGCTGCCGAGGCCGAGCTGCGAGGCGCGCTTCTGGCCGGGGTCGTAGCCGACGAGGTCCTCGCCGAGGTCTTCCATGTCGTGGACGTCGAGGCCCATGTTGTGGCCGAGGCCGTGGGGCATGAACAGCCCGCCGATGCCGTCGGCGAGCATTTCGTCGAGGTCGCCCTTGACGAGGCCCAGCTGACCGAGGTTGTCGAGCATGTGGCGCACGGCGGCGAGGTGGCAGTCGCGGTACTCGACGCCCGGGCGTGTCATGCTGAAAGCCAGCTCATTGCACTCGTACACGGTCTGATAAATATCCCTCTGCCGAGGCGTGAACTTGCCCGTAGTGGGATATGTGCGGGTGTGGTCCGAGGCATAGTGGTCGTTGCTCTCGGCGCCGGCGTCGATGAGCAGCAGCTTGCCCGGTTCGACGGTCGCATCGTGCGAATGGCAGTGGAAAATCTCGCCGTGCTGAGTGAGTATCGTAGGGAACGACACGCCCCATCCGTACCCGAGCGTAGCGCCCTCCATCTCGCCCACGATTTCCTGCTCTATGCGCCCAAGCCTGATGCCCTTGCGCGCCACCGTATGCATGCGGTAGCCGAGCTCGGCGGCCTTGTCGAGCAGCTCGATCTCGGAGGCGTCCTTGACGAGGCGCATCCGTACTACCGCGCGCACCAGCGGCTCGCTGGCAAGCGGGCAGCCCTTCTTGCCCTTCGAGAAGAGGTCGAGCGGCGCCACCCCCAGCAGCGAGCCCAGCAGCACCGCGTTGTAGTAGCGCGAAACCGGCAGGAAGTGCACCCTGCGCCCGGCGGCAAGTGCGGCGCGCACGTCGTCGCCAAGGGCTGCGTAAGGAGCCGAAGCCCCCACCCCCGCGGCCTCTGCATACGATGCCACGCTGGGCATGGGCCCCATCCAGATTATGTCGTCAATCCCGAAATCGTCGGCGTAGAGGGTCTCTGAGCCCGATTCGAGGTCGAGGACAGCGGCGAAGCGGGGCTCGTCTATCCCGAAGAAATAGAGCCAGTTGCTGTCCTGGCGCCACTTGTAGCCGTTGTCGAAGTACTGCGCCGGAGATTCGGCGTTACCGATGAAAACCACGATGCCTTTTTCTCCTTCAAGGAGCGAGCGCAGGCAACTGCGCCTTTGGGAAAACTTATTCATATAGCGAGTCATTTGTATTCTTCGTATTCGGGGAGTGACAGCTCCGAGAGGAATTCGCCGATGCTCTTCCCGTCTCTTGGGCATATCACCAGGACGTCGTCCATGTCTATTACCATGTAGTCCCGCAAACCCTTGGCAATCATTAGCTTGCCCTTGCGGGAAGAGAGGATTATCGAGCCCTTGTTGTCGCGCGACAGGAGTTTGCCGCCGGTGCGGACGGCATTGCCGTCTCTGTCGCGGGTCGAGAAGTATTCGTACATCGACTCCCAGTTGCCGAGGTCGGTCCAGTCGAAGAAGGCCGGAATGGCCATCACCCTGTCGGACTTCTCGAGCACGGCGTAGTCGATGGACGTACGCGGCATGTCGGGGTAGATGGACTCGAGGAACTCCCTCTCCGACGGGAGGCCGACGTGCGACCTCCAGCCTGCCCAGTGCCCCGCAATCCCGGGCGCACAGCGCTCCAGCTCCGATGCGATGACGCTTGCCTTCCAGATGAAGATGCCGGCGTTCCACAGGAATTCACCGCTGTCGACGAAGGCCTGCGCGGTCTCGAGGTCGGGTTTCTCGGTGAAAGTCTTGACCCGCATGGGCCTTCCGTCCATCAGCGGCGCGACGGTCTGGATGTAGCCGAAGTTGGTGTCGGGGCGGGAGGGGAGTATGCCGAGCGTCACGAGCTCATCGTGCTCCGCCGCGTAGTCGAGGCCTCTCAGAACCGTCGACGCGAACTGGCTGTGGTCCTCGATCACCTGGTCCGAGGGCGTGACGAGCACCACCGCCTGAGGGTCACGCTGCAGTATCGAATACGTGGCGTAGGCGATGCAGGAGGCGGTATTGCGGTTGAACGGTTCGAGCAGCAGGTTCGAGGGCGAAAGGTCGGGAATCTCCTGCATGACGAGGCTGCGGTAGCTGTCGAGCGAAACGACCAGGATGTTCTCCCGGGGCACGACCGAAAGCGCCCGCTGGTAGGCCATCTTGAGGAATGATTCTCCGGAGAAGGAATACGTGAGGAACTGCTTGGGGCGTGCGATCCTGCTGACGGGCCAGAAGCGGGCTCCGATGCCTCCGGCCATTATGACGCAGTAGTGACGGGGATCTTTCATTCGAAGGTGACTATTGTGACGCCGGAACCGCCGATTCGTACGTCCTCGTCCTGGACGCGCGCCACTCCGGGAATGGTGCGTACGTATTTCTGTATCTCTTCGTGAAGCACGCCCGTGCCCTTGCCGTGGATGATGCGGACGCTGCCCACGTCGAGCATGATGGCGTCGTCGATGTAATGGGTCACGATGTCGAGGGCGTCGGCGAGCCGCTGCCCCCGGATGTCGAGCTCGGGGGAGAAGTTGAGCTTGCGGGCGCTGATGGAGGTGTCGATCTTCTCGCGCGGGGGGGCGAAAGCCTTGCGGGAGAGCTCGTGGAACTCGTTCGAAGATATGCGCTCGAGCCCCGATGCCGACATGGTGCTGGAGATGTTGCCGACCGAAATGGTGACGTTCTTGCCACTGACGCGCATCACCTCGCCCACGAGGCCGTTGCTCTTGACGCGCACCTTCTCGCCGACCTTGAGGGGGTCTGCCTTGGGCTTGGGGGCGGGGGCGCCGGAAGCGGCGTTGCGGGCGCGCTGCTTCTCGATTTTGGCAATCTTGCGGTCGATGTATTCGTCGCGCTCCTTCTGCTGGCGGGTCTTGTGCTCCTGGAGGGCGCCGATGAAGCCCTGGAGCTCGGCGCGGGCGGCCTTGGTCTGCTCCTTGTCGGCCTGCGACTCCTTGATGACGCGGATGGTCTTCTCGACCTGGGCTCCGGCGCCGCGGACTATCTCTTCGGCCTCCTTGCGGGCCTCGTCGAGGATGTCCTTGCGCTGGGCCTTGATGTCCTCGAGCTCCTGCTGGTAGCGCTCGGTGAGGCCTTCGAGGGTCTTGTCGGTGTGCTTTATCTTCTGGAGGCGCTCGTCGATCTGGCGGCGGCCGCGGGCTATCTTGCGGAGGTTGCGCTCCATGCCGACGAACTCGTCGCCCGCGCGGGCCTCGGCGTCCTTGACTATGGGCTCGGGGAGCTTCATCTTGCGGGCGAGCTCGAAGGCGAAGGAGTTGCCCGGAAGGCCTATTTCGAGGGCGAACATGGGCGCGATCCTGGAGGAGTCGTAGAGCATCGCGCCGTTGATGACGTGGGTGTCGGCGCCGGCGGCGTAGAGCTTGAGGTTGGTGTAGTGGGTGGTGATGACGCCCCAGATGCCGCGGCGGTCCATCTCGGCGAGGATGGCCTCGGCAATGGCGCCGCCTGCCGCAGGCTCGGTGCCGGAACCGAACTCGTCGATGAGCACGAGGGTGTGCTCGTCGGCTTCCTGGAGCATTTCGCGCATGTCGGAGAGGAAGGAGCTGTAGGTGCTGAGGTCGTTCTCGATGGACTGGTCGTCGCCGATGCTCACGCATATGCGGTCGAAGACGGGGAGCTCGGAGCTCTCGGACGTGGGAATGAGCATGCCCCACTGGAACATGTACTGCAGCAGGCCTGCGGTCTTGAGGCAGACGGACTTGCCGCCGGCGTTGGGCCCCGAGATGAGGAGGATGCGCTTGGCGGGGGTGAGGGTGATGGACAGGGGGACTATCTGTCGGCCCTCGGCGCGCAGGGCCCTCTCGAGTATGGGGTGCCGGGCCTTGCGGAGGCCCATGCCGCCGTCGTCGGAGACAACGGGCATGCCGGCGATGAAGTCGAGGGCCGTCTGGGCCTTGGCCATGAGGAAGTCTGTCTCGCCCACGAAGGCGGCGCTGGCCATGACCTCTGGCAGGTAGGGCCGCAGGAAGACGGTGAACTCCTTGAGGATGCGGGCGATTTCGCGGGTCTCGGCGAAGTGGAGCTCGTTGATTTCGTTCTCGATTTCGAGTATCTCGGCGGGCTCCACGAAGGTGGTCTTGCCGGTGGCGGACTCATCGTACACGAAGCCGCTGAGCTTGCGCTTGGAGGCTGTGGCGACCGGGATGAGGTACTTGCCGTCGCGCATGGTGACGGAGGCCTCGGAATCGACGATTCCGGCCTCCTGGGCCTGCTTGAGTATGGCGGTGGCCCGGCGCGAGATGGCTCCCTCACGGTCGCGCAGGCGCCTGCGGATGTCGGACAGTCCGTCGGACGCGGAGTCCTTGATGTCGCCGTAGCGGTCGAGTATGGTTTCTATGCGGCGGAGTATCTCGGGGAAGTTGGAGATGGGGGAGCTGAGGCTCTTGAGCCCCGGATAGATGCCGTCCTTGATGCCGGAAAAGAAGTTGGTGATGCGGCGGGTGGTGTCGAGGAGGGTCTTGAGCTTGGCAAGGCCCAGGGTGTCGATGCTCGAACCTTCTTTTTGGAGGGGGGTGAGGAAAGGCAGGCCGTCGATGTAGCCGGTGGTGGGGAAGCTCTCCTCGAAAAGGAGGATGAGGCGCATCTCCTCGGTGAGCTGGAGGCGCTTGAGTATCGTGGCCTTGGAGGTGGAGAACTGCTCCTCCGCCACGCGGGCGGCGGCATAGTCGGTCTTGCACTTGTCGGAGATGATTTCCCGGACCTTGTCGAAGCCTATCTTGGCCTCAAGCCTTTCTGTGGTCATTTGCCTTGAAGTTTAAGTTTGAGGGTGTTGATGGAGTCGATGCGGGTGATGGCCGACTCGCGGACGAAACTGATGCCGCCGGTTTCCTCGGAGACGACGATGATGTCGGCGTCGCACTGCTCCGACAGGCCCACGGCGGCCTTGTGGCGCATGCCGTACTGGGCCGGCAGGTCGAGGCGATCGGTGATGGGGAGGGTGCAGCGGGCCGCGATGATGCGGTTGTCGCCAATGACCATGGCGCCGTCGTGGAGAGGGGAGTTCTTGAAGAAGATGTTCTCGATGAGGCGTTCCGAGACGCGGGCGTCGATGGTGTCGCCGGTGTCGATGATGCTCTGGAGGTTGTCGCGGCGGCGTATGACGATGAGGGCTCCCACCTTGAGGGCCGACATGTATTCGACCGCCCCGACCAGGCCGGTGAGGGCCTCCTGTTCGAGGTTGTCGGCGGTCTGGCGGCGCAGGAGACGCTGCAGGAGGGTGTTGTTGCCGGCCTTGCGGCCTATGTTGTTGAGGAAGCGGCGTATCTCGGGCTGGAAGATGACAATGAGGGCTATGGCGCCGACGTCCAGTATGGCGCCGAGCACGGCGGAAGTCATCTTCATGTTGAGGGCCATGGCGAGCACCCTCACCAGCAGGAGGATGATTATCGCGATGAAGATGTTGAGGGCCGACGAGCCGCGTATCCATCTGAAAATGACGAATATCACGGCTGCGACCAGCAGGATGTCGACTATGTCGACGAAGGAGAAGTTGAGGAAATCCATGGCGGACTACCGGCGGGTTATCTTGGCTCCGAGCGCGTTGAGGCGGCCGTCGATGTCTTCGTAGCCGCGGTCGATCTGCTCGATGTTGTCTATGGTGGATGTGCCCTTGGCCGACATGGCGGCGAGGAGCATGGCGATGCCGGCGCGGATATCGGGCGAGACGAGGCGGCTGGCACGCAGCTGGACGCGGTGGTCGTGGCCGATGACGACGGCGCGGTGGGGGTCGCAGAGGATGATCTGGGCGCCCATGTCGATGAGCTTGTCGACGAAGAACAGGCGGCTCTCGAACATCTTCTGGTGGATGAGGACGCTCCCGCGGCACTGCACGGCCGTGACGAGCATGACCGACAGGAGGTCGGGGGTGAGGCCGGGCCAGGGGGCGTCGGCGAGGGTCATGATGGATCCGTCGATGAAGGACTCGATGACGTAGCTCTCCTGGGCGGGGATGTAGATGTCGTCGCCGCGCTGCTCGAGCCTGATTCCCAGGCGGCGGAAGCACTCGGGGATGATGCCAAGCTCTTGGTAGTGGACGTCGGTGATGGTGAGCTCGCTCTGGTTGATTGCCGCCATGCCGATGAAGGAGCCCACTTCGATCATGTCGGGGAGCACGCGGTGGGTGGCCCCGTGGAGCTCCTTGACGCCGGTGATGGTGAGGAGGTTGGAGCCTATGCCCTCGATTTTGGCGCCCATGGCGACGAGCAGCCTGCAGAGCTGCTGCACATATGGCTCGCAGGCGGCGTTGTAGATGGTGGTGACGCCCTCGGCGAGGGTGGCGGCCATGACTATGTTGGCGGTGCCGGTGACGGAGGCCTCGTCGAGGAGCATGTAGGTGCCGGTGAGGCCCTCGGGGGCCGAGAGCTTGTAGGCCCGCTTGGAAGTGTCGTAGGAGCAGTCGGATCCGAGGCGGATGAAGCCGTCGATGTGGGTGTCGACCCTGCGGCGGCCTATCTTGTCGCCGCCTGGCTTGGGAAAGTAGGCCTGTCCGAAGCGGGACAGCAGGGGACCCACCACCATCACGGAGCCGCGCAGGCGGGCGCACTTCTCGACGAACTCGGCGCTGGAGATGTAGAACTCGTTGATTCTGTCGGCGGTGAAGGAATATTCGCCCTTGGCGCGGCGCTCGACCTTGACGCCCATGCCCTCGAGAAGGGAGATGAGGTTCTTGACGTCGAGAATCTCGGGGATGTTGCTGATGGTGACGGTGCCCGGGGTGAGCAGGACTGCGCTGATTACCTCGAGGGCCTCGTTCTTGGCTCCCTGGGGAGCGATGCTGCCACTCAGGCGGTGGCCTCCTTCTACTATGAATGTACTCATTGGATGTGTTCTACTTCCGGGGTTAGGGATATTCCGAATTTTTCGTGGACCGTGGCGATGATGCGGCGCTCGAGCTCGAGGACGTCGGACGGGGTGGCTGTGCCGGTGGCGTTGACGATGACGAGCGGCTGCCTGTCGTAGACGGCGGCGCCGCCCTCGCGCTCGCCCTTGAGGCCGCACCGGTCGATGAGGAAGGCCGCGGGCACCTTGACCATGCCGCCCGGCAGGATGAAGTGGGGGACTGTGGCGTCGCCTGCGGCGTCGATGATGCGGGCGAATTCGAGGGGGGTGACTACGGGGTTCTTGAAGAAGGACCCGGCGCTGCCGGTTTCGGCCGGGTCGGGGAGCTTGGTGCGGCGGATGGCGATGACGGCGTCGCGCACCGACTGGGGAGAGGAGGCGTCGACGCCGGCGAGGCCCTTGTACTCGAGCCGGGGGCGGGGACTGCGCGAGAGGCGCAGCAGCACCGAGGTGATGACGTAGCGGCCGGCGGCCTCCTTGAACATGGACTCGCGGTAGCCGTAGGCGCACTCGGCGGCGGAGAACTTGCAGCGCACGCGCTCCCGGAGGTCGTAGCAGACGACTCCGGAGACTATGTCCTTGAACTCGACGCCGTAGGCTCCGATGTTCTGGACGGCGGCGGCGCCCGCCTCGCCGGGGATGAGCGAGAGGTTTTCGGCGCCCCAGAGGCCGTGGGAGCACAGATCGGCGACGAGATCGTCCCAGACCACGCCGGCGCCGGCCATGACGGGAACTTCGTCGAGTCCCATGTCGACGTACTTGACGAAACGTATGGCCGAATGGAGTATGGTGCCGGGGAAGTCGCCGGTAAACAGGAGGTTGGATCCGCCGCCGATGTGCCTCACCGGCTGGGGCAGGGAGGCCAAATCGAGGCTTTCCAGCTCCTGGACGCTGTCGTACTCGATGTAACAGGCGCACCGCACCTTCATGCGGAAAGTGTTGAGCGCGCTCAAATCAAAATTGTGCTCTACTCTCATGGAAAGCAAATATAAAAAATAATCACTACATTTGTACAAATGATAACACTCAAATTTGGAGGTTCCTCGGTAGAGAACGCCACAGCCATGTCGAGAGTCCTCGACATCGTAGAAGAAGCAGCACAGAAAGACCGCGTAGTCCTCGTGGTCTCGGCCATACGCGGCTGCACCGACACCCTCCTCGAAATTGGCTCGGCCGAGGACCCCGAGCACCTTCTCGACGACCTCCAGAGCCGTCATCTCGCCATAATCCGCCGTCTCTTCACGGGCCCCGACCGCGAGCAGGCCATCGTCGACTGCAAGAACATCTTCTGCGAAATCCGCTGCATCCCCGCCACCATCGAGTCCTTCGGCGAGATACTCTCGACCCGCATCCTCGCCCGCAAGCTCCACTGCGACGGCTTCAAGGCCGCATGGCTCGACTCCCGCGAGCTCATCACCACCCTTCCCGGCACCACCCTCGCCGACCAGGAGCTCACCTATCCTGCCATCGCCCGCGCCATAGAGGAGAAGCCCCAGGCCCGCGTGTTCGTGGCGCCCGGCTTCGTCGCCCGCCGCCCCGACGGCGCCGTAACCACCCTCGGCCGCGGCGGCTCCGACTACAGCGCCTCCCTCTACGCTGCGGCCACCTCCTCCTCCGACCTCCAGATCTGGACCGACGTGCCCGGCATCATGACCGCCAACCCACGCGACGTCCCCTCGGCCCGCAGCATCCCGCAGATAAGCTACCGCGCCGCCTTCGACATGGCCCGCTACGGCGCCAAGGTGCTCTACGCCCCCGCCGTCGCCCCCGCCCGCGAGAAGGGCATCGCCATCAGGATACTCAACACCTTCGACCCTTCCCACCCCGGCACGGTCATTTCTTCCGACAGTCCCCGCGGGCTCAAGGGCGTCACCTCCATCCCCGACTCCGACGGCCAGACCCTCATCGCCCTCGTCTCAGAGGGGCCCGAAAACATCTCCCGCCGCTGCCTCACCGCCCTCAAGTCGGCCGGCATCAGGCCCCTTGCCGACCCCGCCCCCGACGCCGGGGGCAACCTCACGCTCAAAGTGCGCCCCCAGGTGGCCCGCAAGGCCGTCGCCGCCCTTCACCGTGAGTTCTTCGAGCGCCGCACCCCCGAGACGCTCCAGGTCTACGTGGCCGGCGCCGGCGCCGTGGGCACCGCACTGCGGGATCTCATCGGGCACACCGACACTTCCGCCTCCGGCAAGAGCGTCCGCCTCGCCGCAATTTCCTCCGACCGCGGCTTTGCCGAACTCGTCGCCTCGTCGGCCCCGAGCCGCAGCGTCTTCGTCGACTGCACCGACTCCGAGAGCATCTGGCAGCAGTTCATCCCCCTCTTCAACGCCGGAATCAACATAGTCAGCTCCAACCGCCGCTCGCTCGCCATCCCGTACGTCGACTACGCCGCCCTCAAGGCCGCCGCCGCCGAGAACGGCTGCTTCTTCCGCTACGACACCACCGTCGGCAACGCCCTCCCCATACTTCAGTCGGTATCGGGTGGCAGCAACATCACCGGCATCGAGGCGGTCGTCTCCTGCACCCTCAACAAGCTTCTCACCGGCTACCGCGGCACCGGAGGCGAATCCTTCTCCTCCCTCCTGCGGCAGGCCCAGGCCGAAGGGCTCACCGAACCCGACCCCCGCACCGACCTCGAGGGCCGCGACGCCCTCCGAAAGCTGCTCATCCTCGCCCGCGAGGCAGGCGTGCCGCTCGAAGAGGATCAGGTGGTCATCGAGCCGCTGCTCGGTCCCGGCTTCTTCGAGGGTTCTCTCGACGACTTCTACCGCAAGCTCGAGGCCTTCGAGCCCGAATTCGCCCGTCAGGAGGATGAGCTTCACGCCAAGGGCCTCAGGCGCCGTTTCGTGGCGTCGCTGCAGAGTACGCCCGAGGGCTGGAGCGCCCGCATCGGCATGCAGAACGTCGGCATCGAGAGCCCCTACTACTGGATCGACGGCACCCAGAACGTCACCGTCATCCATTCTTCGGACGCATATCCGCTGGTCATCAAGGGTTCGGGCGAAGGGGCCCGTCTCGCCGCCAGCGGCATACTCAGAAACATACTCGCATAGGATGGAACTCTTCAGGCAGATACTCTCTTTCGATTCGACCTCGGGCAGCGAACGTCCGCTCGGGGAATGGCTCGCAGCGCACCTGGAGGCCCCGTCGGTGCAGACTTTCGAGGTAGGCGACGGCACCGTCAACCTCCTGCTCAGCTGGGGGCGGCCGCGCGTCGTCTTCTGCTCCCACATGGATACCGTGCCGCCCTACATTCCGCCCACCTTCCTTGCAGACCGCGTGCTCGGGCGCGGCACCTGCGACGCCAAGGGCCAGTTCTACTCCATGTACAAGGCATGCAGGCAGCTTGAGGCGGAGGGGCTCGACGGCTTCGGCCTCCTTGTCCTCAGCGGCGAGGAGACGGGCTCCTGGGGCGCCAAGGCCTTCTCGCGCCTGCCTTTCAGCGCGCCGCTGCTGGTAGTGGGCGAACCTACAGGCAACCGCATGGTCAGCGCCTCCAAGGGCACCAAGTCCTTCGACCTCAGGTTCAGCGGCATACCCTTCCACAGCGGCTATCCGCAGTACGGGGTGAGCGCGGTCGAAGAGTTCGTCTCGCTGATGAACGCCCTGCGGGAGGCGGATTTCCCCTCCGATCCCGAGCTCGGGCCCACCACCTGGAACGTAGGACTCCTGAGCAGCCCCAATCCCCAGAACATCCTGAGCCCGGAGCTCACGTGCAGGCTGTACTTCCGCACCACCTTCGCCTCCGACGAAGCGGTCACCGCCTGGATGCGGTCCCGTGCCTCGGAGCGCCTTGAAGTTACCGGACGCGGCGGCGACGCGCCTGCCCGCTACTTCACCCTTCCCGGCTTCCCGTCGGCGCCTGTGAGCTTCGGCAGCGACGCCCCTCACCTGACCGGATTCGCCCGCAAGATCATCTGCGGCCCCGGGTCCGTCACCGTCGCCCACCGCGACGACGAATTCCTCTCGCTCGCCGACTTCCGTGCGGCGGTCGACATCTACGTACGAATCTTCAAACAGTTCAGCAATGAAAGTAGTAATTAGCGGATACGGCAAAATGGGGCACATGGTCGAGGCGGCCCTCCAGAGGCACGGCGTTCCGCTCCAGTGCGCCACCGAGGACGTGTGCGCCGTGCCGCCGGAAGTGGCGCGCGAATGCGTCTGCATCGACTTTACCACGCCCGACGCCTTCCGGGCCAATTACCCCGTCCTCGCCCGCAATTTCAAGGCGGTCGTGGTGGGCACCACCGGCTGGAACGACATCCGGGAGCAGGTGTTTGCGGCCTTCGGGGCCGAGGGCACGCCGCTCGTGTGGGCCTCCAACTTCAGCATCGGGGTCAACGCCTTCTTTGCGGCAGTCGGGCGCGCCTGCGAGGTCCTCAAGGACCACGGGTACACCCCGCGCGTCGACGAGATACACCATGTCCACAAGCTTGACGCCCCGAGCGGCACGGCCAAGAGCATCGCGGCCATAATTGCCGCGACGCTGGGGGAGACGCCCGAGATAGGCGCGCAGCGGATCGGTGAGGTGCCGGGAGTGCATACCGCCACCTTCACATCGGGGGTCGACAAGCTCACCTTCACGCACGAGGCCTTTTCGCGCGAAGGTTTTGCCGAGGGGGCCGTCGCCGCGGCGCTCCTCACCGAAGGCCTTACGGGAATACACGAATTCAAAGATCTGATATTATGAAAATGCTCAAAGGATGCGGCACCGCGCTGGTGACGCCGTTTTTTGCCGACGGCTCCGTAGATTTGGAGTGCTATGCGGCACTCGTGGACCGTCAGGTCGCTTCGGGGGTCGATTTCCTCGTTCCCCTCGCCACTACCGGTGAGACGCCCACCCTTTCGCCGGAAGAGAAAACAGCCATATTCAAAACCGTCAGGCTGCATGCCGGCGAACTCCCTCTGGTCGTGGGAGTGGGCTCCAACAGTCTTCCCGGCACTCTTGTCAACATCGAGCTCCTTGCGCCCCTCAGGCCCGATTACCTGCTGGTGGTGGTCCCGTTCTACAACAAGCCCACGCAGCAGGGACAGTACGACTACTTCAAGGCAGTGGCGTCGCTCACGCAGATTCCGATCATCATCTATAACGTTCCCGGCCGCACCGGGGCCAACATGCTGCCCGCCACCGTGCTGCGCCTTGCGCGCGAGGTGCCCGGCATAGCCGGCATCAAGGAGGCCTCCGGCAAGTACGACCAGGTGAGCGAAATCCTCGCCGGCGCTCCCGAGGGCTTCAGCGTCCTGAGCGGCGACGATGACATGACCCTCGCCTTCATGGCCACGGGGGCCCACGGTGTCATCTCTGTGGCGTCCAATGTGGCTCCGGCCGAGGTCTCGGCGATGACGCGCGCCATGCTGGCGGGCCGCCTGGAGCAGGCCCGCAGCCTGCACCACAGGCTGTTCCCCCTGTTCAAGGCCTGCTTCGTGGAGTCCAATCCCGTGCCCGCCAAGGCGGCGCTGTCCTTGCTCGGCCTTGCCGGCGCCACAGTGCGCCTGCCGCTCTCGGATGCCTCCGAATCCACATTCTCGTTAATGCAATCAGTACTGTCAGATTTATGGAAGAAATAAGCCGCGAACGCTTCGAGGAAGTGATGACCGCCCTCGAGACGGGGCAGCTCAGGGTCGCCGAAAAGGTCGACGGCGTCTGGAAGGTCAATGCCTGGGTCAAGGAGGTGATTCTGGCCGGCTTCAGGCTCGGCACCGTCACCGACATGTCGGAGGGGCAGTTCCCCTTCTTCGACAAGGACACTTTTCCGGTGCAGTCGTTCTCGGCCGGGGACGGCGTGCGTATAGTGCCCGGCGGCACCAGCATCAGGCGCGGCGCCTGTGTGGCGCCCGGCGCAATCGTGATGCCGCCCGCCTACATCAACGCCGGAGCCTACGTGGGCAGCGGCACCATGGTCGACAGCCATGTCACCATCGGCTCCTGCGCCCAGGTGGGCCGGAACATCCACATCTCGGCCTCGACGCAGATAGGCGGCGTGCTCGAGCCGGCAGGCGCCCTGCCGACCATCATCGAGGACGGCGCCTTCATCGGCGGCAACTGCGGCATCTACGAAGGCACGATAGTGCAGGAGGGCGCCGTGATCGCCTCGGGCGTCATCATCACCTCGTCCACCGCCCTGTTCGACGCCACCACCGGCGAGTTCCTGCCCCGCAACGATGCAGGCCGCGTGGTCGTGCCCCGCGGCGCCGTCGTGGTGAGCGGCAGCAAGCCCCTCTCCCGCGGCCCAGCCTCCGGCTCGGGCGTCGCCCTCTACTGCCCCGTCATCGTCAAGTACCGCGACTCCAAGACCGCCGGATCCATCTCCCTCGAAGACCTGCTGCGCTAGCCCCCCCCGCCCGGGCGGAGTTGCTGCCATTCCGGGCGGAGTTGCTGCCATTTCGGGCGGAGTTGCTGCCATTTCGAGCGGAGTTGTTGCCATTTCGAACCTGCCGCTGTCATTTCGAGCCTGCCGAGAAATCCCCCTCCGCCACTCAAGCCTGCCGTCACTGTCATTTCGAGCCTGTCGAGAAATCCCCCCGCTACCATTCCGAACCCACCCCTGCCATTCGAGCCACCGCCTGTAAATCCCCCCACTGACAACCATGAACTACACCGACTGCTTCTCCTCCGACGTCCCCTCCTTCCTGCGATCCCCTGTGCGGGAAATCTTCAAGCGCGTCGACCTGAGCGCCATTTATTCCTTCGCCGGAGGCTATCCCGACGCGGCGACCTTCCCCCTCGACGACATCCGGCGGCTGAGCGCTGAGGTGCTGTCAAAGTACGGCGCCAAGGCCCTGCAGTACGGGGCCACCCAGGGTGTCACCGAGCTGCGGCAGGCCCTCTCGGCCCGCTACGGCGTGGGCCTCGACAACATCCAGATAACGACCTCCTCCCAGCAGGGCATCGACGTCTGCACCCGCATCCTCATCGACCCGGGCGACGTGGTGCTCACTACCGCCCCCACATACCTCGGCGCCCTCCAGTCCTTCAGGTCCTACCGCGCCCGCGTCATGACCCTCGACGAGTATTTCGGCGCCCCTCTCTCTTCGGAAGCAGCAGACCCCCGAATGGAGTCGAAAGAATCCCTCCGCTCCGACGTTGAAGAGCCGCACCCCCTTTGCTCCGACCGCACCGCACCGCGTCCCAAGTTCTGCTACGTCATCCCCGACTTCCAGAATCCCAGCGGCGGCACAATGACGCTCGGGGAGCGCCAGGCCCTGGTCGAAGCGGCCCGCCGGCACGACTTCCTCATCGTCGAAGACAGCCCCTACCGCGAGCTCCGGTACAGCGGCGAACAGGTCCCCACCATATATTCGCTCGCACCCGAACGCACCCTGCATCTGGGCAGC
>FLNY01000770.1_pt1 | contig 14895 bp, 9 predicted proteins | sample 1140381 | NCBI WGS metagenome assembly FLNY01 (sample SAMEA3878172, study PRJEB12797) | bioreactor metagenome | biome: Moose rumen | place: Sweden | collected 2011-10
TTGGCGGCGGGGGGCTGGTTTGCATATCAGATATACTACGACCGCAAAGTGCCCAATTTCAGCGGCGAGGTGGAACTCTTCGTTTATCCAGATATGGGGGTGGAAGAGGTAAGGGACAGCATCCTTGCCTCGGGAAACGTAATAAAGGAAGGGAGCATCATGCGCGTGTTCAGGGATTTGGAAACGGTGAAACCGGGACATTACCGCCTCGACTCCACCTGCACCAGCATATACGCAAGCCGCATGCTTTCGGCCGGCTGGCAGACTCCCGTGAACCTCATCCTTTCCGGCTCCATACGGACTCCTGCCATACTTGCACGCAAGATAGGGGCGCAGATGATGGTGGATTCGGCTGCCGTTGCCCGGTTTGCCTCATCGGCCGATTCAACAGGCACATCCCCGGCCCTCCTTTTCACCCGCATCATTCCGGATACGTATGAAATGCTTTGGACAACGCCTGTGGCCGATATTTTCGACCGCCTCTTCAAGGAGCGCGACGCATGGTGGACGGAGGAGAGGGTTGCCGCGGCCAAAAAGCAGGGCCTCACGCCGGAGGAAGCCTCGACACTTGCATCGATAGTTGACGGCGAAACGCGCTATGTGCCCGAGCAGCCCACTATTGCCGGCGTTTACCTCAACCGCCTGCGCACCGGGATGAAGCTCCAGGCAGACCCTACCATAGCCTTCTGCTTCAACTATGAGCCGCGGCGCATCCTCTTCTCTCACCTTCAGGTGGATTCTCCGTACAACACCTACAAGAATTTCGGCCTTCCTCCCGGCCCCATTTCGTGCCCTCCAAAGAGCTGCCTCGAGGCTGCAATATATCCCAAGGAGCACAACTATATCTTCTTCTGTGCAGACCCTTCCTTCAACGGCAGCCACCGCTTTGCCGCTACTTACAGCGAACATCTCACCAACGCCCGTGAATTCCAGCGGGCGCTAACAGCACGGCAGCGTGGAAAGTAAGATCATAGACAGGGCGCGGGCTGCTGCCGTGCAGGTCCTTGGGGACAAGACCCGGTACGACGGATCGCCGTTCATTGGCCATCCGGATGCCGTTGCGCACATTGTGGAGGACGAAATCGGCCTTCCTGATGAGTGCATAGCCGCAGTTTACCTCCACGAGGCAAGCCGCATGGGCGGATATGAGGTGAAGGCTTCGGAGTGGGGGGAAGCGCTCTGCACGCTGGTGGACGGTCTGGACAAGATTTCCACCATCAAGCCCCGGGACACGAGGCTGGAGGCCGAGAATTACAAGAAACTCATAATCCAGTATTCGAAGGATCCCCGCGTTACGGTTATCAAGCTTGCCGACAGGCTTGAGGTGATGCGTTCCCTGAGGATTTTTCCCAAGGGCTCCCGTGACCAGAAAATACTGGAAACCCTCCTCCTGTACATCCCCCTTGCGCACCAACTGGGCCTTTACAACATGAAGAGGGAGATGGAGGACATATACCTCAAGTATGCAGAGCCCGAGCAGTACCGTCTCATAACCAACAAACTCAAGGCGGGGGAGAGGGACCGCGAGAAGCTCATGGCGGAATTCATCGAGCCGCTAAGGTCAAAACTGGACGGGGAAGGTATAAAGTACAAGCTCAAGATACGCACCAAGGCCGCCTACTCCATCTTCCAGAAGATGCAGAAGCAGAAAGTGCCTTTCGAGGGCGTTTATGACGTTTTTGCCATACGTTTCATCATTGACTGCCCCGGCGATGACAACAAGCTTGAGAAAGACCTGTGCTGGAGGGTGTATTCGTTCGTTACGGAGCAGTATGAGTCCGATACGGGCCGTCTGCGCGACTGGCTTTCCGCGCCCAAGCCAAACGGCTACGAAAGCCTTCACATAACGGTAAAGAACAAGGACGGGGCATACGTCGAGGTCCAGATAAGGACAAAGCGGATGGACGAGATCGCGGAGAACGGATTCGCTTCCCACTGGTCCTACAAGGGCGTACGCAGCGAGGAGGCCATGACGTCGTGGCTCAATTCCGTGCGCTATGCCCTTGAGCATCCCGGCGACAGTACGGAAGACCTGCCACAGCCGCCGTCACGTGAGATTTTCGTGTTCACCCCCACGGGGGAACTGCGCATCCTTGCCGCCGAATCCACCGTGCTCGATTTTGCCTTTGGCATCCATACCAATATCGGCGCCCATTGCGTTGGAGCTAAGGTGAACGGCAAGGCCGTTTCCATTCGTGAGAAGCTCCATACGGGAGACGTAGTGGAGATACTCACTTCCAGGAATCAGAAACCAAATCAGGACTGGCTGGGCTGGGTGGTCACCTCAAAAGCCCGGTCCAAGGTAAAGCAGGCCATTGCGGCACAGGAGCAAAACCGGGCCGTAGACGGCCGTGAACTCCTGGAAAGGCGCCTGAGGAACTGGAAGCTGGAATTCCCGGACGACATGTGCACGGAGTTCCGGAAAAAGAACGGTTATCCCACGCTGACGGGCATGTACGCTTCTATAGGGGAAGGCTCTTTGGACGTTAACGTCATCAAGGAATACATCCTTGGCGTAGCGGAGCGCCATGCCCAGGCCATAGAGGCCGCGGAGGCGGTGCAGGAGAGAGTGAAGGCGCAGCGGCAGTCTGAAGCGAAGGACGACATTCTCGTCCTCAACGCAAGGAACGTGAAGGGGATAGACTACAAGATGTCAAAATGCTGCAATCCCGTTTTCGGAGATGATGTATTTGGCTTTGTCACCCGCACGGACGGCATCAAGATTCACCGGATGAGCTGCCCCAACGCCGCCCGCCTGCTGGAACTGTATCCCTACAGAATACAGAAAGTAAAATGGGCCGACAGCCCCTCCAGCGGCACTTTCCAGGTTACCCTGAGGATTATTGCCGATGAGGACGTGGTTGGAAAGATAATGGAGGTTACCGGATGGTTCAAAGCATCCGTCCGCTCCCTGAATGTAAATGAAAACCGCAGGAACGGGACATATGAGATTTCCGTAAAAATTTCCGTTCCGTCAAATCTGGAGCTGGACAAGATACTGTCTCAGCTGCGAGTGGTAAGGCACATTGTCAAGATTTCCAGACTTTAAGATATTCCTGGAGGGCCCACATCTCGTCGCGGTATTTTGCCGCCGCGGTGAAATCGAGGTCGGCAGCCGCCTTCTGCATCTTGCGCTTTGCCTCCTCGGCGGCTTTTTCAACCTGTTCACGTGACATGGAGCGTATTACGGGGTCCTGCAGCACCGCGGCAAGGTCGGCCCTGATATAGCCTCCGTCGTAGGCTGCACCTTCTTCCCTCTTTGCGTCGTGGCCGAGTCCCACGCTCACTTCCCCCTTTCCGAGTTCCGAAGGGGAAGGAATGTAAACGGGATCCGATACGGAATCGGGGGCGCTTACGAAGCCGCTCAGGTGTCCGGTGTCCTCCTTGTCCCGGGCGAGTTCCGTTATGAGGATGTTTGTCCTTGTCTGCACCTGCGTCGGGGTTATGCCGTGGAGCTGGTTGTATTCCTGCTGCTTGGCGCGGCGGCGGGCGGTTTCACGGATGGTTTCCTGCATGGAATCGGTTATGGAATCGGCATACATTATCACCAGGCCGTGGATGTTGCGGGCGGCCCTCCCGGCGGTTTGGGTGAGGGCGCGGCCGCTGCGGAGGAAGCCCTCCTTGTCGGCATCAAGGATTGCGACAAGCGACACCGTGGGTATGTCCAGGCCTTCGCGAAGAAGGTTTACGCCCACAAGGACATCGAAAAGGCCGTTCTTGAAATCTTCTATTATCTCCACGCGCTCTGCGGTATCTACGTCTGAGTGGATGTAACGGCAGCGCACGCCGTTTTTCGAGAAATAACTGTCAAGTTCCTCGGCCATGCGCTTTGTGAGGGTGGTCACAAGCACGCGTTCGTCCCTTTCGGCCCTCTGCCTTATCTCTTCCATGAGGTCGTCAACCTGGTTTTTGGTGGGACGCACTTCAATGGGAGGGTCAAGCAGGCCGGTTGGACGCACTATCTGCTCCACCACAAGGCCTTCGCTCCTTTCCAGCTCATAATCTGCGGGCGTTGCGCTCACGTACACTGTCTGTCCGGTTATCGACTCGAACTCGTCGAAGGTGAGCGGACGGTTATCCTTTGCTGCAGGCAGCCGGAAGCCGTATTCCACAAGCGTTTCCTTCCGGGAATGGTCTCCGCCCCACATGGCGCGGATCTGGGGGAGGGTGACGTGGCTTTCGTCTATGAATACCAGGAAATCGTCCGGGAAATAGTCCAGCAGGGTGAACGGGCGCTCTCCCTCCTTCCTGCCGTCGAAGTAGCGGGAATAGTTCTCGACGCCGGGGCAGTAACCCATCTCCTTTATCATTTCCATGTCGTATTCCACTCTCTGTTTAAGGCGTTTGGCCTCGAGGAACCGGCCCTCTCCCTCAAAGAATTCAACCTGCTTCACAAGGTCTTCCTGTATCTGGCTCACGGCTTTCGCACCTTTTTCCTTTGATGTGACGAAATTCTTTGCCGGGTAGAGGTCTATCTTTTCCATCTCCTCGAAAATGGCGCCGGTAACGGGGTTTATGAGGGCTATCCGGTCCACTTCGTCGCCGAAGAATTCAATGCGGGCTGCGTAATCGGCCCCGCCGAGGAATACGTCGACGGTGTCGCCCCTCACTCTGAAGGATCCGCGCTTGAAATCTGTCTCAGTGCGGTAATAGAGAGCGTCCACTATCTTATAAAGGAGCCTTGTCATGGACATCTTTTCCCCGCGGTGCACCGTCACTGTCTGGTCATGGAAGTCGTCGGGATTGCCTATGCCGTACAGGCAGGAGACGGAGGATACCACAATCACGTCCCTCCTTCCGCTCATGAGGGCCGATGCGGCGCTCACCCTGAGTTCGTCTATCTTGTCATTGATGCTCAGGTCTTTTTCGATATAGGTGTCGGTTGAGGGGATGTAGGCCTCCGGCTGGTAATAGTCGTAGTATGAGACGAAATACTCAACGGCGTTATCGGGGAAAAAAGCCTTGAATTCCCCGTACAGCTGCGCAGCGAGTGTTTTGTTGTGGCTCAGGATGAGAGCCGGGCGCTGCAGGCGCTGTATGACATTCGCCATGGTGAAAGTCTTTCCGGAACCCGTAACTCCAAGAAGCGTGACACTGGGCGTTCCTTCCCTCAGCGCACGGCACAACCCGTCTATTGCCTCGGGCTGGTCGCCCGACGGCCGGTATTCCGATTTGAGCCTGAAATCCATATTTTGAATGTTTATGCAAAGATACATTTCTTATATTTTTTTAAGAAATTTTCGCAAAAATTTTGCAGGATTCAAAAAAATGCCTAAATTTGCGCTGATAAATGTCCTGTACATAAGCAGGAAAGTGTATACAAATTGAAAATTAATTTTGTTTAACTAATAGTTTTATCATGAAAGGTATCAAAGCTATTTTCGGAGTTCTTGCAGCTGCAAGCCTCCTCTTCTCTGTGAACGCTACCGCTCAGGAGAACAACAATCGTGACGAGAACGGCAAGGTCGTTCGCGGCGCCTATGAGACCAACAAGGCCTTCGACAATGTCTTCATCGGTATTGCAGGCGGTGTTAATTCCGGTATTATTGGCATCGGTAAGAATGGCAACTATAGCGGAACCACCAAGTTTGGTACTGACTATCCTCTCAACTTCGCAGGCATCGGCCTCGCAGCTGAGCTCTATGCCGGTAAGTGGTTCACCCCTGCAATCGGCGCACGTCTGGGTTACAAGGGTGTTGCTTACGTTCCTCAGGGAGACAGCCCTTTCCGCTACAAACCCAATCATCACTACGCTCACATCGACCTCATGTGGAGCCTCACCAACAGCTTCTGGGGCTACAAAGAGACCCGCGTATGGAATGTGAACCCTTACATCTCCGCCGGTCTTCTTGCCTATGATGAGAAGAATGCTACCAAGCTCGACGCTTATGACCTCGAGTATGCAATGGGCGCTGGTATCCTCAATACCTTCCGTCTTGGTCAGCGCGTGAACCTCACCCTCGACCTCGGTGCTCTCATCGCAAAGCGTGGCCAGTATGCTCCTCTTGCACAGAATCTGTATCCCAGCCGTTTCGTATTCCCTGTTTACGCAACCCTCGGTCTCGGATTCAACCTTGGCAAGACCAACTTCGACCGTCACAGCAGCATCACTCCCGTCGTTATCCCTGTTCCTTTCACCACCGAACAGTACAACGCCCTCAAGGATAAGGTTGCTGCCCTCGAGAAGGAGAACGCCGCCCTCAAGGACAAAGTTGCTGCCCTCGAGAAGGAACTCGCTCCTTTCAAGAACCTCGTAAACGGCCAGACCTATCTCTACGAGAACGGCACCTTCACCGCAGTTGATGCTGTTAAGGGAAGCACTCCCGTTTCCGTATACTTCGACCTCGGCTCTGCAAAGATTTCCGATCGTGAGAAGGCTCACCTCGACTACTTCACCAGCAACCTCCCTGCCGACACCAAGCTCGTTCTCAACGGCTACGCCGACAAGGCCACCGGTTCTGCAAAGATCAACCAGACCCTCTCCGAGAAGCGTGTCAAGGCTGTTAAGGATCTCCTTGTTAAGGCCGGTGTTGCAGAGAGCAAGATCGAAGCCACTGCCAACGGTGGTGCAGACATCTTCGGAACTCCTGCATACAAGAACCGCGTTGTTACCATCGAGGCTAAGTAATTTAACCAAGATTCAAATTAAAAAGGCATTCCTTCGGGGATGCCTTTTTTGTGTTTAAGGAAATTATCGTTACTTTTGTACCACTAAAGATAATTACCATGAGATTCCGTTCATTGTCCATCGCTGCAGTTCTTGTGCTTGTGCCGGTACTGTACGTTAATGCCCAGGAGAATTCAAAGCGTGGTCCTTACGAGACCAACAAATTTTTCGACAACACTTTCGTAGGGATTGGTGCCGGCGTGAATTCAATGGCGGTACATCCCACAATGCCCAAGACATGGGGTAACATCGGCTTTGCCGCAGAGGTGTCTTTTGGCAAGTGGTGCACACCGGTAATTGGCATGCGTCTTGGCTTCAGCGGCATATGGAACAACAGTTCAGAGGCATTGGAGAAGTCCTACATAGATGCAAATACGCCTTTTGGCATGGCCTATATTCATGGAGATTTCCTGTGGAATGTATCTAACAGTGCTAGGGGCTATTCCCGTGACCGTTTCTGGTCTGTTGCTCCTTACCTTACCTCTGGCCTTCTCCAGGTTTCTCCAAACCGCAATTTATTGAGGCGCGGTATTATAAATAACGAATATGCCGCCGGTGCAGGTCTTTACAATGACATAAAGCTGCACGAAAAGGTACACCTCTATCTGGACATCAGGGCCCTTGTAGCCAAAGCTTCCACTTTCTCGTCCGAAGCTAAAAAAGTCATAGTTATCCCTTCTGCAACAGCAGGCCTTGCATTCCAAATAGGGAAGACTTATTTCCAGCGCCATTCCGAATTCCTGCCCATCCCACTGCCCTCTCCCGTAGAACCTGCAATGCGTGAGCTTGAAATGAAGCTCAAAGCTCTGGAGGATGAAAACGTAGCACTCAAGGAGAAACTGTCGTCGCTGGAAAAGGAACGTGATTCTTACAAGGGCATGGTCACCGGCGGTCTTACATATCTCTACAATAACGGTACGTTTACGGAAGTGGATATTAAGTCCGGTACCTCGGTCTCCGTTTATTTCGACCGTGGCTCATCAGTAATTTCAGACCGTGAAAGGGCTCACCTGGAGTATTTTGCAAAGGGCATTCCCTCCGGTTCCAGACTCTTTGTCAACGGTTATGCAGACAAGCAGACCGGCTCTACGGCGCGCAACCAGAAACTCTCGGAGCAGCGCGTTGCTGCCGTCAAATCATTCCTTCTTAACGCCGGCATTCCTGACACAAATATCGAGAGCGAGGCACACGGAGCTTCCGTGCAGCCGTTTGACAGCGCAGAAAAGAACAGGGTTGTAACTGTAGAAATAAAGTAGCTAATACCCCGCAGGGTAATTCATAGTGATACAATGGAGGCCGCCGTGTCCTGAAAGAAGGGCGCGGCAGTCTATTATCTCCACCCTGCGACCGGGGAATACACTTTTGAGCTTCCGTGCTGCGGCTGAATCGAGTGGCGAGCCTGTCCCCGGAACGAGTACTCCGCCATTTACTATGAGGAAATTGGCATAGGATGCCGGCAGGCGGTAGTCTTCGAGATAAATTGGTTCCGGGAGGGGCAGGGGAATCAGCTTGTAGGGTTTTCCTTCCAGGGTGCGGAAACTCCTGAGTTCTTCCTCCATCGCCTTGAGCTGCTCATAATTATCGTCCAGAGGATTGTCACAGGCGGTGTAGGCTATAGTGTCCCTGGAGCAAAAGCGGGCCAGTATATCAACATGGCTGTCTGTGTCGTCTCCAATGATTCCGCCGTGGTTGAGCCACAGTATTCTCTTGAGTCCCAGATATTTGCAGAGAGTTGCCTCAATTTCTTCACGAGTGAGGTATTCGTTGCGGTTCATGGAAGTGAGGCATTCCGCGGTGGTAATGAGGGTCCCGACTCCGTCGGTATCGATGCTCCCGCCTTCCAGAACAAAAGGACGCATGTCCAGGTATTTTACATCGGGGGCAAATACCTTTTTGCCGAAAATGTTTTTTGTAATCTGATTGTCAAGATCTGCCCCGAACTTGAGGCCCCAACCATTGAAAACATAGTCTTCGATGCATTTCTCCCCATCATCAGAAAAAACGGAGATGCCGCCGTGGTCCCTGGCCCAGGTGTCATTGAGGGGGCATTCCACGACGCGTACGGCCTTCCCTTCCGGGGAAAAGCCCCTTTCGGCCATGTCGTTAAGGCATTCAGTGCGGCTGCGGCACACGATGAGAAGGGGCTCATAACGAAGAATGGCGCGTGCAACGTTGACGTAGCAGTCAAGTACTTTTGGAAGCTCGTACCAGTCTGTATCCTCGTGCGGCCAGGTGAGTTGGATGAAGCCCTGGGGCTCCCATTCTGCAGGAAGTCTCATTCTCCGTATCTTTTAAGGAGCACGTCGTACGCGTCTATGCGGCGGTCCCTCAGGAAGGGCCAGCCCCGGCGTACGTATTCGCTCTGGTCAAGGTCAATTTCTACAATCCTGACGCCTTCTTCGGCCTTCTCGAATTCCGTGAGAATCTCTCCCTGGGCGCCTGTTGCAAAGGAGTGGCCCCAGAAATCTATGCCGGTGGAGTGGCCGGAGGGGTCTGCTTCCACGCCGGTGCGGTTCACGGTTACTACGGGAAGGCCGTTTGCTACGGCGTGGCCCCTCTGCACAAGCTGCCAGGCGTTACGCTGCTGCTCCTGCTCCCATGCAGGGTCTGTGGGAACGCCGCCTATCGCGGTGGGATATATGAGCATTTCGGCACCCTTAAGGGCCATTGCACGGGCGGCTTCGGGATACCACTGGTCCCAGCACACCAATACTCCGAGCGTACCCACTGAAGTTTTAATTGGCTCAAAGCCGAGGTCTCCGGGGGTGAAGTAGAATTTCTCGTAGAAAAGGGGATCGTCGGGGATGTGCATCTTGCGGTATTTGCCGGCGATGCTTCCGTCGGACTCGATGACAACGGCGGTGTTGTGATACACGCCGGGGGCGCGGCGCTCGAAAAGGGAGAGCACAAGCACCACTCCGAGCTCTTTTGCAAGGGCGCCGAAACGCTCCGTGGAGGGGCCGGGAATGGGTTCTGCAAGGTCACAGAGCCTGGCATCCTCTTCCTGGCAGAAGTAGAGGCTGTTGTGGAGTTCCTGCAGCACAACGAGCTGTGCGCCTGCGCCTGCGGCTTCCCTTATGTGCCCTTCAAGGCTTGCTGTATTTGCGGAGATATCGGCCGTGCAATGCTGCTGCACCATGCCCACTTTGAGTTTTCCCATTATCTGTACTTTGTGAATTTTCTAAGGTCGCTGTCGGCCTTTATCTTGTCTATTATTGCGCAGACGAGCGCAAAGGTGCGGCTGTCTCTGGTGTATGTGGCGGGGGTGATGAAGTTTACGCGTCCCTGGCGCAGAAGCTTCTGTGCAACGGCTTTCTTACTTCTGTTGGAAGGGTCGAAAACGGCTATTGCGTTGCCCCCGAACATGGTGACGAGCTTCATGGAAGGCACGTCAGTGACTCCGTCGCCAAAATAAATCATGTTCTGGAACGGCAGACGCTTGGATTCATCGGCAAGTGATTCATTCACCTTCTCGGCATCCCTGGAGGAGAAGATACCCTTCTGAATCTTGAAAAGATACTGCGTTTTTGCAGTGTAATCGACAGCTATGCCGGGCCATTCGGCCTCGCCCTTTTCATCGTATATGAAACTGCCGGCGAAAATGTGCTTGAATTCCTTCGCAATGGGCGATCCTTCAATTATTTCCGTGAGGCCGGAGGAATTTATGTAATGCTCGATGACAACTCCTTTCTTCCTGCCGTATTCGTTCACGTTGGAGAACCATTCCCTCACTCCGTCGTACAGCTTTATGTGGGCCCCGTAGCGGCGGAAATCCTCATGCGTAAGACTTATGCCGTTCTTGCGGGCCTCGTCGAACATGAGTTTCATATATGCGAGGATGTTGGACGCGTCCTGCCCCTTTGCTATGCCGTCGCTCTTTGCCCAGAACTCCTCCGGAGTCTGGCCGATGGCCTGGATGAAGCCGAACTCCTGCATATTGCCGGGGGAGAGTGTGCCGTCAAAGTCGTAGATGAGTCCTATGATGGGTTTGTGTTTCATAACGCACAAAGATAAAGATAATTTTATTATATTTGCACGATTTAAACGAAACTAAAATCTAGACATATGGTAACAGAGTATCCTCATTATCTTTACAGCCTCCAGGAAGCCACAAAGAAATTCTGGGACAAGCCCGCCCTCAATACAATAGGCGGCGATTCATTCACTTATGCCCAGATGGCAACGGATATAGCCCGTTTCCACATCATCTTCGAAAAAGCCGGCTTCAAGAAGGGAGACAAGATTGCCCTCTGCGCCAACAATGGTGCAAAATGGGGTTTTGCCTACCTTGCCGTCAATACTTATGAAACCGTAATAGTCCCCATTCTGGCTGATTTTACTCCGGAAAGCGTAATGGGCCTGGTGAACCACAGCGACAGCGTGGCCCTGTTCACCAACGCTGCCCGCTGGGCCAAGATGGATCCGGAGAAAATGCCCAATCTCAAAGTTGTCTTTGACGTGGACAACTGGAACGTCCTCCTTTGCAGGGACCCCAAAATCCAGGAAGCGGTAGATAGCTGGGATTCACTATTTACAGAGAAATATCCCAAGGGATTCGGCCCCGAGGATGTAAAATATCCCACGGACAATATGGACGACCTGTCCACCATCAATTATACTTCCGGCTCTACCGGAGACCCCAAGGGCGTAATGCTCACCTACCGCAACTTCTCTGCAAACGTAGATTACTCACAGCGCAACGTCCCCGCCGGTGACAAGATGGTTTCAATGCTTCCCATGGCCCACATGTACGGTCTCGTTATAGAGTTCCTCTATCCTCTTTGCAACGGAACTTCAATATACTGGATGGCCAAGGCTCCCACTCCGGCCGCCCTCATGAAGGCTTTTGCCGATGTCAAGCCCTACCTTCTCATCACCGTTCCGCTCGTGATGGAGAAGATTTACAAGAGCAAGGTGAAACCCACCCTTGACAAGCCCGCTATCAAGTTCCTCACCAAGGTCCCCATCCTTAACAACATCGTTTACAACAAGGTCAAGGACGGCCTTGTGCAGGCCTTCGGCGGCAATGTGCAGGAATTCATCATGGGCGGCGCCGCCCTCAATCCGGAGGTCGAGAAACTCTTCAAGAAGATCAAGTTCCCTTATCTGGTAGGTTATGGCATGACCGAAGCCTGCCCGCTTCTTGCATACGAACACTGGACCAAGTATGTACCCGGTTCCTGCGGAAAGCCCGTGGACGTTGCAGAGGTGCGCATAGACTCCGACGACCCCCAGCATGTGGTTGGAGAAATTCAGTGCCGCGGCGGCAACATCACTATCGGCTACTACAAGAACGAAGAAGCCACCGCCAACGCATTCACGGACGACGGCTGGCTCAGGACAGGAGACCTTGGCGTTATGGATGCCGACGGCAACATCTTCATCCGTGGCCGTTCCAAGAACATGATTCTTGGTCCTTCCGGCCAGAACATCTATCCCGAGGAGATTGAAGCCGTTGTGAACAACCAGAACTACGTCATGGAAAGCGTGGTTGTGGACCGCGGCGGGAAGCTTGTAGCGCTAGTATTTCTTGACGAGCAGGCAATTGCAAAGGCGCTGCTGGACAGTGAGGCCAAGGCCGATATCCCGGAGAACATCCGCCTTGGCGCCAACCGCCATCTACCCTCCTACAGCCAGATTGCCAAGGTGGAACTCATGGACAAGCCCTTCGAGAAAACTCCCAAGATGTCCATCCGCCGTTTCCTTTACAAGTAACGGTTACGTTTAACCAAGAAGCTTCTGGCTGCGGGCGATGAAGTCTGCAAGTGCCTTGCCCTTGAGCATCCCGTTTGCAAGAAGGGCAAGGTCTGCCATCTGGTGAAGGAGGTCACAGCCGTCTGCATAGGTCTTCAGCTCTGCCTTGTGCTCGTCTGACTTTACGTCTCCCGTGGGCTTGCCTGCAAGCACCTTTGCAACAAGAGGGTTCTCGAGGTTCACTTTGATATTATAGCTCTCCGGCATTGAACCGTAGAAGTTCATCCCGCCGCCAAGGGCGCTCATCTCGCGGTAACGGCGCATGAACTCGTTCTGGGTGATGAGGATGGGGGCACCGGTCTCGCCAAGGTTTTCTCCCGTGACGTAATAGTCGTTACCCTCGGGCAGGACAGCCTTGAACAGGTTTTCAAGGTCGTAACGCTCGTCTTCCTTCATTTCGGGTGTAATCTTGTCCTCTTTGGGGATGAGGTTCTCGACAGCGTCGGAGTCCACGCGGGCAAAACGGGTGTCGGTGAGCCTCTGTTCCAGAAGATTCACGTAGTGGGAATCCAGTTCGCAGTCCATGAGAAGGACGTCATAGCCCTTGTTCTTTGCCGCTTCAATGAAGGCATACTGGTCCTCTGGCTTTGTGGCATACAGATATACAAGTTTCTTGTCCTTGTCTGTCTGGGCGCTCTCCACGGCCGTTTTGTACTCGTCAAAGGAGAAGTACTTGCCGTCCGTATTTTTGAGGAGCGCAAACTTCAGGGCCCTCTCGCAGAACTTTTCGTCGGACAGCATGCCGTACTCGATGAAGAGTTTCAGGTTGTCCCACTTCTGCTCCAGCTGCTGCCTCTCTTCCTTGAAGATGGTCTCCAGGCGGTCTGCGACCTTCTTCGTGATGTAGGTTGATATCTTCTTCACGGAAGCGTCGCTCTGGAGGTAGCTGCGGGAAACGTTAAGCGGAATGTCCGGGGAGTCAATTACACCGTGAAGGAGCGTCATGAAGTCCGGGACTATGTTGTCCACATGATCTGTCACGAACATCTGGTTGCAGTAGAGGGAAATCTTGTTGCGTTCCACGGCAACGCGGTCCTTGAGCTTGGGGAAATACAGGATACCGGTGAGGTTGAACGGATAGTCCACGTTGAGGTGGATGTAGAAAAGCGGATCCTCGTTCATGGGGAAGAGAGTGTGGTAGAAGTTCGTGTAATCCTCTTCCTTGAGTTCGGACGGAGCCTTGGCCCACAGCGGCTCTACGTTGTTGATAACCTTGTCCTTGTCTGTATCTACGTATTTGCCGTCTTTCCACTCCTGTTCCTTTCCGAATACGATGGGGACGGGCATGAACTTGCAGTACTTCTGCAGGAGGGCGTCTATACGGCTCCTCTCTGCATATTCCTTGGAGTCGTCGTCAATGTAAAGTGTTATTACAGTGCCCCTGTCGGCTTTTTCAATTTCTTCCATGGAATACTCCGGAGAGCCGTCACAAGTCCATTTCACGGCCTTGGCGCCTTCCTTCCATGAGAGCGTTTCAATGGTAACTTTCTTCGAAACCATGAATGCGCTGTAGAACCCCAGGCCGAAGTGGCCTATGATGTTCTGGATCTGGTCCTTGTACTTTTCAAGGAATTCTCCGGCACTTGAAAAGGCAATCTGGTTGATGTACTTGTCTACCTCCTCTTCCGTCATGCCTATGCCGTTGTCCACAATTTTGAGAGTCTTTTTCTTCTCGTCAAGGTCTATGTAAACCTTGAGGTCTCCTATCTCCTCCTTGTAGTCTCCGCTTGTGGCAAGAGCTTTCAGTTTCTGCGTGGCATCAACTGCATTTGCAACAAGTTCGCGGAGGAAAATCTCCTTGTCTGAATACAAAAACTGCTTGATGACCGGAAATATGTTTTCCGTGGTTACTCCAATCTGTCCTTTGTTTGCCATATCTGTTACTTTTGATATCAATTAACAGGCCCCTTCAATGAGGCCGGCTAAGATTAGTCAAATTATGAGCCAATGAGCCAGAAGTGACAAATTGGCAGGAGCCGCTGTATTTAAAAGCAAAACGAGCGGTTGATGAACGGAGTATTGTACTGATAAACTATTTTTGTAAGGTCCCAGCCGGGGTGGGTGAGGATGAGCGCCGCACGCTTCCCGGCCGTGATTGAGCCATAATCGACCGAAATGCCCATTGCGCATGCACCGTTGATGGTGACGGCGTTGAACGCCTCCACGGGCGTGAGCTTCATTTTTATGCAGCCGAGCGCCATCACGAAGCGCATGTCTCCGGAAGGGGATGAGCCGGGGTTGTAGTCCGATGCAAGCGCAAGTGGCAGCCCCGCGTCCACGAAGTCCCGCGCCCGGCCGTACGGAAGGCCGAGGAAAAACGATGAGCCGGGGAGCATGGTGGGTATGGTCCTGGAACCCTTTAAGGCTTCTATTTCTGCATCAGTGCATCGCTCAAGATGGTCTACGGAAAGGGCGCCGCACTTCACGCCAACCTGTACTCCTCCGCTCACGGCCAGTTCGTTTGCATGGATCTT
>FLNY01002478.1_pt1 | contig 14856 bp, 10 predicted proteins | sample 1140381 | NCBI WGS metagenome assembly FLNY01 (sample SAMEA3878172, study PRJEB12797) | bioreactor metagenome | biome: Moose rumen | place: Sweden | collected 2011-10
GAGGCCGCCGGCCGCACCGGCGCCGGGGACATCGGCCAGGGAGATGCCGCTTTCCTGCTCCAGCCGCTTCACCTGCGCCAGCATCCTTTCCTCCAGCACTTCCAGATCTTCCGGCGCGGCGCCTTTCTGGGGGGCGTAGCAGCGGACGGTGCCGGAAGGGCCGGTACAGGGAATGGCTACATCGTAAAGCACCTCGAAGGAAGCATCCCGGAGCGTCTCCCTGATTAGCGGGACAGAAAGCATGCCGGCCCCTCCGTCACAGGTGGCCGATCCGCCCAGCCCTACCAGGAACTGCCGGGCGCCCTGCCGATGGGCCTCCAACAGCAGTTCCCCCACGCCCCGGGTATGGGCGGAAAGGGGGTTGCGCTCCGCGGGGGCAATCCGTTGCAGGCCGCAGGCTTCGGCCACTTCCACAAGGGCTTTGCAGCCGGAAAGGAGGTAGCGAGCGCGGGCCGGCCTACCCAACGGATCCTGTACGGTGGCATAACGGATTTCCCCGCCAAAAACGGGGGAGAGGACGTCCAGGAGCCCTTCTCCGCCATCCGAAAGGGGACATTCCACCACTTCCGCGCCGGGAAGGGCCCGGCCGATCGTTTCGGCCACGACGGAAGCCACTTCCCGGGCAGGGAGGCATTCCTTGAACGAATCCGGGGCAACGATAATTTTCATCCGATTACAAAAATAAACATTTATTGTCGGAACAGGGCCGGAATAAGCGGAATTTTACGTATTTTTGTACAAATATTGAAACTATGGGAGCAATTCTTACAGGCCTGCTTATCCCTTTCGCCGGGACGGCGCTGGGTTCTGCGTTTGTCTTTTTCATGCGGAAGGAGATGCCGGTCCTGCTACAAAAAATATTGCTTGGGTTTGCATCCGGGGTCATGGTGGCCGCATCCGTGTGGTCGCTGCTCATTCCCGGTATGGAACTGGGTGGAATCTGGCCGGCCACCATCGGCCTGCTGGGCGGTTTCGCCTTCCTGCTCCTGATAGACCAGGTTACCCCGCACCTTCATCCGATGGGAGGGGAGGAGGGCCCCAAGAGCCATCTGTCCAAAACCGCGATGCTGGCCCTGGCCGTCACCATCCACAACTTCCCGGAGGGCATGGCGGTGGGCGTGGCCCTGGCGGGGGCCATGAGCGGGGAGGCCGGCATGACGGCGGCCAGCGCACTGGCCCTTTCGCTGGGTATCGCCATCCAGAATGTCCCGGAAGGGGCCATCATTTCCATGCCCCTCAGGGCCGCGGGAAACAGCCGGTGGCGGTCTTTCTGGGTAGGAGCCCTCAGCGGTATCGTGGAGCCCATAGGGGGCGCCCTCGTAATCCTGCTGGCATCGGCCGTAACGCCGGCCATGCCGTTCCTGCTGGCCTTCGCGGCCGGCGCCATGCTGTATGTAGTGGTGGAGGAACTGGTCCCGGAGGCTTCCCAGGGAGCGCACTCCAACATGGCCACCGTGGGATTCGCACTGGGATTTGCCTTAATGATGGTGTTGGACGTTGTAATGGGGTAATGGCATGCTTGGTCTTCCTGTTGGCGGTGAAACGCGGGAATATTGGAAAAGGCGGCGACAGGCCGGTCATTTTGAACGAATAAAACATGAAAGCAAACGAGTTTGACGTCATCATCATCGGCGGAGGCATCACGGGGGCCGGGACGCAGCGGGACTGTGCCATGCGCGGGCTCAGGACCCTTCTCGTGGAGCGCTCAGACATAGCGACGGGGGCCACGGGCCGCAACCACGGCCTCCTCCATTCGGGCGCCCGCTATGCCGTAAGCGACGGAGAATCGGCCCGGGAATGCATAGAGGAGAACATGATTCTGAGGCGTATCGCCGCACACTGCATCGACGAGACGGACGGCCTGTTCATCACCCTGCCGGAAGACGATCTGGGGTACCAGCAAACCTTCGTGGAAGCCTGCCTGGCGGCGGGTATCCAGGCCGAAGTGATTGATCCGGAGCTGGCCCGCCGCATGGAACCCGCAGTGAATCCGGCGCTCATCGGGGCCGTGAAAGTGCCCGACGGCAGCGTGGACCCGTTCCGCCTGTGCGCCGCCAACATGCTGGACGCCAAGCTCCACGGCGGCCAGGTGCGTCTGTACACGGAAGTCACCGGCTTCATCCGGGAAGGGGACACGCTCCAAGGCATCCACACCCGCAACCTCCAGACCGGGGAGGAAGCCGACTATTATGCCCCCGTCATAGTAAATGCCTGTGGCATCTGGGGCCACCACATTGCCGAAATGGCGGGCGTGAACATTGGGATGTACCCGGCCAAGGGGGCCCTGCTCATCTTCGCCCACCGGGTGAACAACGTGGTCATCAACCGCTGCCGCAAGCCCTCCAACGCCGATATCCTGGTGCCGGGCGACACCGTCTGCATCATCGGCACCACCTCTACCCGCATCCCCTTCGGGGAGTGCGACGATGTGGCCGTAACCCCGGACGAAGTGAATCTGCTCATCACCGAAGGCGTGAAGCTGGCCCCATCCCTGGCCTCCACCCGCATCCTCCGGGCCTATGCCGGCGTACGACCGCTGGTAAGCGCCGACGACGACCCCAGCGGACGCAACATCTCCCGCGGCATCGTCTGCCTGGACCACGAGCAGCGGGACGGACTTAAAGGCCTTGTAACAATAACAGGCGGCAAGCTCATGACATACAGACTCATGGCCGAAATGGCAACGGACGCAGTCTGCCGCAAGCTGGGCGTAGAAAAACCCTGTGAGACCGCCACCACGCCGCTGCCAGGCTCGGAGGAACGCTCATACGAGGCGGTGGCCAAGAAAATCTGGGAATCGCCCTCCACGGCCCAGAAAGCCGCCGCGGCCCGCATGGGCACCAGCGCCTCCCGCATCCGCGGCAACAACCCCTATGACGATGCGCTCATCTGCGAGTGCGAGGAGGTGTCGGTAGGGGAGATCAACGCCGCCATCGACCGGCTGGAAGTCTCCACGCTCACGGACCTGCGGCGCCGGACCCGGATCGGGATGGGCACCTGCCAGGGAGAATTCTGCGCCTGCCGCTCCGCCAGCCTGCTGGCCAAGGCACACGGCTGCGTAGAGAAGGAGCGCGCCGACCTGGCCGATTTCCTGAACGAACGCTGGAAAGGCAATTTCCCCATCGGCTGGGGAGACACGCTGCGGGAGGCGGAATACACCCAGTGGGTATATAAGCACGTATTAGGCCTATGAAACACCATACCGTAATCATCGGCGGCGGCCTGGCCGGCCTGGTGGCAGGCATCGCCCTGCAGCGGGCGGGGAAGGGGACCGCCATCGTGAGCACCGGACAGAATGCGCTGCATTTCTTCTCCGGCAGTTTCGAGAGCATGCAGGAAGCCCCCCGGCGCATGACAGACCTGTTCGGGGAAGCGGGCATCCGGCTCCACTACCGCGACGGCGTCCGCCTGATGCCGCTGGGAACTTTCCGGGAAGCGGCCCTGTCCCTGGAAGACATCGACCTCTTTCCCAGCCCGGCCTTTGCCCGGAAGGCCCTCATCGTGAACTTCATGGGCTATCACGACTTCTTCTCCTCCTTCCTGGCCGAAGGCCTGGAGAAGCAGGGCATTTCCTGCCGGATCCGCTTCCTGAACCTGCCGGAGATGGAAAAGCTGGAGCAAAGCCCCAGCGAAATGCGCTCCGTGCAGATTGCCCGCACCATGGACCGCATCTGGGAGAAGGTAGTGCAGGAGGTGCGCGTGCTCCTGAAAGACGAGGACACGGTGCTGCTGCCCCAGGTCTTCGGCCTGCAAGACACCTCCGTTCCCGGCCGGATCCGCCAGGGTGTTCCCGCCCGCGTGGTCTTCGTGGGAACCCTGCCGCCCTCCGTCCCCGGCATCCGCACCCAGATGCTCCTGAAACGGCGCTACGAGGTGCTGGGCGGCACCTATCTGATGGGCGACGAAGCCCTTTCGGCCCATGTCCACGACGGCGTGGTCCACAGCATCGTCACCCGGAACCTGGACGGCCATTACCTGGAGGCCGAACAGTTTATCCTCTCCAGCGGGGGCCTTTTCTCCAAGGGGCTGCGTTCCAACCCTTTCAGCATCACGGAACCCGTCTTCGGCCTGGACGTGGCCTACGATGAAGACCGCAACGCCTGGTACGACAAAGCCTTCGGGGCCGACCAGCCCTATATGCAGTACGGCGTCAGGACCGACGGACAGCTGCACGCCATCTGCGGCGGGACGCCCTTCAAGAACCTGTACGCCATCGGTTCCATCCTGGGCGGCACCCGCCCGGAGCTGGGCAGCGGGGCCGGCCTGGCCGTGCGCAGCGCCCTGGCGGCGGCGGACCAGATCCTTCGGTGCAGCGCACCTCAGGATGACAAAATGGAAAGAGGATGACAAAATGGAAAGAGAATGACAAAATGGAAAGAGGATGACAAAAGGGAAAGAGGATGACAAAAGGGAAAGAGGATGACAAAATGGGAAGCCTATGAAACTGCAAGAATATACCGTCAGCAAGCACAACTTCGAGGAATGCATGAAGTGCACCATCTGCACGGCGTACTGCCCGGTGCTGCAGGTGAACCCCCGCTATCCCGGCCCCAAGCAGGCCGGACCGGACGGTGAGCGCCTGCGCCTCAAGGATCCGTATTTCTTCAGCTATGCCCTCAAATACTGCCTCAACTGCAAGCGCTGCGAGGTAGCCTGCCCCTCGGGCGTAGATGTGGCCGACCTGATTCAGGCGGCCCGCATCCGCTACGACAAGTCCAAACCCAAGCTCCGGGACCGCATACTGGCCTCCACGGATTTCATGGGATCCCTGGCCCGGCCCGTGGCCCCCATAGTGAACGGCGTGACGGGACTCGGCCTCACCAAATCGGTTCTGGACGCCACCCTCAAGATAGACCATCGGCGCAGCTTCCCGGAGTACAGCGTCCGCGGCTTCGAAGGCTGGCTCCGCCGCCGGGAAAAGGAACAGGCCGCTTTCCCGGAGCAGGTGGCCTATTTCCACGGCTGCTATGTGAACTACAATTACCCGCAGCTGGGAAAGGACCTGGTGAAGGTGCTCAACGCCCTGGGCGTGGGCGTCCATCTGCTGGAGAAGGAAAAATGCTGCGGCATTGCCATGATTACCAACGGCCTGTCGGAGAAAGCCGCCAAAAACGCCCGCCACAACGTGGAGGCCCTCCAAAAAGCGGCGGACCAGGGCCTCCGGATCCTCACCAGCTCGTCCACCTGCACCCTGACCCTCCGGGAAGAGTACCCCAAGCTCCTGGGCGTGGAGAATGCCGGTGTGCGGGACGCCCTCCAGATGGCCGTCCGCTTCATCTTCGAGAAACTGGAAAAAGGCGCCACGCTCAAGTTCCGCTCCGCCTTCCACAAGAAAGTGGCCTACCACGTTCCCTGCCACATGGAAAGGATGGGCTGGGGCGTGTTCTCGGAAAAACTGCTCCGGATGATCCCCGGAGTGGAATTCACCCTGCTGGATTCGGCCTGCTGCGGCATAGCCGGCACGTACGGGTTCAAGAAGGAGAACTACGACTCGTCCCAGGCCATCGGCGCCGCCCTCTTCGACCAGATCAGGACCGTGAATCCGGATGTGGTGGCCTGCGACTGCGAAACCTGCAAATGGCAGATAGAGATGAGTACGGGATATCCCGTGATGAACCCCATCTCTATTTTGGCCGAAGCCCTGGAAACCCAAGAATAAACCCTTCATATCATGCTGAAATTCCTGCAACAGCCGGCCTACAAACCGGCGCAGACCGGCCCGGAGGCCGATGCAAAATACAAACGCCTGCGCATCCAGGTGTTCCTGGGCGCTTTCATCGGCTATGCCGGCTTCTACCTGGTGCGGAAGAACCTCTCCATGGCCATCCCGGCCATGGCGCCGCTGGGCTTCGCCAAAACCGAACTGGGCTTTGTCCTGGGCCTGAATGCGGCGGCCTACGCCATCTCCAAGTTCCTCATGGGCAGCGTGAGCGACCGTTCCAACGCCCGGGTGTTCCTGCCCCTGGGCCTGGTCCTGTCGGCCATCGCCATGTGCTTCATGATTGTGCCCATCCAGTGGATCGGGGCCGACCACAAGGCCCTCTCCATCCTGGTGATGGGCATCCTGAACTTCCTGGTAGGCTGGTTCAACGGCATGGGCTGGCCTCCCTGCGGCCGGGTGATGACCCACTGGTTCTCCGTGAGCGAACGGGGCACCATGATGAGCATCTGGAACTGTGCGCACAACGTGGGCGGCGCCCTGGTGGGCCCCATGGCCACCTACGGCGCAGCCTGGTTCGGCAGCTGGTTCTACGGCTCGCACCAGGAGCTGTACTTCCTCATCGGCACCTTCGCCTTCCCGGCGGCCGTGGCCGTTTTAATCGCCCTGCTGGCCTATATCCTGCTGCGCGACACGCCCCAGTCCTGCGGCCTGCCCTCCATCGAGGCCTGGCGCAACGACTATCCCAAGAATTATTCGGAAAAGCACGAAGAGACGCTTACCACCCGGGAAATCCTGTTCAAGCACGTGCTCAACAACAAATTCCTTTGGTATATAGCCCTGGCCAACGCCTTCGTCTATATGGTGCGCTACGGCTGCCTGGACTGGGCCCCCACCATCCTTACGGAGAAGGGCATCGACCTCAAGAGCGCCGGCTGGGCCTACTTCGCCTACGAGTTCGCAGCCATTCCGGGCACGCTGCTGTGCGGCTGGCTGTCCGACAAAGTCTTCCACGGCCGGCGGGCCCTGCCCACCATGCTGTTCATGGCCCTGGTACTGGTGTTCATCGTGTTGTACTGGCTGTTCATGGACAACCTTACGGTGGTCATCATCGCCCTCATCGGCATCGGCTTCTTCATATACGGGCCGGTGATGCTCATCGGCGTACAGGCGCTGGACCTGGCCCCCAAAAACGCCTCCGGAACGGCGGCTGGGCTCACGGGCTTCTTCGGGTATTTCTTCGGGACCTTCCTGCTGGCCAACACCGTCATCGGCCTGGTGGCCCAGCACGCGGGATGGAACTGGACTTTCCTGCTGCTGGTTGCAGCCTGCCTGCTGGCCATCTTCTTCATGGGCCTCACCTACAAGGAGGAGCAGTATTTAGTGCACAAATAGCATGGAGTTTTACGAATACGCCCGGCCGGAGTTGATGGCCGGGAAAAAAATTATCTATTTCCATGGCTTCGCCTCGGCCGGAAGCACCGGGACGGCCGAACGCTTGCGGACGCTTATGCCGAAGGCCCAGGTCATCTCTCCGGACATTCCCGTAGAACCGCTGGTGGCGCTTCCTTTCCTCAGGCAGCTTTGCCGGGAGGAGCAGCCGGACCTGATTGTGGGCACTTCCATGGGCGGCATGTATGCCGAGCAGATGGCGGGGTTCCACCGCATCTGCGTGAATCCGGCCCTGAACCTGGCAGAGACCATCCGGAAGAACATGGGGCTGGGGAAGATGGCGTTCCAGAATCCGCGCCGGGACGGGGAAACGTCTTTTCTGGTAACCAAAGGCCTGCTGGAGGAATATCGGCAGGTGACGGATCAGAAGTTCCAGAGCGACGACGGTTCGCTTGTCTGGGGCCTTTTCGGCCGCCAGGACACGCTGGTGGACAGCTTCGGGGAGTTCCAAGCCCATTACCGCCAGGCCATCCGGTTCAACGGCGAGCACGCCCTGAACGAAAAAGCCCTTCTGCACGCCGTCCTGCCCGTGATCCAGTGGATTGACGACCGGCAGGAGCATCGCTCCCGCCGCACGGTTTTCATCAACCTGGACGACGTGCTGCTGGACACCCGCAACGGAGAGCCGGTGAACGAGGCCGTCCGCGCCTTCCAGACGCTGTGCCGCTACTACGACGTCTACCTGCTGTGCCGGGAGGCCCCGCAGGCGTGGATAGACCGCTGGCTGGACGTCCCCGCCTGGAACCGCGTGATCCAGACCACCCACAAGGAACTGCTCATGGGGGACTACCTCATAGACGCCCACGGCGGGGAAGACGGCGCCGGGGACTTTGTGGGCACCCTCATCCGCTTCGGGGAGGAACCTTTCCGAAGCTGGCCCCAGACGCTGGCGTTTTTTTCCCGCCTTGGCGGGCAGTGACGGTTCGTCAGCAAAATTCCACCGTTCGTCCCGGAGCGGTTGCACAATCCGTGCAATCCCTTTATCTTTGTACAGAACCAATTAATGACACTGGCATGAAAATCAAAATCAGCCTCAGATACATCACCCACGTGGGGGAGAAAGTGTGCCTGAACGTGGGGAAGCGCTGCTATGAGATGAGCAGCGTCTTCGGCGGCATCTGGGAGAAGGAACTCCCGGCCAAAGAATTCGCCGACACCCACAATTTCCATTTTTCCATCCGGATGGAAGGGGAGGTGGTGCGCACCGAATGGCGGAGCCACACGCTGCGCCTGCCGGAATCCGGAGACCTGGAAATCCGTTCCCGCTGGATGGACCGTCCGGAGAATGCGGCCTTCTGGTCGTCGGCCTTCAAGGATGTCATCTTTGGGGCCGGAAAGAGCATTCCGGGGCGCCAGAAGGGGAATGTGACCTTCTGTGTCATAGCGGCCGAGGTCCGTCCGGGCCAGGCGCTGGCCATCGCCGGCACCCAGGGGAAAACCTTGCAGGGCTGGGACAAGCCCCTGCTCATGGACAACTGGAATTTCCCTTATTGGAACATAGACCTGGAAGTCCGGGACGCCTTCGAATACAAATTCCTCATCGTGGACAGGAAAACCCTGCAGCCGGTGACCTGGGAAACGGGCGGCAACCATCTGTTTGCCGAAATTCCGCCCAAGGGCACCCGCCTCACCCTGGGCAACATCGAATCCCGCTTCGACACCCTGCCCTGGCGGGGCGCCGGAACGGCCGTGCCGGTGTTTTCCCTCCGGACGGAAGACAGCTTCGGCGTGGGGGAATTCCACGACATCCGCAAAATGGTGGACTGGGCCGTCGCAACGGGCCAGAACGTAATCCAGCTCCTGCCCATCAACGACACCACCATGACCCGCAGCTGGGTAGATTCATACCCCTACAACGCCAATTCCTCCTTCGCCCTGCATCCGCAGTTCCTGCACCTGCCCGCCCTGGGCATCCGGGCCGACAAGGCCTACAAGGCCCTGAAGGAGGAGCTGAACGCCCTGGACAAAGTGGACTACGAAAGGGTGAACCAGGCCAAGGAAAGCTATACCCGCAAGGCCTTTGCCAAAAACGGAGCCGCTGTTTTGGAAAGTCCTGAATACAAGGCTTTTGTAGAGGAAAACAAGTATTGGCTGCAGCCCTACGCCGCCTACTGCGTGCTGCGGGACCGGAACGGTACGGCCGACTTCTCCCAGTGGAAGGGCTTCGCCAAATACAGCCGGAAAAAGGTGGAAGCCTTCCTGGCCGGGAACCGGGCCGAGGCGGACTACCACTGCTACGTGCAGTTCCAGCTGGACGCCCAGCTGAAGGAAGCCGTGGCCTATGCCCACAGCCGCGGGGTAATCCTGAAGGGAGACCTTCCCATCGGGGTGAGCCGCATCAGCTGCGACGCCTGGACCTTCCCGCAGCTCTTCCACATGGACAGCCAGGCGGGCGCCCCGCCGGACGCCTTTGCCGTGGACGGCCAGAACTGGGGCTTCCCCACCTACAACTGGGAAAAGATGGCCGAAGACGGCTACGCCTGGTGGAAGAACCGCCTGCGCAAGATGAGCGAATACTTCGACGCCTTCCGCATCGACCACATCCTGGGCTTCTTCCGCATCTGGGAAATCCCGCTGAAGTACAAGACGGGGCTCATGGGCTACTTCAACCCCGCCGTACCCTTCAGCGAGGCCGAGCTCAGGGACTGGGGCTTCGACATCAGCGACGGCCGCTACGTAACCCCGCAGCCAGGCTGGGAAGAGACGGACGTGCTGTTCATCGAGGATCCCCGCAAGAAGGGCTTCTACCATCCGCGCATTTCCGCCCCGCTCTCCAGCCGGGCCTACTTTGCCCTGGAAGGCTGGCAGAAAGAGCGCTTCAACCTGCTGTACAACGACTTCTTCTACCACCGGAACGACGCCTGCTGGAAGGAATCGGCCCACCGGAAACTGCCGGCCCTGCTGGGCTCCACCGGCATGTTGCCCTGCGGAGAAGACCTGGGCATGATTCCCGCCTGCGTACCGGAGACCATGGCCGATCTGAACATCCTCTCCCTGGAAATCCAGCGCATGCCCAAGGACCCCAACCAGCTCTTCGGGGACCCGGCCCGCTATCCGTACCTGTGCGTGTGCGCCACCGGCACCCACGACATGGCTCCGCTGCGGGCCTGGTGGGAGGAAGACCGCGGCCTTACGGACCGCTTCTACCACGAGATGCTGCATCATCTGGGGGATACGCCCTACTTCTGCGAGCCCTGGGTGTGCGAACAGATTGTGTTCCAGCACCTGCAGTCTCCCGCCATGCTGGCGGTGCTGCCCCTGCAGGACTGGATGTCCATGGACGGGGAAGTGCGCTATCCGGGCAATCCGGCCGACGAGCGCATCAACGTGCCGGCCATCCCGCGCTACTACTGGCGCTTCCGGATGCACTGCACCCTGGAGAGCCTGCTCGCCGATGAAAACCTGAACAAAAAAATCCGGAATCTTCTGCTCTCTTCCGGCAGGGGAAGGTAATCATAGGTTCGGAGGCCTTCGGCCGACAGCTTTTTCCCTCCCCGGGGAGGGAAAACGGGAAAAGGGAGGGGCAACGTGGAGGTTGATATTGGTTGCAAAAATCTATTTTTGCAACCAGTCCAGGAAGGCATCTACCCGGGCACGGGAGACCGTGAGGTCCAGGTTGCCTTTGAATTTTACGTTGGGAATGACGCGGAGGCGGCTGCCCACCAGTTTGGTGACGCTGTCTACCGCGTCTTCCGCCATGATGCAGCTGCGGGAGATGCGGAAAAAGCGGTGCGGGTCCATCTGCTGCTCGATGGTATCCAGCGATTCGTCCAGCACATAGGACGTTCCGTCCATCTTCACCACGTAGGAATTCTTGGCTTCCGAGTAGAAGAAAGCTATCTCCTTGGCCTTCAGCGGCACGATGCGGTCGTTCAGGCGGATGAGATACTTTTCCTTTGCCGGGGTGTCCTGCGTTTGCGGTTTGGGCAGGTCCTGGTGCAGGGCCGCGGCCCGGGAAACGGCCCGGCGCAGGTCTTCCGGTTCTATGGGCTTCAAAAGATAGTCCAGGGAATTCACTTCAAAGGCCTTGACGGCGTAGCTGTCGTAGGCCGTGGTCATGATCACCTGGCCTTTGATGTCCACTTTGTCGAAGATTTGGAAGCTGTTGCCGTCCTGCAGCTCCACGTCCATGAAAATGATGTCTGGGGGCTGGAGCTCCGGGGCGCTGCCGTCGTGGGCGCGGAGCCACTGCACGGACGAGACCACGGAAGGGGCGCAGCCCAGCACCGTAATCTCCGGAAATTCCGCGGCCAGCAGGTTCTGCAGGATCCTTTGGGCCCGGGGCTCGTCTTCTATGATGAAAGCACTGAGTTTCTGCATGGTCTATAAAAGGGGTAAGGTAACCCTGTACAGGGTGTCGTCAGATTCAATGTGGATTTCCCGGCCGGACTGGTCCCGGTACTGCTGCCGGATGTAGCTCTGGCCCAGGCCGGTGGAATGGGAAGGGGAGAGGCGGGGGATGCGGTTGTTGCTGACACGGAGGGTGCGGGCGCCGCCGTCGGAGACGATGTCCACCACCAGCGGGTTCTCTTCCGATATGGCGTTGTGCTTGGTGGCGTTCTCTACCAGCAGCTGGACGGCGCAGGGGACCACGTGGAACTGCAGGTCTTCCTCCGGAACATTGATGTGCACGTCCAGCCCCTTGGGGAAACGCACCAGCATCAGGTCCACGTACATGCGGGTGAATTCCATCTCTTCCGACAGCCGCACCAGGCTTTCCCCTTCGTGCTGCAGCATGTAGCGGTACATGCCCGAGAGCTTGTGCACGTAACGGCTGGAATCTTCCCGGGAACTGTCCTGGATGAGCGAATCCAGCACATTGAGGCTGTTGAACAGGAAATGGGGGTTCACCTGCTGCTTGAGGGCCATGTAGCGGAATTCGGCCTGGTGCGACTTTTCCCGTTCTATGTCTGTCTGGCTGCGCATGCGGGCCACGAAGTACAGGATGAACACCAGGCAGAAGGCGCTCACTTCCATGATGCCCTGGATGGTTTCCACGCCGGGCTGGGCCGATGCCAGCAGCATGTCCAGCCCCACCCGGAGCATGAAGACGATGGTGACGGCGGCCACCATCCAGCCGATGTTGCCGCTCCAGGAGTCCTCGTTTGCCAGGCGGCTGGGGAACAGGCGGATAAGGAGCAGGATGCCCCAGCCCAGGAGCTCCGTGGTGGCGAAGGTGGCAACGCCCCGCACCGCCATCTCGCTGCGGATTAGCAGCTTCAGCAGGTCGGCCCCGAAGGTGCCCATCAGGAAGCCCAGGATGTTCACCATCACGATGAGGATGGCGGCGAATTCGGCCGACACGCCCTTGTTCAGGCACAGCAGCACCGTCATGGTCATTGTGAGGAGCGTGAGCAGCAGGGAGTCGTTGATGCCGATGAGCATGCACATGAGCGTGGCCACAACGTGCAGGATGGCCATCAGGTGGATGATGAAGGAGGCGCGGATGTTTCCCATAGGCGGCAAATCGGCTTTTCAAATTTAGAAATTTTTCGGCAAAAGAGCAAATGGGGCTTCCGTCTGTCGGACTATTTCTCCCTTTCGTCCTTTCTTTTTGCCCGTTCGTACCCGCGCACGTGCGTAATAAGCGACAAAATGATAAATTTGTGCTGCGAACTGCATAGCAATAACACACAATAACCATGTCAGCCAAACGCAATCTCCGTTTCTGGGAAATGTTCAACCTGAGCTTCGGTTTCTTCGGAGTGCAGATTGCCTATGCGCTGCAAAGCGCCAACATCAGCCGGATTTTCGCCACCCTGGGCGCCGATCCGCACACCCTTTCCTTCTTCTGGATCCTGCCTCCGCTCATGGGCATGATCGTCCAGCCGCTCATCGGCAAGTACAGCGACCGCACCTGGTGCCGGATGGGCCGCCGCAAGCCGTATCTGCTCATCGGCGCCATCATTGCGGTGCTGGTGATGATTTTCCTGCCCAACGCCGGCAGCCTGCATTTCAGCGCCCGGCTGTTCCTGGGGCTGAACATGGCCATGTGGTTCGGCCTGTTCTCGCTCATTTTCCTGGACACTTCCATCAACGTGGCCATGCAGCCGTTCAAGATGATGGTGGGGGACATGGTGAACGAGGAGCAGAAGACCACGGCCTATTCCATCCAGAGCTTCCTGTGCAACGCCGGTTCCCTGGTGGGCTACGTATTCCCCATTTTCTTCACCTGGATAGGGATTGCCAACGAAGCGCCGGAAGGGGTGGTGCCGGACAGTGTGAAATACTCCTTCTACACCGGTGCCGCCATCCTCATCCTGTGCGTCCTTTACACTTTCTTCAAGGTGAAGGAGATGCCGCCCCAGGAGTATGCCGAATTCCACGGCATAGACCCGAAGGAGCGGGAAGAGAAGAAGGGCGAGGGCCTGTTCCAGCTGCTCGGGAAGGCGCCGGAGGCTTTCTGGACGGTGGGTCTGGTGCAGTTTTTCTGCTGGGCCGCCTTCCTTTATATGTGGAATTACACCAACGGCGCCATCGCCGTAAACTGCTGGGGCGTGGACATGGCCGTGAAAGGGGCCGCCGCCACGGCCGAGTACCAGGCGGCCGGCAACTGGGTAGGGGTGCTGTTCGCCGTCCAGGCGGTGGGATCCATCCTCTGGGCCACCCTCATCCCGCGTTTCCGCAACATCCGGACGGCCTACGTGGTCTCGCTCCTGATCGGCGCCCTGGGCTTCGGATCCGTGATGTTCATCCACAACCAGTATGTGCTCTTTGCCAGTTACTTCCTCATCGGCTTTGCCTGGGCCGCCATGCTGGCCCTGCCGTTCACGCTCCTTACCAACGCGCTGGAGGGAAGCCCGTACATGGGCAGCTACCTGGGCCTGTTCAACTGCACCATCTGCCTGCCGCAGATTGTGGCGGCCGCTACGGGCGGCGCCGTGCTGCGCCTGGTGGGGGACAGCCAGCCGGCCATGCTGCTGATGGCGGGCGTATACCTGGTGATGGGCGCCTGCTGTGTGTATTTTGTCAACACCAAGAAATCCTGATTACACTTAAACATATTAACTAACTACACGCTAAATGAAAAGGATTTTAACCGCAACCGCAGTGCTCCTGGCAGCCTGCGCAACCGTATTCGCCCAAGGCGGATACCAGGTTAAAGGCGTAGTGGTCGATGCCATGGGGCCGGTAATCGGCGCCGCGGTAGTGGAGCAGGGGACTTCCAACGGAACGTCCACCGGGCTCGACGGCGACTATGTCCTCACCGTTTCAAGTGCCAATGCAGTGATTGAGATCAGCTGCATAGGCTATGCTACCCAAACCTTCACGGCGAATGCCGTTCCGGCCACCATCACCCTCCTGGAAGACTCTGTATTCCTGGACGATGTGGTGGTCATCGGCTACGGTACCGTGAAGAAGAGCGACCTCACCGGGTCGGTCTCTACCGTAAAGGCCGACGAGGTTAACAAGGGTGTCATCACTTCCCCGGCCGACCTCATGAGAGGCAAGAGCGCAGGTGTGGTGGTCACTGCCGGATCCGGTATGCCGGGCTCCGGTGCCACCGTCCGTATCCGTGGCGGTTCCTCCATCACCGACAGTGCCAACACCCCTCTGTACGTAATTGACGGCCTGCCCGTTTCCAACGACGGCGTAGGCGGCCTTTCAGACCCGCTCTCCTCCATCAACCCGGACGACATCGAGAGCTTCTCCGTCCTCAAGGATGCATCGGCCACCGCCATTTACGGTTCCCGCGCTTCCAACGGCGTTATCGTGATTACCACCAAGAAGGGTTCCAAGACCGC
>FLNY01004106.1_pt1 | contig 14828 bp, 14 predicted proteins | sample 1140381 | NCBI WGS metagenome assembly FLNY01 (sample SAMEA3878172, study PRJEB12797) | bioreactor metagenome | biome: Moose rumen | place: Sweden | collected 2011-10
TTATAACTATCCAGCATCTCGTTGTAGCCTTCAAAGAGCAAATGCTCGTCGTAATCCTTAAATTCTTCTGCTATTTGTTTCCAAAGACCTTCAAATTTTGCTTTATTAGTTTCATAGTTAGATTCGTCGGCTTTTATCCATGAATAGAATGTAACATTGTTTTTATCATCATAGCCGGTTGCGCCAGTATCGTGATGTATGTTAAGAATACAATATAAGCCATTTTCCACTACATAGCCCACAACTTCTTTTACCCTGTTCATCCAGGCAGCATCCACTTTTCCATCTTTGTCCATGTGGTTATACCAAGTTACGGGCACACGGATTGCTCCAAAGCCTGCATCTTTCAACATTTTCAGCAATTCGGGCTGAGTAACATACTGTCCCCAACAGGTTTCTGAGTTTAAGTCTTGCTGTCCCCAATAACCAGCATTTGTAATGTCGGTTATTGTTTGCCTGTTGGCATCCAGCGTATTGCCCAGGTTCCAGCCTACACCCATGTTCTTGACGGCGTCGGAGGCTGTTTCAAAGTCGGCGGCCTGTATACCTGCTGTCAGGGCCAAGCCTAATAAAAGTAGTAGCGTTTTCTTCATCATTTTGGAGTTTTTATTTAATTGTTAGGATTGATCTTGAGGGTCTTTACCACCTCTCCCTGATAGGTGTTGATGCTGATTCTGACGGAGTCGGCTACCATATCATGAACGGGAATGCTGGTGTAAACACTTGAAGAGTAGTATTCGGGTATGCCACCCTGGTCGTGGTAGAGGCGCAGATACGAGGTGCGCTTTGAATCAGGATTCACCATCAGCGTATCTTCCACAATGGCGAGGGTCTGACTGGCTTTATCGTCATCGGCTGTGCCCGTCAGTACGTAAAGGCTTAGGTTGAGATACTTGCCTGACTTACTCACCCAGGCACTCTCAAACTTCACGGGGTCGGTCTTCATGGCCTTGTCGAGTTTCCGGAGAGGCGTGATCTTCGGACAAGGCACCTGACTGATAGATACCAGATCGACTGTCTCCTCTCCGTATTCTATCTTCACCTTATTATAATATAAGATACAACGGTAAAGGGAATCAGGCACTTTGGCCCACTTTGGGGCGACGGCATCAGACAGCGTCAGGATGGACCCGTCATCGGTTATCACTCGTTCTATCTGCTTCTGTCCGTTGGTATAGGCTTCTACAAAGTCTCCCGTCAGGCGTGAGTACTTGCCCTCACCCTTGTCGTAGGCATCTTGCGTGCAAGATATAGTGAATAGTGAACAGTGAATAGTGAATAGTAGCAACAGATATTGCCACCATGTACCACGTCTCCATACTATCATCACTCGTCCACTATTCACTGTTCACTATTCACTTTTCACTTTTCACTATTCACTTTTCACTATTCACTTTTCACTATTCACTTTATTACGTACCGGGTTGGCATACATAGTGAGTATGCGTTCGCGCAGATAGGGTTCATCCTTCTCTGGCAGACTGATCTTGGCCAGTTGCCCGGCGAGGTATTTCTCAAACCGCTGCTTGTCGGCCTCTGTATAGTGACTCGCATGCTCACTGTTGCCATTCAACTCATCGAGGGCGATAAAGTTGCAGGGGAAGAGTTCATAGCCCCGGTGAATCTCGCGGTCCATCCGCTCTGCCAGTGCCTTATAGTATTCCGTCTTGGGCAGTTCGGCCAGTTCATCTATCCAGGTATTGACAGGGGCTGCGGCACGATATACCACGCGTCCCTTGTAACCGAAAATGCCCGTCTTCATATTGTCCAGATCGTCCTGACGGCTCTTCTTGAAGGCAGGATTGTCACGTTTTTGCTGTAACTCCTGAGCTTTCAGGTAGTCACAGGGGTCAAACTCATAACTGATGGTCAGCGGCACGATATTCAGTTCGCGGAGGTCGCCTCCCATAGCGAGCATCTTGAGCACCGAATCCTGTGTGCGGTCGTTGGAGTCCTTGGCCCTACCCTCGCGCTGGGCGATCCAGATATTCTCATTCTTTTCCGTCACAGCATGGTGGATATAGCGGCTCATTACCTGACTGGAGCGGAGCGTCTCCTTCGGTGTCAGTCCTCGTCGGACGGTGAAAGCCTTGTTCATACGAACCAGACGCTTGATCCACGGGTAAATGAGCAGGTTATCGCCGATGCCGATCTCGACGGTAGTGGGATAGCCGTTATCGATCAGCATCACGTCGAGGAAGGCGGAGTCGAGTACGATGTCACGGTGATTGGAAACGAAAGTGTAACGTGAATCATGGGCCTGTCCCCTTGATTTACGAAGCGAAGTGTCATCGAAGGTACAGCCATCTGTATGCTTGCGGATGATGTACTTCACGATGGGCTTCATAAAACGTTTCTGGAAGTCGAGCGGTGTCTTTACACCCCAAAAGGCCAACTTCAGTACACCATTACGCAAAGACTTCGGCAGCCAGGGCACTAAACCCTTGATCATCAGTGAGAACTGACGATCATGGATCAGGTCATTAAATGCCTGTTGCATCTCCTCCGCCTCATAAGGCCGGATCTCATCAAACTCGTTACTCATCACCTCTCAATTATCACTTTCTCCCTTCCTCACTTCCTCAAAACTGGTTCTCCACAATATCCGTCAGCACATCCTTCATCTCCAAGCCGGCGGCGCGCACCTGCTGGGGGATGAAACTGGTGGCCGTCATGCCTGGTGTGGTGTTCACCTCCAGCATGGAGATCTTACCCTCCTTGGAGATGATATAGTCGATACGGATGATACCATTGCAGTGCAGGATGTCGTAGATATGGCTGGTGATCTTAGCCACACGATTGGCCACGTCGGCAGAGATACGGGCGGGCGTGATCTCCTGCACCTGTCCGTTGTACTTGGCATCGTAGTCGAAGAACTCGTTGCTGGTCACTACCTCCGTAGCAGGCAGCACCACCGTCTTCTCCTTGGTCTTATAACAGCCCTGCGAGATCTCCGTGCCATCGAGGAAACTCTCCACCATCACTTCTGGGCTCTCCATCATGGCCTTGCGGATGGCAGGAGCCAACTGGTCCTTGTTCTTTACCTTCGTGACACCAAATGACGATCCGTCGGCAGCAGGCTTCACGAAGCAGGGCATGCCGATACGCTCCTCCACCTCGTCGTCGCTGACCACCTCCTCATAACCCTTGCGGATGAGCAGGGAATCGGCCACGCTCACCCCGTAGCCGCGCAGGTACTGGTTGAGCACGAACTTATCAAATGTCATCGCCTCCACGAGCACGCTACTGGTGCTGTAGGGCAGACCGATCAGGTCGAAGTACCCCTGAAGCAGACCATTCTCTCCCGGGGTGCCATGTATAGTGATATAGGCATAATCGAACTGTACCACTCCCTTATGGTTCTCCCCATCCAAAGGGAGGATGTCCGAGGGGACTATAAACGAGAAGTCGTTGCGGTCGATCTTTGTCGTCATACCGCCAGGCAGTTCCACATGCCAGTCTTGTCCTTTGATATCTACGATATAGACATTGTAGCGCTCCTTGTCGAAAAAGGAGTAAAGTCCCTGTGCTGAGCGCAGTGACACATCGTGTTCCGAAGAGTCGCCACCACATACGATGGCAATCGTTCTTTTCAAGTTCTTCATCTGGTATAATTCTAAATCCTTAACTTTTATTCCTTATATAATTTCTCCACTTGTCGATGAGTGCCGCCATATCCTCGGGCCACTCCGAGGTGAAGTCCATCTGCTCGCCCGTCGTGGGATGCACGAAGCCCAGCGTCTTCGCATGGAGCACCTGCCGTGGACAGAGTTTGAAGCAGTTCTGGATATAGGCCTTATAACTGGCGGTACGCTCGCCGCGCAGGATCTCCGTCCCTCCATAACGCTCGTCGCAGAAGAGCGGGTGCCCGACATGCTTCATGTGGGCCCGGATCTGATGGGTACGCCCCGTCTCCAGAATACACTCCACCAGCGTCACGTAGCCATAGCGCTCCATCACCCTGTAGTGTGTGACGGCGGGTTTGCCGATCTCCGAGTCGGGCGGGAAGACATCCATTCGCAGACGGTCTCTCACGTCGCGCCCGATATTGCCCTCTATGCGCCCCTCGTCCTCCACGAAGTTTCCCCACACCAGGGCATTATAACTACGGTGGGTGGTCTTGTTGAAGAACTGCTTGCCCAGCGAGGTCTTCGCATCAGGGGTCTTCGCCACGACAAGCAGGCCACTGGTATCCTTGTCGATACGGTGCACCAGTCCCACCTCGGGATCATTCGGGTCGTAGGTCGCCAGATCTTTCAGGTGCCACGCGATGGCATTGACCAGCGTCCCGCTGAAGTTGCCGCAGCCAGGGTGCACCACCATGCCCGCCGGCTTATTGATGACCATCAGGTCGTCATCCTCATAGACCACCTCCAGCGGGATATCCTCCGGCTCGATGGTCGTATCGTAGTGCGGACGGTCGAGCATCAGGGTCACCACGTCGCCCGGACGCACCTTATAGTTACTCTTTACAGGCGAGCCATTTACATGGATAAAGCCTGCATCGGCCGCCTTCTGGATACGGTTACGACTGGAGTGTGGCTGATGCTCCGACAGGTATTTGTCGATGCGGACAGGATCCTGCCCCTTATCGACCTCCATGCGGAAGTGCTCATACAACTGATCGTCGTCTTCTATGAAATCCATCTATTCGACAATCTCTTCAAACTCATCCACACTGCCGCTTTCCATCATCCGATATTCCGGCTCCACATAGTCTATCTCTCCATCGAATTCGTATGTGCCATTTCCAATAATCAGGGTCAGGGGCGTATCTATCGACACATGGTCGCCCGTGGATACACGGCGACCCTTACAGAGAATGCCATAGACCCAGTCTTTCTCACCCGTGATATACTGTGGCGTCTGCAACTTAAAGCCTATGGCCATCAGTTTGGCCTCAGCCTCACGGTAACTGCAGTTATCCACCACATCGGGAATGGCAAATGATGGCGAGGAGGGGGAGTTGACCGTCACATAGACGGTATGCCCCGACTTAACCATAGTCCCGGGACCGGGGTTCTGTGCCAACACGCAGTCAGCCGCCAGGTTCTTATTATAGCCGGAATCGCTGACCATGATATTCAGCCCTTCTGTCTCCACCATACTACGGGCATTACTATAGAGCATCCCTTCAATCTTGGGCACCTTGATACCCTCTCCGTGATGCGTATAGAGTTTCAGCCCATAGTCCAGCGCAAGAGCCAAGACCACGACTACCAGCACCATTGCCAACAGGTTACCCCAGAGGAATGGGCTTGCAAACTTACCGAAGAATTCCTTTGCTTTCATTTCTTCTTTATTTTCTGTGCAAAGATACGAATAAATGACAGAAAAACAAAAAGAAGCGAAGAAAAATCTCCACTTCTCCCTGTTTTAACCATTTTTTCCTTATGAACCGTCGAAATTACTTTCCGTGGTTCTCGTCAGATACCGTTAACTTCTTACGTCCTTTAGCGCGACGTGCTGCCAGAACGCGACGGCCGTTCTTCGTGGCCATTCTCTCACGGAAACCGTGCTTGTTCACGCGACGGCGATTGTGGGGCTGAAATGTTCTTTTCATTGCTTTATTCTTATTTAAATTGTTATATTTCTGTCGATTTGGGGTGCAAAAGTACTCATAATTTTTGAATTACGCAAGTTTTTCCCAAAAAATTATGAATTATGAATTATGAATTAAGAATTATTTCGTACCTTTGCACCCGAAAACGATACAAAAGTAACATTTTATTAGGTATATGATTAATTCACAAGACATTAAAAAAGGCACAGCCATCCGCATGGACGGTGGAATCTGGGTGTGCATTGATTTCCAGCACCGCAAGCCGGGTAAGGGTAACACCATCATGATCATTAAGGTAAAGAACGTTTCTGACGGCCGCGTGCTGGAGCGCCGCTTCAATATCGGTGAGAAACTGGAGGACGTCATCATCGAGCGTCGCCCTTACCAGTACCTCTACGAGGACCAGAGCGGACGCATCTTCATGAATCAGGAGACCTTCGAGCAGATCCCCATCGACAACGAACTGGTGATCGGCCACGAGTATATGAAGGAGAGCGATATCGTGGAAGTGGTCAGCGACACCACCGACGGTACGATCCTCTATGCTGAGATGCCCGTCAAGACCGTGCTCCGCGTGACCCACTCTGAGCCGGGCGTGAAGGGCGACACCGCTACAAACACCCTGAAGCCCGCCACGCTGGAGACAGGTGTAGAGGTGCGTGTTCCCCTGTTCATCAACGAAGGCGACCTGATCCAGGTCGATACCCGCGATGGCAGTTACCTCGCCCGCATGAAGGAATAATGAAATACTCTATTATCGTTCCCGTCTATAATCGGCCCGACGAGGTCGATGAGTTACTCGAAAGCCTATCTAATCAGACAAAGAAGGATTTTGAGGTCATCATTGTGGAGGACGGATCGGTAAGGACCTGCAAGGATGTTTGCGACAAATACGCAGACATCCTTGTTTTGCATTATTATGCCAAAGAGAACAGCGGACCAGGACAGAGCCGCAACTACGGTGCCGAGCGCGCCCAGGGCGACTACCTTATTATATTAGACAGCGATGTCGTCCTGCCCACTGGCTTCATCGAGGCCGTCGAATTACACGTATGTAATGCCCCCGTCTGCTGGGGCGGCCCCGATGCAGCGCATCCGTCGTTCACCCCTGTGCAGAAGGCCATCAGTTATTCGATGACCTCGTTCTTCACCACAGGCGGTATCCGAGGCGGGAAGGCCAAACTCGACAAGTTCTATCCCCGTTCCTTTAACATGGGCATCCGCCGCGATGTCTATCTCCAACTCGGCGGTTTCTCGAAGATGCGCTTCGGCGAGGACATCGACTTCTCCTACCGCATCGTCGAGGCAGGCTACAAACCGCAATTCTTCCCCGAGGCCTGGGTGTGGCACAAGCGCCGCACGGACTTCCGCAAGTTCTTCCGCCAGGTCTATAACAGCGGCATAGCCCGCATCAATCTGGAGAAGCGCCACCCCGGCACACTGAAACTCGTACATCTGCTGCCCGCCGTCTTCACCGTGGGTGTCATCGCACTGGTACTGATCTTCGTCTGCGGCCTGATGCTCAGTAGTTTCGGTTCCCCCACCCTCAAGGCGCAGGGCACCCTGCTCTGCCAACTGGCTCTTTTGCCACTGGCCATTTATGCGATGATCATCTTCATCGACTCCAGCATCAAGAATCGCAGCCTCCACGTAGGTCTGCTATCCATCCCCGCCGCCTTCGTCCAACTGATGGGCTACGGCCTCGGCTTCATCGAGAGTTGGTGGAAGCGGTGCGTCCGAGGACAAGATGAGTTTCAGGCGTTTGAAAAGACATTCTACAAATAACAACAAACTTCCAAACTTAAATCTGAACAATATGGAAAAACTCAACATCACCCAATGGGCAGAGGAAGATCGCCCGCGTGAACGAATGGCTCTTCATGGTGCCGAGTCTCTATCTAATGCTGAATTGCTGGCCATCCTGATTGGCAAGGGATCTGTCAAAGAGGATGCCGTATCATTGATGAAACGCCTACTTGCCGACTGCAACAACAACCTGAACACGCTTGGCAAGATGAGCATCAGCGACCTGTGCCAGTACAATGGCATTGGCGAGGCCAAGGCCATCTCGATCCTCGCCGCCTGTGAACTGGGCAAGCGTCGCCAGGCTGAGACACCCGAGGAACGACCCGACCTTGGTACGGCCACCCGCATCTACAACCACATGCGCCCTGTGATGCAAGATCTCGACGTGGAGGAGTTCTGGGCCATCTTCATGAACCAGCACTACCGCCTTATCAAGAAAGTACGCATCTCCCACGGCGGCATCACGGAAACCTCCGTCGATATCCGCATCATCATCCGCGAGGCCGTGCTGGCCAACTGCACCATTCTTGCCGTCTGCCACAACCATCCTTCAGGCAACCTCTCGCCCAGCAGACAGGATGATGACCTGACCAAGTCGATCCGACGGGCCTGTGAACTGATGCGCATCCACTTCCTCGACCACGTCATCATCACCGACGGCCAGTACTACTCCTACCACGAGCAAGGCAAGTGCTGAAGACACACTGGGGACGTTCATCCCGTAAGAATATGGCAAAAATATTTGGAACTTTCAAAAATTTCCTAACAAAATACAAATCACTGGCTTTACTGAAAATTCGGGGCGATTCGTTGAACGGATTTGCGCAGCCCGGCTTTTCGCCGTACCTTTGCATCGTCAAACAGAGAAAGTTAGTAGTTTTTTCATACATAAGATTAGGTTATTGTTAGTTTTAATTGGTTAGTAAGGCTACGGGGCGCAGGGATGCGCCCCGTAGCCTTTCCACTAAGTACTATACATGAAATATGGTGCATAACGAATATGTCTTTGACCCTTATCCGCTGACCGTGACCATTCAGCGGTTTGAACTCAAGCATGCCATCTCGCTGGAGTCGTATGTCAAGTTGGCCAAAGCCTTTGGCTATTCCGAAGAGATCATGCAGTTGCTTGCCCAGCCGAACATTCCGCAATCCGCCTCGATTTGCGTAGTGGCCCCTTGCGGACTTTCCTCAATTTTCCTCGGATTGCCTTTATTTACGGGACGAACTGCGTTAATCTTCCAAAATCGTTTTGCCACGTCGGCGTTATTTTGTAATTTTGCAGAAAAATCAGCGATTATGGAAGTAAACATCGACCAGACGAAGTGGTACGACCGTATCTGGGCCGCCTTCATCTTCTTCACCCGACTGCCCTTCTGGCGGCTCCACCAGCCCCCGAAGGCGTGCTACGCGACAATGGTGGAGCATTGGCCCCTGACAGGCTGGCTCACGGGAGGGGTAATGGCTGCCACGCTCTATCTGAGTTGCGTGCTCGCGGCACACCCCGTCTATCCCGTTGCGGTGGTCCTGGCCATCGTGGCGCGGCTGTTCCTGACGGGCGCCCTCCACGAAGACGGTCTTGCCGACTTCCTCGACGGATTCGGTGGGGGCGGCAATGACAGGCAGCGCATCCTCGACATTATGAAAGACTCCCACATCGGCACCTACGGCGTGCTCGGCCTGGGCTGCTATCTGCTGCTGCTCTTCTGCACTCTCAACTGGATAACGCCTGAGGTGGCGGCACTCACCATCTTCGCCGCCGACCCCTATTCGAAGATGCTGGCTTCCGAACTGATCATCATGATGCCTTACGCCAGGAAGGAAGAGGAGGCGAAGTCGCGGACGGTCTATCGCAAGATCAGTGCCAAGGCCGCTGTCAGCCTCGCCTTCCAGGGTTTTTTGCCGCTAGCACTCCTCATCTTCCTGACGGATGTGTCGTGGGAGGTGCTGATCTTCATTCCCGCCATCGTGATGTATTTCCTCTACTTGCTCATCTGGCGTAAGTTGCGCGGCTATACCGGCGACTGCTGCGGAGCCGTCTGCCTGCTGGTGGAACTGACCTTCTATATCGTGGCCTGCCTCCAGAATCCCCAACTCACTTTTCACTTTTAACTATTCACTGATGGAAGTAATCCTTGTTCGCCATACCAGCGTCGATGTCCCCAAGGGGATGTGCTACGGACAGAGCGACGTCCCCGTCCGCGACACCTTCGAACAGGAGGCTGAGGCCACCCGGCAGTCGCTGGCTCCCTATCAGCCCTTCGACTATGTCTATGCCTCGCCGCTGACCCGTGCCCGCAAACTCGCTGCCTACTGCGGCTATCCCCAGCCCCGGCTCGACAACCGCCTGAAGGAGATGCACATGGGCGAGTGGGAGATGCAAATGTATGATGAGATCCAAGACGTCAGGCTCGATGACTGGTACAGTGATTATATGCACCTGCCGACACCCGGCGGTGAGAGTTTCCCGGAACTCTATCAGCGTGTGGCGGCATTCTTGGATGAACTGAAGACGAAGGACTATCACCGAGTGGCTATCTTCGCCCACGGCGGCGTGCTCATCAGTGCCGGACTCTATGCCGGACTCTTCTGCAAGCAGGATGCGTGGGATCATCTAGTGGACTATGGAGGAATAGAAAGGATAGAGATATGAAACGCATCATACTGATCACTGGCGGCCAGCGCTCCGGCAAGAGCAGTTACGCCGAACAACTGGCGCTGAGCCTATCGCCCACGCCCGTCTATGTTGCCACGGCCCGCGTCTGGGACGAGGAGTTCCGTCAGCGTGTGCTGCACCACCAGGCGCGTCGTGGTCTGCAGTGGACCAACATCGAGGAAGAAATGTATATCAGCCGCCACGACCTTTCGGGCCGCGTCGCCGTCATCGACTGCGTCACCCTCTGGCTCACCAACTTCTACTTCGCTGCCTCGGACGGCAGTCAGGGGGACAGGTTGCTTGACGAAGTCAAGTCCGAGTTCGACCGCTTCACCACGCCCGATGCCACTTATATCTTCGTCACCAACGAGATTGGCAGCGGTGGCGTCAGCGACAATGCCGTCCAACGGCGCTTCACCGACCTCCAGGGCTGGCTGAACCAGTATATCGCCGCCCGTGCCGACGAGGTCATCCTGATGGTCAGTGGCATACCTGTGATAGTGAAAAGTGAATAGTGAAGCTGCGTCAAAAACATGAAATCATTCAACATCCATCCGATAGACAGAACACTTGAGCCTGCCATCCAGCAGAAGATCGACAACCTCAATAAGCCCAAGGGTTCCCTGGGCCGTCTCGAAGAACTGGCCCTGCAAGTCTGCCTCATCCAGCAGACGCTCACCCCATCATTGGCTCACCCCTGCCACCTACTCTTAGGCGGCGACCACGGCATCGAGCGTGAGGGTGTCAGCGTCTCATCCCGTGAGGTCACGTGGCAGCAGATGATCAACTTCACCCGTGGTGGCGGTGGCGTCAATATGTTCTGCCGTCAGCACGGTTTCAAACTCCGCATCGTCGATGTCGGTGTCGATTACGACCTGTCAACCACCGACGGTATCCTCAATCGCAAGATTGCCCGCGGCACCAAGAACTTCCTCTACGAATCCGCCATGACTGAGGCTGAGTGCGACCAGGCCATCCAGACCGGTTCCGACCTCGCAGACGACTGCATCGCCGAGGGATGTCAGGTGCTCAGCATCGGTGAGATGGGCATCGCCAACACCTCGCCCTCCAGCATCTGGATGCACCTCTTCGGCGACATCCCCCTTCAGGACTGCATCGGTGCCGGTGCCGGACTCGACACCCCAGGCATTCGTCATAAGTACGAGGTACTTCAGAAAGCCGTCGATAACTTCGAAAGAAAACAGGATGGACTGGGAGAGGTCATCCGCTTCTTCGGAGGCTTCGAGATGGTTGCCGCCATCGGCGCGATGCTCCGTGCCGCCGAACAACACCTTATTATATTAATAGACGGCTTCATTATGACGGCCTGCGCCATTGCCGCCATCCGTCTCTGTCCTGCCGCCCAGGACTATATGGTATTCACCCATTGCGGCGACGAGAGCGGACACCGACTGATGCTCGACATCGTCGGTGCCAAGCCATTGCTGAATCTGGGGTTGCGGCTGGGTGAGGGAACGGGTGCCCTCTGTGCCTTCCCCATCCTTGACTCTGCCGTCCGGATGGTCAACGAAATGAACAACTTCGACAACGCGAAGATTACCAAATACTTCTGAGCATCAGAAAAGCCGTCACCACCACGACCATCAATACTTCTGCCGTGCGGTTAATCCGTATGGCTTTCTTCATATCGTCGGTGGTGAGGGGACGATCGTTGGTGCCGATGTAGGGCTTGTCGAAGATTTCGCCGAAATAGCGGTGGGGACCTCCGAAGCGGCAATCGAGGATGGCGGCGAGGGCGGCTTCGGGGTGACCGCTGTTGGGGGAAGCGTGGTTTCGGCCGTTTTTAAGGACGAAAGTGAAGCGTGAAAAGCGGAACGTGAAAAGTGAGGGAAGGAGCATCAGCAGGGCCGTGAGACGGGCGGGGAGGTAGTTAGCGACATCGTCGATGTGGGCGGCCCAGCAACCGAAATCGCGGTAGCGTTCGGTGCGGTAGCCAATCATCGAGTCAAGGGTGTTCACCATCTTATAGGCCAGCATACCGGGCGTGCCGAGCAGGGCGAGCCAGAAGAGGGGGGCGATGACGCCGTCGCTCAGGTTCTCGGCGAGGGTCTCGAGGGCAGCGGCGCGCACCTCCTGGGCGGTGAGTTGCGAGGTGTCGCGACCCACAATGCGTGCTACCTGCTGACGGCCCTCGTCGAGGGAACGGTCGAGGGCGAGGAATACGGCGCGGACTTCGCGGATCAGCGTGGTGCCGGCAAGGCAGTAGAATATGGCTATGGCATCGAAGACAATGCACAATGCATAATGCACAATGCACAATTGGCTGCGCACGAACCATGTGACAGTGAAGACGAGGAAGATGAGGGTGATGGCCATGACGGCACCTTTCGCCTTCCGATGAGCGCCCTTGTTGAGCCGATGCTCACCAAAGGCGATGAGGCATCCGAACCACACGACAGGATGGGGCAATCGCTGCGGGTCGCCGAAAAGAAAGTCGAGCAGCCAGCCGAGGAGGAGGGAGAGGGCGTTAGTCATCGGTGAGAATCTTGTAGATCATATCCATATCGACGTGCTGACGGACGTGGGCAGCCATCTTGTCGTACTGTTCCTCCTTGAAGGCCTGGTAGTCGAAGGGCCTGTCGGCCTGGGCTATCTTGTCGGCGAAGGGCTGTAGGAGGAAGTCGACGAAGGGGGCGTTGTCGAGGATGCCGTGGAGATAGGTGCCCATACACTTGGGGCTGACGATGTAACCGTCGTCGCGTCCGTCGGAGAGGTGGGCAAGGGGCTGGGACTTGGTGTCGCCGAAGGGGCGGGTTTCGCCCATGTGGATCTCGTAGCCTTTGCCGTCGTGGCACGACGGCATACTGAACGTGGCCTGGCGGGTGATCTTTTCGCCGGACATCGTGGTAGTGATGGGGAGGAGGCCGAGACCGGGGAGGCACTCGATGTCGCCCTCGACGTGATCTGGGTCGCACACCTCGATGCCCATCATCTGATAGCCGCCGCAGATGCCGAGCACGGTGGCCCCCTCGCGGTGGGCCCTAATAATGGCCTGAGCACAGCCGTTGCGCCGCAGTTCGTAGAGGTCGTGGAGTGTGGATTTGGTGCCGGGCAGGATGATGATGTCGGCCTTGAGGATGTCCTCGACATTGTTGGTATAGAAGAGGTGGATGCGGGGATCCTGCTCCAGGGCGTTGAAGTCGGTGTAGTTGGAGAGGTGGCGGAGGGTTATGACGGCGACGCTGACTAATGGAGAATGGAGAATGGAGAACTGGGAATTCTTCTGGGCGAGGGCGACACTGTCTTCCTCCTCGATGTGGATGTCGTGGGCGTATGGGACAATGCCGAGTACGGGGATGCCGCAGATGTCCTCCAACATACGCTTGCCCTCCTCGAAGAGACGGAGGTCGCCGCGGAACTTATTGATGATGATGCCCTTGATGCGCTGCCGGTCTTCGAGTGTCTGGAGGGCGATGCTGCCATAGACGGAAGCGAAGACGCCGCCGCGGTCGATGTCACCCACGAGGATGACGTCGGCACCAGCGTAGCGAGCCATCGGGAGGTTGACAAGATCGGCGTCGCGCAGGTTAATCTCGGAGATGCTGCCGGCACCCTCCATCACGATGGGGTTGTAGCGGGCGGCGAGGCGGTCGAAGGCGGAGCAGACCTCTCGGCGGAAGTCGATGTCGCCCTTGCCTTTCCGCCAGAAATCGTAGGCATCGCGATTGCCGATGGGCTTGCCGTTGAGTACCACCTGTGAGGTATGGTCGGACTGGGGCTTCAGCAGCAGGGGGTTCATATCGGTGTGGCAGGGGATGCCGGCAGCCTCGGCCTGTACGGCCTGTGCGCGGCCTATCTCGAGGCCCTCTGGGGTGGCGTAGGAGTTGAGCGCCATATTCTGGGCCTTAAAGGGGGCGGGGTGGTAGCCGTCCTGACGGAAGATGCGGCAGAAGGCGGCTGCAATGACGCTCTTGCCTACGTCGCTGCCAGTGCCGACGAGCATCACGGGATGCAACTTCTCACTTTTCATTATTCACTTCTATAGAGGTGGGTATAACTCGCGAGTACATTCTTATATCGAAAGACAGGTGTCGGCACGGGTCTCCCTTTGGCATCATAGACCTGTGCGATGCTCTCTGGCACCGTGCCCATAAACTGGGAGTAATGGAACTCATGGCCACGATAGTTTATGCCGTCGAGTTCGAACTGGCGATAGCCTAATGACAGTTTCCTGTCAGCCTTGCGGAACGTGATGGAGTAGGGCAGTACGCCACACATGGGATATTCGCCATCGTCGGTGACGATCTTCTCACAAAGATACATCATACCACCGCACTCCGCCACGATTCGTCCGCCACGATCCGCAAAGTCCTTGGTGGTCTTGCGGCAGACCTCATTCTTGACCAGTGGCTCCAAGTGCTTCTCAGGATAGCCGCCAGGCAGATAGAGCAGGTCGATGCCCTCCAGATCAGGACTCTCCGTCTCCGGGTCGAAGTACGTGACCCGTTCGAAGCGGTCGATGGTCTCCCGATAGAGGAAGGAGAAACTTTCTGCGTTACGGGCTATGCATACCGTCTGTTTCAAAGGCGGAAACAAAGTGTTTCTCCCGTGGAAATAAAGTGTTTCTGCCGTGGAAACAGACAGCAGGGATAACTTTTCCCAGTCGAGATGGGTCTCCAGGAGCCTGACCAGTTCCCAGTTCTCCGTCTCTTCCGAGAAATCGAGTCCCAGATAGCGCGAACCTTGTTCCAGGTCCCTGCTCTTGGGCAGATAGCCGTAACAGTCGATCTGCAGGTCGTCGCACACCTGCTGTAGCATCTGGTAATGGCGCTCGGATCCCACCTT
>FLNY01003179.1_pt1 | contig 14824 bp, 11 predicted proteins | sample 1140381 | NCBI WGS metagenome assembly FLNY01 (sample SAMEA3878172, study PRJEB12797) | bioreactor metagenome | biome: Moose rumen | place: Sweden | collected 2011-10
GCCTATGGAAAGAAGAGAACAATACCGTCTATGGCCGTTGGGCCAACTCTATCGAGAATGGTGAGAAGAACACACAGCAGGCCATCCCCTTGCTCAGAGATATCATCACAAAGGCTGATCAGGCACTTGAGTCAGGCAGCACTGTGGTTGCCGACTTGCGGTTTGGCCACGACATGGGCTATATGGCACTCGCTTCCCTTTTAGGAATAGACACCGACGACGGCGAACGTTATCATCAGGCCGAAGCCTACCGCCACTGGCTATCGTTCGAGGTGGTGCCCATGGCGGCGAATCTGCAGTTCATATTCTATCGCAATCAGGAGGGGGTGGCTTTGGTGAAGATTCTTCGAAATGAGAAGGAAGTCAGTCTTCCCGGTCTCATCCCCTACGCTGGTCCCTATTACAAATGGAATGATGTGAAAAAAGCAGTTACAAAATCTTTGTAACTGCTTGTTTTTAAAGCTTTTCTTCTGTAGCGGGAGCCGGGATTGAACCGGCGACCTCATGATTATGAATCATGCGCTCTAACCAGCTGAGCTATCCCGCCAACATGCTTATCTGCTAAGCGGGTGCAAAGGTAACAAAAAAGATTAAAGTACGAAGATTAAGGATAAAGAAAAATCAAATGGTTAACATTTTTTATCAGAACAAGGCTAAAAAACTCATCATTTCCGTACAGATTATCGCAATTTATTAGTACTTTTGTCCCCGAAATCTATTCAATTACAACAGAATAGTTGAACTAACCGACATAAACATGCAAAAGCAAAGATTAGACCTGGAATATCCGCTGTCGGCACGCAAGCCTGACATACTGTGGGGCCTCATCAGCACCGATCACGGACTGGAGCGCTGGATTGCCGACCGCGTGGTGGAGGACGACGGTATCATCACCCTGACCTGGGGCGACCTTTACGGTGAGCACCACTCGCTGAGTGCCAATATCGTTGAGCGGCAGAAGAACAGTCATATCAGGCTCCGCTGGGTCGACGAGGACGACCCTGAGGCCTACTGGGAGATGCGCATCGGCCGCAGCGAGCTGACAGAGGAGATTTGCCTCTGCGTTATTGACTATGCTCCGGCTGAAGACATCGAAGACCTGCACGGGTTGTGGGACGGCAATCTGGAACGGCTGCACCAGTCGAGCGGACTTTGATTAAGTGAAAAGATAAAGAGTGATAAAGGAAAATTTGCTACCGCAAACTGGCTATAATGCGTGCGGAAGCAAATTTTTCACTTTTCAGTCTTCACTTTTCACTTCTTTTTTTGTACCTTTGCAGCCGAATTTATGTTTCGTATCAAGAAATTAGATATCTTCATCGCGAAGCAGTTCGGGCTGCTGTTCGTGGGAACATTCTTCATCTGCCAGTTTGTGTTGATGATGCAGTTCTTATGGCGCTACGTCGACGAGCTCATTGGCAAGGGACTGACGCTCGACGTGCTGGCCCTGTTTTTCTGGTATATGGGCCTGATGCTTATTCCGCAGGCCTTCCCTTTGGCCATTCTTCTGTCGTCGCTCATCACGTTCGGCAACTTGGGCGAGAGCTCTGAGCTGACGGCCATCAAGGCTGCCGGCATCTCGCTGATGAAGTGCATGCGCTCGTTGATTGTGCTCGTCATCTTCGTTGCCGGCGTTTCGTTCTACTTTCAGGACGTCATCGGTCCCGAGGCCAACAAGTCGTTTGCCCAGCTGCTGCTGTCGATGAAGCAAAAAAGCCCCGAGCTGGAGATTCCCGAAGGCATCTTCTACGACGGACTGCCCAACACCAACCTCTACGTTCAGAAGAAGGACATGGACACAGGCCGGCTCTACGGCGTGATGATCTATCGCCAATCGGGCTCCTACGAGGATCAGGCCATCATCCTGGCCGACTCGGGGATGCTGCAGTCGACAGCCGAGAAGAAACACCTGCTGCTGACCCTGTGGAGCGGCGAGTGGTTCGAGAACATGCGCCAGCAGGACCTTGGCAATGCCGCCGAGGTGCCTTATCGCCGCGAGACATTCACCCACAAGCAGATTCTGCTCGACTTCGACGGCGGCTTCAACCTGGCCGACGCCAGCGGTATCGCCAGCAGCGCCAAAGCGAAGTCGAACGCCCAGATATTGCACGACCTCGACTCTATCCGCACCGCGAACGACAGCATCGGCCGGCAATTCTATCAGGAGGCCATCAGCTACGTCATGGCGCCACCACACCTCAGCAGCGACGACTCGCTGCGGATTGCCAAGCTGACGGATAGCGACGTGCCCGTGCTCGACACGCTCTACGCCCAGATGAGCGGCGACGAGCGGCGCGACGTCACCAAGGGCGCCGCCCGTCAGGCCCAGAATGCGCTCAACGACCTGCAGATGAAGGCCGACTACGCCAAATTCCTGCACCGCAACGAGCGCACCCATCTCATCGAGGCCATCGGCAAGTTCACGCTGGCCCTCTCTTGCATCATCTTCTTCTTCATCGGTGCCCCCCTCGGCGCCATCATCCGCAAGGGCGGACTGGGTGTGCCCGTGATTATCTCGGTCATCGTCTTCATCGTCTACTACATCTTCGAGAACTCCGGCATGCGTATGGCCCGCGACGACAACTGGACCGTCTGGTTCGGCAAGTCGATATCGACGGTCGTGCTGGCCCCGTTGGCCGTTTTCTTCACCTATAAGGCCAACAACGACTCGACGGTGTTCAACATGGATGCCTACCGGCTGCTGATCATGCGGATGTTCGGGCTCAGGATGAAGCGCAACATCACCCGTAAGGAGGTCATCATCGACGACCCCGACTATGCTGCCGACACTCTCCAGCTGGGCAAGATCAACACCAACATCAATGCCTACAGCCAGGAGCACAGCCTGCTGCGCTGGCCCAACCCCGTGAAGGTGTTCTTCCGCGCGGGCGACGATCAGGACATTCAGCGTATCAGCGACGAGCTCGAGGCCGTCATCGACGACCTGTCGAACTCGCGCGACGCCGTCATCCTGCACCAGCTCAACAACTATCCCGTGCTGGCCACCCACGCCCACACGCGCCCCTTCCGCAGCCGCTGGCTTAACGCCCTGATGGCCATCATCCTCCCGTTGGGCATCTTCTTCTACATCCGCATGCTGCGCTTCCGCCTGCGCCTCCATCGCGACCTGAAGGCCATCGAGCGCACCAGCGACACCATCACGGACCATATCCAGAAGAATCTGAAAATATAATAGAATGTTGGAGGAGTTTTACTCCTAAACTTCAATATGAAAGAAAGTCGAAAAAAAACATGATTAACGAGAAACTGTCAACCATACCCGAAGCGCTCGACGACATCCGCGAAGGAAAGTTTGTCATCGTTGTCGACGACGAGGACCGCGAGAACGAAGGCGACCTGATTTGCGCAGCAGAGATGATCACCCCCGAGATGGTCAACTTCATGCTCAAACATGCCCGCGGCGTGCTCTGCGTGCCCATCACCATCAAGCGCGCCGAGCAGCTCGAATTGCCCCACCAGGTGGAGGACAATACCTCAGTGCTGGGCACACCTTTCACCGTCACCGTCGACAAGCTCGAGGGCTGCACCACGGGCGTCTCGGCCCACGACCGCGCCGCCACAATCCGTGCGCTGGCCGATCCCGACTCGACGCCCAAGACTTTCGGCCGCCCGGGCCACATCAACCCCCTCTACGCTCAGGAGCACGGCGTGCTGCGCCGCTCAGGCCACACCGAGGCCGCCGTTGACCTCTGCCGGCTGGCCGGCCTCTACCCCGCCGGTGCGCTGATGGAAATCATGAACGACGACGGCACGATGGCCCGCATGCCAGAACTGCAGCTCTTTGCCCGCGAGCACGGCCTGAAAATCATCACCATCAAGGACCTCATCGCCTACAGGCTGGCGCAGGAGTCGCTCATCGAGGTCGGCGAGGAGGTCGACATGCCCACCGAGTACGGGCACTTCCGCCTCATCCCCTTCCGCCAGAAATCGAACGGGCTGGAGCACATGGCACTCATCAAGGGCACATGGAACGACGACGACCCGCTCCTCGTGCGCGTACATTCTTCATGTATGACGGGCGACATCCTCGGCTCGCAGCGATGCGACTGCGGCGAACAGCTCCACCGCGCCATGCAGATGGTAGAGGCTGAGGGCCGCGGCGTCATCATCTACATGCAGCAGGAGGGCCGCGGCATCGGCCTGATGAACAAGATTCGCGCCTACAAGCTGCAGGAGCAGGGCTATGACACCGTCGACGCCAACCTCCACCTGGGCTTCAAGCCCGACGAGCGCGACTACGGCTGCGGCGCACAGATGCTGCGCCACCTGGGCATCCACAAGATGCGGCTGATGACCAACAACCCCGTGAAGCGCGTCGGCCTCGAAGCCTATGGCCTTGAGATTGTCGAGAACGTGCCCATCGAGGTGACGCCCAACGCGTACAACCTGCGCTACCTGCAGACCAAACAGCGGCGCATGGGGCATCTGCTGCACCTCTGAAATCAGCCGCCGTTTGTAAAATAAAATCGCAAAACCTTTCCTTTGTTTTATAAATGTCTGTATTACAGACATATACACAACAGCTAAAGAAAAAAGCACCGTTTCTCCAGACGAGAAGCGGTGCTTTTTGATGCGAGAAGCGGCCCTTTTTGCCCCAAAAAGCTGCCCTTCTCGCTCCGGCAAACGCCAAATGTAAAAATAATTCCGAATTAGCAGGCACCGTTTGATGATGACGCGATGAGAAAAAATCAGCCGAAGATTAGGTTTTCTCAAAATAAATAGCTAACTTTGCACGTTAAATCTATAAAAGCCTTAATCCAATAGAGAAAAAATATGGCACAACTGTCTAATCGCCTGCAACGGCTCGCACCATCGGCCACACTGGCCATGTCACAGAAGAGTTCAGAAATGAAAGCCCAGGGCATCGACGTCATCAACATGAGCGTCGGCGAGCCTGATTTCAACACCCCCGACCACATCAAGGAGGCCGCCAAGCAGGCTATCGACCAGAACTACTCACGCTATTCGCCCGTGCCCGGCTATCCCGAACTGCGCCGAGCCATCGCAGACAAACTGAAGCGCGAAAACAACCTCGACTATACACCGAACGAAATCCTCGTCTCCAACGGCGCCAAGCAAAGCGTCTGCAACACGGTCATGGCGCTGGTCAACCCCGGCGAGGAGGTCATCATCCCCGCTCCCTACTGGGTCAGCTACCCACAGATGGCCCTGCTGGCCGGCGGCGAGCCCGTCTTCGTAGAGGCCACATTTGAGCAGAACTTCAAGATGACGCCCGAGCAGCTCGAGGCCGCCATCACCCCCCGGACGCGCCTGCTGATCCTCTGCTCGCCGTCGAACCCCACGGGTTCCGTTTATAATAAGGAGGAACTGCGCGCGCTCGCGGAAGTCATCCTGAAGCACGACAGCCTCTATGTGCTGGCTGACGAAATCTATGAGCACATCAACTACGTGGGCCACCACGAGTCGATAGCCCAGTTCCCCGGCATGAAAGAGCGCACGGTCATCGTCAACGGCGTCTCGAAAGCCTATGCCATGACGGGCTGGCGCATCGGCTATATCGCCGCCCCGGAGTGGATCGTCAAGGGATGCAACAAGCTGCAGGGCCAGTACACCAGCGGCCCCTGCTCCGTCAGCCAGAAAGCCGCCGAGTTCGCCTACACCCAGAGCCAGGAGTGCGTCGAGCAGATGCGCCAGGCCTTCGAGCGCCGGCGCGACCTGATCGTCTCGCTGGCCCGCGAGATTCCCGGCCTGGAGGTCAACGTGCCCGAGGGCGCCTTCTACCTCTTCCCCAAATGCTCGTCATTCTACGGCCGTTCGGTGTGTTGCGGCAGCGACGCAAAAGCCAGGACCATCGAGAACAGCACCGACCTGGCCATGTACCTGCTCGAGGAGGGCCACGTGGCCACCGTCGGCGGCGACGCCTTCGGCGCCCCGGAGTGCTTCCGCATGAGCTACGCCACGAGCGACGATAACATCCGCGAAGCCATGCGACGCATCGGAAAAGCGTTGGCAAAACTGAAATAAACCGACGCCAGAAAGCAACAATATGTTGCACTCGGATGGATAAAAACTTAAAAATGCACGTTAAAAGTCGTTAATCCCTGCCGTAGTCCGCATTTATTTGCTATCTTTGCGAGGTCAAAATGGCAGTCGGCATGTCCGGCAGCTACTTTATGTGGCCCCTGTAGGCAGGTTGCACACCTTTAATTTGAGACCATAAACATACATATATTAACTTTTTCATAACTTAAAAACAAAACATTAAAAATTATGGCAACTAATCAGAAAGCAGCTGCTGTCAAGAAAACCAGCAGCATCGGTATCAAAGATGCAATTTGGGTGATCGTCATTTGCGCCATCATCGCATTCTGCAACTTCTTCTTCAACTTCGGTCAGTCCTCGAACTTCGAGGGTGGCGATCCCAACGGAAGCCCTGCCAACATCTGGGGTACCATCTACAAGGGTGGTGTCATCGTGCCTGTGATCCACACGCTGTTGCTCACCGTCATCTTCATGGCCATCGAGCGCGTCATCGCTCTGTCGAAGTGCATCGGTAAGGAGAAGCTCGCTAAGTTCCTGGCAAAGATCAAGGCTGACCTGAAGGGTCTGAACTTCGACCAGGCTCTGAAGGATTGCGACGCACAGGGTGGATCGGTTGCCAACGTTGTTCGCGCTACCGTCAACGCCTATAAGGAGGCTGATGCTACTGAGGGTGTGAAGAAGGAAGTCAAGATTGCCCGCATCCAGGCTGCCCACGAAGAGGCTATCGCCGTTGAGATGCCCACGCTGACCATGAACCTCCCCATCATCGCTACAATCGTTACGCTGGGTACGCTGACCGGTCTGCTCGGTACTGTGGTAGGTATGATCAAGTCGTTCCAGGCTCTGGCACAGGGCGGTGGCGGTGACTCCGTCGAGCTGTCGGCTGGTATCTCTGAGGCTCTGATCAACACGGCCTTCGGTATCGGTACGTCATGGCTGGCCGTTGTCTCGTACAACTTCTTCACCAACCGTATCGACAAGATTTCGTTCGCACTGGACGAGATTGGTTATTCACTTGCACAGACCTACAACGCTACACACCCGAACGAGGCTTAATTTTGTCGAACCCTAACATAACACATTACTACTATGGGTAAGATAAAAATTAAGAAAAACGACGTCTGGATCGACATGACCCCCATGTCGGACGTGATGGTGCTGCTGCTGACATTCTTCATGCTGAGTGCAAACTTCGTGAAGAATGAGGTAGTGAAGGTCGTCACGCCGTCATCGGAGACCATGGCGAAGGTGCCGGCATCAGCAACCCTCGATATCACTATCGACCCCGAGGGACGCGTGCTGCTGGCAACAGACAAGACTTCGACGCTCGAGAATGCGTTGAAGACAATGCTCCAGGAGCGTGGCGTCGAGATGAATGCCGAGCAAAAGAAGGCATTCCTCGCTGAGACGCAGCTTGGCATCCCGATGAAGAACTATCCTGAATACCTGGGCAAGACCCACGAGGAGCAGGTGAAGCTTCTGAAGGCCAATGGAATCCCCACCGACAGTATTGATGCCCGCGAAGACAAGATGAGCGAGTTCCAGCTGTGGGTGAAAGCTATGAAGAATGGTTATAAGGAGTGGTACAGCGACCTCAACGACGTCGACAAGAGTGGCGTAGCCAACAAGCTCGACATCTGCATCAAGGCCGACAAGGCGACCCCCTATAGCGCTGTGAAGATGGTGATCAATGAGTTGCAAGACATCAACGAAAGCCGTTACAAGTTGCTCACACAGTATAAGAAATCAGATGAATAACTATGGCTAAGAAAAAAGAAAGCAAGCAGAAAAAAATGAATGTCCGCGTCGACTTCACGCCGATGGTGGATATGATGATGCTTCTGATCACCTTCTTCATGCTGTGTACGTCGCTGGCAAAGCCCCAGGCCATGAGCCTCACCATGCCTGCCAAGGACGAGAACATGTCATCTGAAGACAAGGACAAGTCGAAGACTGAACTGACCGTTACTGTCTACCTTGCAGGCAACGACAAGCTCTACTACTATATGGTCGACAAGAAGGACGACTTCGGCAACCCCGAGTTCCTCAAGGAGACCACGTGGGGCAAGGACGGCATCCGCAACGTGCTGAAGAACCATCGCCATGGTCCCACCAAGGTGCTGATGGACGCCAAGAACCAGCTCGACCTGTGGTACGACGCACAGCCTAAGGCCATGAAGGAGGTCAATGACTCTATCTACAACAGAGCCATGATCATGATTAAGAAAGGACATGTGGACATTGTCTCGAACAACCAGCTTGACAAGGGCAAGTATGAGCGCGTAGACAAGCAGATGAAGGACTACGAGGAGACCGACATGGTTCCCACGCTGTCTGTCAACATCAAGCCCATGGACGACTCTTCGTATGATAACCTCGTGACGATTCTCGATGAGATGCAGATCTGCTGCATTGGTAAATACGTGATCGACCAGATCAACGAGAAGGACATGGATATCCTCACTCAGGCCGGTGCCATTCAATAACCATTAAAACCGAAAGAACTATGTCAAAGATAGATCTATTAGACCAGCAATGGATTGACCTCGTCTTCGATGGTAAGAACGAGGCTTATGGCGCCTACACCATTCGTCAGGACACTAACAAGCGCAACCTCTGGGCCATGCTCGCCCTCATCGCCGGACTGATTGCCATCGTGGCCATCTTCCTCAGCGTGGGTGCCGTCCAGGATGCTATTGCACGTGCCGCCTCCGAGCACGAGACCGACGTTGTCCTTGAGCAAATCGAGGAAGAGGTTGAGGAGCAGGAGGAAGACGAAATCGTCTACGAAGTGCAGCCCGAGGAGCAGCTCGTCGCCGAGGAGACGGTCATGAACTCTGAGAAGTTCACCGCCTACGAAATGGAAGATGATGCTCCTGAACAGGTGACCAAGACACAGGATGAAGTAGCACAGAGCGATGTCGCCATCGGTGCCATCGACTACGACCAGGGTTCCGACGAGGCTGAACACGTGCTGAAAGTCAACGAAAAGGTGGTTGACGAGGTTCCGCCCGCAGTCGAGGAGACAAAGATCTTCGAGGTTGTGGAGCAGATGCCTTCGTTCCCCGGCGGCGACGCAGCACTCATGCAGTTCCTCTCGAAGAACATCAAGTACCCTGTGGTGGCTGAGGAAAATGGTATCCAGGGACGCGTCATCGCCACCTTCGTCGTCGAGCGTGACGGTTCGATCAGCGACGTCAAAGTCGTCAAGTCGGTCGACCCCTCACTTGACAAGGAGGCCATCCGCGTGCTGAAGTCCATGCCCAAGTGGATTCCCGGTAAGCAGAACGGTTCGGCTGTGCGCGTGAAGTACACCGTGCCTGTCACCTTCAGACTCCAGTAAACCAACAGTATGAACAGAACTCAATTCAACAACATCGTTATTGGATTGGCTATTGCAACTTTAGGCTTGTTCCCCTCATGCGGGAACAAGCCTAATAATGCTGATATAGCCTACAAGCAGACGGCCCGCTTCTTCGCGGCCGACGAGAGTCTGCAGCCCATCGTCGACGAGGAGCTCGACATCTTCAACCTGCAGAACAAGCGCGACTCCATCTATCCGCTCTACATCAGCGAGCAGGAGGCCATTGAGAAGCTGATGAACCAGGAAGTATGGCTCGTGTTCACCACGCGCCGACTGACCACCGACGAAGAAACATCGCTACAGCAATTAAAATACCGGGTGCGCACCTACCCTCTCGCTTACGACGCACTCGCACTTATTGTCAACAAAGAAAACCCCGACACGCTCATCACCGTCGACCAGCTGCGCAGCATCATGGCGGGCAACGTCACCAAATGGAATGAGCTCTATCCTTCATCGAAACTGGGCGACATTCACGTCGCCTTCGATAACCCCAAGTCGGCAACGCTGCGCTATGTCGTAGACTCCATCATGCAGGGGCAGCCCGTCAAGACCGACGGCAACGTGCGTGCTGCCATGACCAGTGCCGAAGTGGTCAACTATGTCGAGAACCACAAGAACGCCATAGGCGTCGTCGGAAGCATCTGGCTCGACGACCAGCGCGACACGACCAACCTCGTCTACAATCGCGGTATCACCGTCATGAAGGTGGGACGCGGCGAGGAGGCGACCCGCGAGACGTGCTACAAGCCCTCGCAGTGGAACATCGCCTACAACTATTATCCCCTCATCCGCACCATCTATGCCCTCTGCGACGACCCCCGCTCCAGCGGTACGGCCCGCGCACTGGCCAACTTCTCCACTCTGCCCAAGGGCCAGCTGGTGTTCTTCAATGCCGGCCTGTTCCCCGCCCAGGCTGAGTATTCGGTGCGCGATGTCGTCATCAGGTAAGCACGGTGCAACGGGTTTAAACTTTTGAACGTGGAAAACGTCAACATAGATACAACGAGAATTGTCAACTGGATGTAGAACCTTAAAAAAAAGAAAGATTATGAAACAGATGAAATATTTCCTGATGGGCGCCCTGCTGATGGGTTTCAGCACGGCCGCTATGGCACAAGACGGCACCAAGGCTGATGTCGACGCCGTCAAAGCACTGATCAAGAGCAAGCCCGCTGACCTTGCCAAGCAGATGAAGGCTTACTATGGTAAAAACAAGAAGAACGTCGAGAACCTCGTCGCTTTCGGACGTGCATTCTATGAGGTAGAGGACACGGCTAACGCACGCACCTATGCCAAGTATGCACTGGCAGCCGCCAAGAACAAGTGCGCTCCCGCCTACGTGCTCCTCGGTGACATTGAGGCCTTGGGCGACGACGGCGGTGCTGCTGCCCTGAACTACGAGCAGGCTATCTATGTCGACCCGAAGGATCCCACACCCTACCGCAAGTACGCTTCGGTTTATCGTAAGATCGACCCCGCCGGTGCCGTGCAGAAACTCGAAGACCTGCGCCAGCAGCGTCCCGACTATCCTGTCGATGCCTTGATTGGCCATATCAACTACATCTCGCTGCGTTACTCGAAGGCCAACGAGGCCTTTGCCAAGGTGCCCACCAGCGATCTCTCGCGCATGGACTTCATCGAGTATGCCATGTCTAACTATCACGGACGTGACTACACCAAGGCCCTCGACATCGTCAAGACCGGCCTGCAGAAGAACCAGCTGAACCCCACCATGACACGTATCGCCATGATGTGCAGCAACGAGCTCGAGAAGTACGGCGACGCCCTTAAGTATGCCGACGACCTGTTCAACAAGTGCGACAAGGACAGCGTCACGCTCTCCGAGATGGACTATCAGAACTACGGTAAGGCCTACGACGGCAACGAGCAGTATCAGGAAGCCATCGCTATGTTCCAGAAGGCTATGGAGGTGGCTGAGGACCGCACGCTCGACGCTGACCTCTACAAGTCAATCTCCGATGCCTACAAGGGCATGAAGGACTTCCCCAACGCTATCAACAGCTATAAGCAGTTCCTCGGTGCCAAGGCTGATGCCACGGCCACTGACTATGCCGGTCTGGCCCTGCTGCAGAACAATTTTGCACGTACACTCGACGGCGATGCCAAGACTGAGATGCAGCTCCAGGCTGACCAGACCTACGCTGACCTCACCGTGAAGTTCCCCGATGCTGAGGAATATGCCCTCTGGCAGCGTGGCCGCCTGATGGCCTCGATGGACACCGAGCTCACCGGCAAGGCCAAGACACACTTCGAGCGTCTCATCGAGCTCGTCACCGCTCGCACCGACCAGGACGAGACCGACAAGAAGCGCCTCTGGGATGCCTATTCCTACCTGATGCGCTACAGCGTCAAGAACAAGGACAACGCCGGAGCTCTCCAGTCGGCCCTGAAGCTACAGGAGATCGATCCCAACGACGCCGACATCAAGAACATCGTCGATGCTCTGAGCAAGGCCGTGAAGTAAGTCTTCTTGCACCGAAGAATTAGAGAAAACCTATGATGTAGGCTCATCCCCAAGAGGGTGGGCCTACTTTATTTGTTCCAATGTTTGCATGTCTGCATATTTTTTCGTAACTTTGCCAGCATGAAAGCGCAAGGCTCAGTCATCTTAATCATTCTGTTGCTGCTCACTGCCTGCTACAGCGGTCAGCGCCGCGAGATGCTCGCCCTCCTCGACGAGGCCGACAGCCTGAACCGTGCCTACGCCCAGCTGCCCTCCGACACCCTCCTGCACCAAGCCGCTGACTTCTTCGACCGCCACGGCACGGCCAACGACCGCGTCCGCGCCCACTACCTCCTCGGCTGCGCCTACCGCGACATGGGCCAGGCCCCCGAGGCCCTCCAAGCCTGGCAGGACGCTATCGACCAGGCTGACACACTCAGCAAAGACTGTGATTTTAGGCTACTATCGCGTATTTTTGGGCAATCAGGTGATTTGTTTACAAGTGAAACCCTTCACCGAGAGGCTATTAGACAATTTCTCCTATGTAGCAGATACGCATGGCGAGCCAAGGATACATTGACAGCTATTCTTGGTAAAGGCCAGTTAGTTTCATCTTATTATGCACTGGCAGAGTTGGATAGTTCTATTGCAGTGAGCCGTGAAACTCGTAGTCAACTATCTTCTTACGGATATCAAGAAATGGCAAATTCTTTCCTCAATATCCCAATTATTATTTCTCTGGAGCGGCAACAATACAAGGAAGCGCTACACCTGATTGAATCCTACGAACATTATATTGTTGATGTTTCAAGTCTTGGCTTCAACGACCCACACTTCTGCATGCTATATTACTATAAAGGACGTTTTTTCGAAGGCATAAACAATGCTGATTCTGCTTTGTTTTACTATCATCAACTTGTGACAAAGGGGAGTACTTCTAACAATGTGGGACTTGGTTATTCCGGTCTTTACTCTATTTATAAGACAAGAGAAGAGAGGGATTCTCTTATAAAGTATTCAGATTTGTACACATCCTATCTTGACTCTATAGTGAATAATGTTAAAGAGTCGAAACTTCAGAGTTTACAAGCACTCTATAATTACAGTCAACATCAAAATAAAGCCAGAGTAGCAGAGCGTAAAGCTGAAAAACTTCGGATAATTGTGGCTTTTGTCGTGTTAGCACTTGGCATAACTGTACTCGTTACATTTCTTATCGTCATCATCATCAGAATCTCTAATAAACGTCAACAACAGCATATTTCAAGTAAATATGCATTGGCCATAATCGAGTATGGTACACTTAAGTCTATCATGAGAAACACAGAACTAGCTAAAGAAGAATTCCATGACAGATATGAAGCACTGAACACAGAATATGAATTGGCAAAGGAAGTGATCATTGAACTACAATCAGATAAAAGGTCTCCTGATCAATGGGATTTGGAAGACACTCTGCTATCAACATCCATCGTACGAAAATTTCATAAAATGGCTTCAGGTGTCCATAATGTGCCAGATTCTGATTGGATAGAGTTGCGGCAGATTGTTAGGCAGTATATGCCACATTTCATGGACGCCATTAGCTCTTTTGACTACCAACTCAATCATCGCGAGACAAATCTATGTATCCTCCTTCGGTTAAGGTTTATACCATCAGAAATCTGTGTTTTGTTAAATGTATCAAAGAATAATTTGGGAAATATTCGCAAAAGACTCTTGAAGAAAATGTATAACCAAGAGGGATCAAGCAAGACATTCGATGAGATAATTTTCAACATACCACGATAAGCGACAAAAATCAAATCACTGATTTTCAACATCTTAATAATTCTGTGAACTTTGTGAACTACCGTTTTTGTTAGGTTTTATCGTTTTTTGTACTTTTGTGCTCGAATTCAAACCTATCAATTATGAAGAAAAATGTTATTTTATTTCTTTTATGCCTTTTCACGGTAAAAGGTATGGCTCAAGAACCTGTCATGAGCCTTGGTGAACCATTATTCTTTGGTGTAATGACTAATAATAATGGCGGAGGTATTCTTAATCCTGGCAATGGTCAGCCTTCTGTACCCCGGACTCCGATAGCAAGTCCAAATATTAGTATAGATTCAAACACCCTCTATTTTAATAATGTGGGCTATGACCTGACACTGGTGCTTCTTGATGAGGACGGTGAGGAAGCTTACACAACCTTTGTTCCTGCTGGTACTAGTACTGTTGTGCTTCCTACTACATTTTCTGGCGAGTACGAGTTGCAACTCTATCCGACAGACAGTATCTATTTTTTCTATTCTGTAATTAGTTTGTAAACCATGAAATTCAAATTCTATTCATATGCTATTGTAGCAATGCTTTCCATAAGCATGACTATGCATGGGCAAGTGTCTCTGCCGACTTATAACTCTAGCGATGTGTTGAGTATAACACAAAGCCTTCCTGCCGTTCGCCAGGTCAGAGGCGTTTCCAAGATAATAGTCGATTATGAAGGTGAGTGGACAGCTAGTCAGCGACAGCCAGATTCCATTGATTTAGAGGTTGATTCTGCTACAATTGACATCCTCGAAACACTTGGTTGGAATCTGACGCCGACGACAGCATCCTTGGAAATCGCCTGTGACGGTACCGATTCTACCGGTACGGCTTCTGCTTACCAGCCACATAGATGTTACCTTTCGTCTACTAATCTGCAGTTCTCTTCACAAGAATGGACATGTCTGCTCCCAGATACCAATGGTATATATCAAATCGTTGCAACATCCGACTCTGCGGAAATCTATACACCCATCATTGCTGATGCCAACCAATATGACATTACCGCCGATGGTGAAGTCAAAGCTATCATCTTGTTTGAGGGAACGGCAGGTAGCGAGCACTACCAGGCAGAGCGCCAGGTGTGGCTTCAGTTGAAGCCACAGATCAGCTATATCTCTGCCCCTGTGTTCACGCCCAGCGTAATGACCGAGGGA
>FLNY01002479.1_pt1 | contig 14765 bp, 16 predicted proteins | sample 1140381 | NCBI WGS metagenome assembly FLNY01 (sample SAMEA3878172, study PRJEB12797) | bioreactor metagenome | biome: Moose rumen | place: Sweden | collected 2011-10
GATTCCCCGCAGGCACAAATAAAAAAAGGGAGCAAACTACTCCAGTTTATCTCCCTTTTCGTTAAACAAATCATTTTGCAGGACGGTGTAGTCTGTACTCTCCTGGATTTCCAGTTTGATTTTGTAGCGCTTGCGCCACCTGGACAGGAAGGAGTTGAACAGTCCCCGCTTCAGGTAGGCACCCAGGATGGGACTGGTTTTCAGTACAATGGACCGGACACCCTTTTCAATGGAATAGAAGGCAATCTTGCGCTCAATTTCCTCGTCAATCACCACGCTGGAGTGTATCTTTCCGGTGCCGTGGCACACGGGACACTGTTCCGATGTGTTGATTTCCGTGACCGGCCTGATCCGCTGGCGGGTGATTTGCATCAGCCCGAACTTGGTGAGCGGCAGCACGTTGTGCTTGGCCCGGTCGTCTTCCATCAGCTCCTGCATCAGCTTGAACAGGGCGTTCTTGTGTTCGTTGGAATCCATGTCGATGAAGTCCACAATCACAATGCCTCCCATGTCCCTGAGCCTGAGCTGGCGTGCAATCTCTTCTGCGGCAATCTTGTTCACCTCGAAGGAGTTCTCCTCCTGGTCGGCGGTCTTGGTGCGAATGCCGCTGTTGACGTCGATTACGTTCAGCGCTTCCGTGGTTTCGATTACCAGATAGGACCCCTGCCGCATGGGCACCACCTTGCCGAAGGAACCCTTGATCTGGCGGGTGACCTCGAAGTGGTCGAAAATGGGCTGTCGGCCTTCGTACAGATGGACAATCTTTTCCTGCTCCGGGGATATGAGCGAAACGTACTTCCGCGCTTCTTCGGCCACCCGTCCGTCATTGATCCAGATGTTGGAGAACGAGTCGTTGAGGAGGTCCCTCAACACGGTTGTGGTTTTGCTGTACTCCGTGAAAAGCAGCTTGACGGTCTTGTCCTTGGCAATCTTTTTCCAGGAATTCTCCCACTTCTGGATGAGGGCCTCCGTCTCGCCCACCAGCGTGGCGGCATTTTTGCCTTCGGCGGCGGTGCGGATGATGGCGCCGTAATTGACGGGGAGAATACTCCTTACCAGGGTTTCCAATCTACGTTTCTCTTCCTTCGAGCCAATCTTCTGGGAGATGGACACCTTTTCGGTGAAGGGGAGAAGTACAATGTTGCGTCCTGCCAATGAAATCTCTGCTGTCAGTCGCGATCCCTTGGTGGATATGGGCTCTTTGACAATCTGGGCCACCAGCATCTGTCCGGGACGGAGGACTTCTTCAATGCGGCCTTCCTTGGGAAGGGCATTGCCGATTTTGATGCGCGAATACAAATCCTTCAGGTTTGTATTGCCATTGGATTCCCGCACGAACTGGTCGAAGGCGGGAAAGTACAGTCCCAGGTCCAGATAATGGATGAAGGCTTCCTTCTTGTCTCCGATATCCACAAAGGCAGCATTGAGGTTCGGGAGAATTTTCTTTACCTTGCCCAGGTAAACGTCTCCTACGGTGAACTTGTTCCCAGTGCTGGACTCCGTGTTGTACTCTATCAGCCGGTGATTTTCCATCAGGGCGATATGTACCTCGGTTGACGTTACGTCAACAATCAGATCCTTGTCCGGTTTCTCAGACTCCATTGGAATTAGGTTTTACAGGAAAGGGCCTGCGTGGTTCCGCAAGCCCTTTGTTTCCAGGAAGAAGTGGTTTTTACTTCTTCTTGTGGCGGTTCTTGCGCAAGCGCTTTTTACGCTTGTGCGTTGCCATCTTGTGTCTTTTATGCTTCTTACCGTTGGGCATAATGGATGGGGATTAATAGTTATTTCTCTTTCACGGCATTGACGAAGCTCTTGGCCGGTTTGAAGGCCGGAATATCGTGTGCCGGAATGGTCATGGTAGTCTTGCGGGTGATATTGCGGGCAGCCTTCTGGGCGCGGTGCTTGATGATAAAGCTACCGAAGCCACGAAGATAGACCGGGTTGCCGGCGATGAGGGACCCCTTCACAACTTTGGTGAATTCTTCTACAACAGCCAAAACCTGCACCTTCTCAATACCGGTGGATTTAGCCACTTCGTTTACAATCTCAGCTTTTGTCATAGTAATATTAATTTTTGTTTAGCGTCTTATGTTGAAAAGCGGGCACAAATTTAGAAAGAATTTTCCAATCCGCAAAATAATACATCCAAAACCTGCCAAACAATTAAGCACTTACCGGACACCCCGGACTTGGCACGGAGATTGACAATATAGCTGGCCGGACGCTGGCCCCCGAAGGTACTGACAAAATGTCAGCCCGGGCAGGCTGTCCCCATTATATTATGAAGGTCAGTAATTTCAACGGAATGTTTTCCCCCGCAGGGGTAGAAGTGAATATCATGCCCGTCATGGGCGAAGCCATCTCCACGAAGGTGGACGAGAAGGACCTCCCCGACGCCCTTCCCATCCTGGCCCTCCGCAACGCCGTCATCTTTCCCGGGACGGTTTTCCCGGTGACGGTGGGCCGGGAAAAGTCCATCCGCCTGGTGGCCGACGCAGAAGCCGGAAACGGCTGGCTGGGCGCGGTCCCGCAGCTGGATGTGTCTGTGGAAGACCCGGACGAGGCCGACCTGAACCGCTTCGGAACGCTGTGCAAGGTGCTTAAGACCCTGGAAATGCCGGACGGCTCCGTCACGGCCATCCTGCAGGGCATGCGCATCCTGTCGCTGGAGTGCATCATTTCCCGGGACCCTTACCTGGTGGGCCGCGCCCAGTACCTGGAAGAGCTGGTCCCGGACATGGACCAGCAGGAGGGCCGGGTGCTCGCCGACGCCCTCAAGGACCGGGCCGGCACGGTGGTGAAGTCCTCTTCCTTCGCCCCCAAGGAAGCCATGGGCGCCCTCATGTCCATCGACAATTTCCATTTCCTGGTGAACTTCATCGCCACCACCATCGAGGTGGAGAACTTCCAGGAACGGGTGAACCTGCTTTCCATCCTGGACATCCACGAACGGGGCATGGCCCTGCTGAAGGTGCTGGACACCCAGACGCAGCTTCTCCAGATCCGGCAGGAGATTAACCAGAAGGTCAAGACGGACATAGACCAGCAGCAGCGGGAGTATTACCTGAACAACCAGCTCCGCACCATCCAGGAAGAGCTGGGCATGGACGAGGGGGAGGAATTTGAGAAGATGCGCCGCCGCGCCGACGAGAAGAAGTGGAGCCAGGAGGTGCGGGCCGTCTTCGACAAGGAAATGGCCAAGCTGGAGAAATTCAACCCCACCTCGCCGGACTACAGCATCCAGCTCACCTTCCTGCAGTTCATGCTGGACCTGCCGTGGGGGGAAATGTCGGAGGACAACCTGGACCTGCAACACGCGCAGGAGGTCCTGGACGAAGACCACTACGGCCTGGAGACGGTGAAGGAGCGCATCATAGAATACCTGGCCGTCCTGAAGCTGAAGGGGAACATGCGCTCGCCCATCCTGTGCCTGTGGGGCCCTCCCGGCGTGGGGAAAACCTCGCTGGGCAAGTCTGTGGCGCGGGCCCTGGGGCGCAAATACGTGCGCATCTCCCTGGGCGGCATGCACGACGAGGCCGAAATCCGCGGCCACCGCAAAACCTACGTGGGCGCCCTGCCCGGCCGCATCCTCAGCGGCATCCAGCGGGCCGGCACCTCCAATCCGGTCATCGTGCTGGACGAGATTGACAAGCTGGCGTCGGACTTCAAGGGAGACCCTTCCAGCGCCCTGCTGGAGGCCCTGGACCCGGAGCAGAACAATACCTTCCACGACAACTACCTGGACGTGGACTACGACCTCTCGCACGTGCTGTTCATCACCACGGCCAACGGCACCGGCAGCATCCAGCCCGCCCTGAAAGACCGCATGGAGCTCATCAACGTCACGGGATACCTGGCCGAAGAAAAGCAGCAGATTGCCACCAACTACCTCATTCCCAAGCAGCTGAAGGAGCACGGCCTGCTCCAGGACGGCCTGTCCGTGGACGGGGAGGCCCTGCAGGAAATCATAGACCAATATACCCACGAGTCCGGTGTACGCGGCCTGGAGAAGCAAATTGCCAAAATTGCCCGCGTCACCGCCAAGAAGATAGCCCTGAACCAGGAATTCCCCACCCGTATCGGCAAGGAGCACCTGAAGGAATACCTGGGCCTGCCCACCGCCTTCCACGACAGCGTGAAGGGCAACGAAGGCCCCGGCGTGGTCACCGGACTGGCCTGGACGGAGATGGGCGGGGAAATTCTCTTCGTAGAGAGCTCGGTGGCCAAGGGCAAGGGCAACCTGTCCATGACCGGCAACCTGGGCGACGTGATGAAAGAGAGCGCACAGATTGCCTGGCAGTATATCAAGGCCCATCCGCAGCTGGCCGGCATGACCACGGAACAGTTCATGGAGAAGGACATCCACCTGCATGTGCCGGAGGGCGCCGTGCCCAAGGACGGCCCGTCGGCCGGCATCACCATGGTTTCTTCCATGGTCAGCGCCCTGCGCGGACAGGCCGTGAAGGAAGGCGTCGCCATGACGGGAGAAATGACCCTGAGGGGCCGTGTGCTGCCGGTGGGCGGCATCAAGGAGAAGATCCTGGCGGCCAAGCGCGCGGGGGTCCACACCATAGTGATTTCGGAAGAAAACCGGAAAGATGTGGAAGATATCAAGGAAATTTACATAAAAGGCCTTATCTTTGTCTATGTGAAGACAATCCAGGACGTGATAGACTTTATCTTCTGACGCCCTGACCCGTTGTCATTCTGAGCGAAGCGAAGAATCTATGGACGTTAGAAGAATCTATGGACGTTAGAATAGAACAAGGCTGGAAGGACGCACTGGCACCGGAGTTCGGGAAACCGTACTTTGAGCAGCTGGTGCGCTTCCTGCATCAGGAAAAAGCGGCCGGAAAGGTCATCTACCCGCGCGGAAGCCAAATTTTCCGGGCTTTCGAGCTCACCCCGCCGGAACGGGTGAAAGTGGTTGTCCTGGGGCAGGACCCCTACCACAATCCCGGCGAGGCCATGGGCCTTTCCTTCTCTGTTCCGGACGGGGTGCGCATGCCGCCCTCGCTGCGGAACATCTTTGCCGAAATCGAGCAGGACCTGGGCATCCGCATGAGCGGACGCACCAACCTGGAAAGCTGGGCCCGCCAGGGGGTGCTGCTGCTTAACAGCATCCTCACCGTAGAGGCCGGGAAGGCGGCTTCCCACCGGAACATCGGCTGGCAGGAATTCACCGATGCGGTCATCCGCACCCTGCAGGACCGTTCGGAAGGGGTGGTTTTCCTGCTGTGGGGCAATTTCGCCAAGGCCAAGGCTTCGCTCATCAATCCCACCCGGCACCATGTCCTGCTGGCGGCCCATCCGTCCCCCCTGGCGGGCGGCGCCTTTTTCGGCTGCCGGCATTTTTCCAAGACCAACCAAATCCTGATAGCAGAGGGAAAGGAACCCATCGACTGGCAGTTATGAAAACCAAAGCACTGTTTCCCGGCTCTTTCGACCCGTTTACGGCCGGCCATCTGAACATTCTCAAACGCGCCCTTACCATGTTCGACGAGGTGGTGGTGGCCGTGGGCATCAACCAGGACAAGCGCGGCTTCTTCTCCATGGAGAAGCGCCTGGACATTATTTACCAGGCCACGGCGGGCATCCCCGGCGTCACGGTCATCCAGTACGGCAACCTCACCGTGGACACCTGCCGCCAGCTGGGCATCCGCCACATCGTGCGGGGCGTCAGGAACATGATAGACTTCGAGACGGAACGCTCCATCGCCGACGCCAACCGCCGCCTGGCCCCGGAAATTGAAACCATCATCATCCCCACCGCGCAGGAATTCGCCCACATCAGCTCCTCGGCCGTGCGGGACATCCTCAAGCACGGGGGGGACTACTCGGCCTTTATCCCGGAGGGTGTCCGGCTATGAGAAAGCGCCTGACGCTGCTGGCGGCGGCCGCCTGCCTGCTGGCCCTCGGCCTCCGGGCCCAGGACTACGACAAGCTGGGGGCCAGGCTGGAGGAATACCTCTCCGCCCTGGAGGGGGAAAGCGCGGCGGTGCAGAATGCCGAGGCCGACTTCCTCATCGGCTCCTGCCAGGACTCCCTGGTGCGGCAGTACGTGGCCCTCAAGGTCTATGACCATTACCTGCAGTCTCCCATCATGGGCGACGAGGCCGTGGCGGTGCACGTGGCCGAAAAATGGTTCCTCTCCGGCGCCGTCCCCATGCACAGCGACGGGGACCTCCTGAACGCGCAGGTGTTCGTGATGTTCAACAAGAACGCCCTCATCGGCATGCAGGCCCCGCAGGTTACGCTCCGGGACACCCTGGGCCGGGAAGTCCGGATTCCTGCCTCCGGCGGTTACAGCGCCATCTACTTTTACGACACCTCCTGTTCCACCTGCCGGGCCGAGACCCCCCGCCTTCGGCAGCTCATGCAGGAAGGCACCTATCCCCTCACCGTCTATGCCGTGAACGTGGGCGACGTGGGGGAGGCCTGGGAACAATACCGGGCGCAGCTGCCCGGCGCCGTCCACCTTTGGGATCCGGAGCATGAGAGCGACTGGCAGCTGCAGTACGGCGTGCTGCAAACGCCCAAGCTGTACCTGCTGGACCCTTCGGGGACCATCCTGGGACGGGGGCTGGATGTGCAGGCCCTCAGGATCTTGCTGGAAAAAGCGTTCTCTGCAGCCCCGTACACCTACGGCGAACCGGCCCGGATGGAAAGCTACAGCGCGCTGTTCCACTCCTGCGGAGACACGCTTAAGGTGGCCGATATCCTGGAAGTGGCCGCCTGCCTGGCCGCCCGCACGCTGGGCGAGGGCAATGTGCCCGCTTACAAGCAAACCATGGGAGACCTGCTGTACTACCTCTTTTCCCAGCGGACGGAAGTCTGCCGGGAGGCCCTGGGCCCTTTTGCCGAACAGTACATCCTGGCCCACGACTTCTGGAACGCCGTGGAAGACCGTACCCAGGTGCTTCCCCTGGCCCGGTTGGTGCAGGAGCTTGGCTCCCGCAGCCCGGTGGGATCCCCGGTTCCGGAGGTGCAGGTGCCCGGTACGCTCCGGCGCAAGGGCTGCCTCTTTGCGCCCGCCTCCCGCACGGGAACCTTCTCCCTGCGCTCCCTGAAGGGAGACCCGGCCTACGTGGTGTTCTACTCGCCAGGCTGCACTTCCTGCCAGGAAACCCTCTCTGCCGTGGACGCCCTGGTAAAGGGAAACCGCAAGGTGCGGGTGCTGCTGGTAAACATGGACGGTCTTTTCACGGACGGCTCTTCGGGCGGCTCTTCGGACGGCTCTTCGGGCGGTTCTTCGGGCGGCGGCCCCGATACAGCGGCCCTGCTGCTGGAAAGCTTCGACCTCTCCACCCTGCCCTTCGTGCTGGAATTGGACAAGGACGGCACGGTTCTCCGCCGTTATGTCCAGCTTTCCCCCATTTAACCCTCATTGCCGGTGCGGTCTTACAAAAAAATGTAATCGTATCGTAGTGCCTTGCCTGTATCGGCTTCCCGGCTTGACCGGGAACCTTTTTTTACGTATCTTTGTCCCCATGCCGCGCAGACAGAAGATTTCCGGGGTGGACCCCGCCTACTTGGAGAAGCAGAAACAGATGCTTCTCCGGCGCAACCGCTACGTGCTGCTGTTCAACGACAGCGAGATGGCAGCCATCGAGGAATATTGCAACCGCTTCCAGGTGCACACCAAAAGCGCCCTTTTCCGTGAAGCCATCATGGACAAGGTCTTAAGCGAGCTGGAAGAAAACCACCCCACTTTGTTTTAATCCGGGAATTTTATAACTTTGCACCCCGAATTGAACTGTGGTGTAATGGTAGCACTAGGGATTTTGGTTCCCTCAGTCAGCGTTCGAATCGCTGCAGTTCAACAAAATCAAGGAGGCTGGCCAAATCTTAGGTCAGCTTTTTTTTGCCACCCGGCGCCGGGAGCCGTCAGCTCCGGCGGTAAAGTGTCGCAGGTCTGTGTTTTTTCGTTCACCTGCGACGGGAAACGGTCACCCAGCGCCTGCAGCGTCGCAGGTCGGCCGAATTTTGCGGACCTGCGACGCTCCGTGCTTTCACCTGCAACGGAAAACAGCCACCCAGTGCCCTGCAGTGTCGCAGATCCGGGGGTTAAGTGTCGCAGGTCTGTGTTTTTTCGTTCACCTGCAACGGAAAACGGCCACCCAACGCCCGCAGTGTCGCAGGTCGGTTGCCAACTGTCGCAGGTCCGGGGGTAAAGTGTCGCAGGTCTGTGTTTTTCCGTTCACCTGCGACGGAAAATGGGCACTCAGCGCCTTGCAGTGTCGCAGGTCGGCCGAATTTTGCGGACCTGCGACGTTCCATGCCTTCACCTGCGACGGAAAACGGCCATGCAGTGCCTTGCAGTATCGCAGGTCGGCCGAATTTTGCGGACCTGCGACGTTCCGTGCATTCACCTGCGACGTTTCGTGCTTTCACCTGCAACGCTGCAGAATGCCACCCGGCGCCGGGAGCCGTCAGCTCCGGCGGTTGGTGAAGGATCAGCTCCGGCGGTTGGTGAAGGATCAGCTCCGGCGGTTGGTGAAGGAGAGGTAGTAGAGGAGGGTGGCCAGGGAGCCCAGGGCGGCGATGACGTAGGTGTAGGCGGCCCAGCGGAGGGCGTCTTCGGCCATGGGCTTGGTCTCGTAACTGACGATACCCGTATTGTCCAGCCATTTGACGGCACGGGAACTGGCGTTGATTTCTACCGGCAGGGTAATGAAGCTGAACAGGGTGGAAAGGGCGAACAGGGCGATGCCGATCCACAGCAGCGAAGGGAAGACGTTGATGAAAATGACCCCGGCCAGCAGCACCCAGGAAACGATGCTGTTGGAGAAGGTGACCACCGGCACCAGGGCGCTGCGCAGCTTGAGGGGCGCGTAGCCCGTTGCGTGCTGGACCACGTGGCCGCACTCGTGCGCCGCCACGGCCGCCGCCGCCACCGACCGGCCGTAATACACCTCTTCGCTCAGGTTCACGGTGTGGGTGGTTGGGTCGTAATGGTCTGTGAGTTTTCCCTCGATGGAGACAATTTGGACGTCCCGGATTCCGTGGGCCTGGAGCATGCGGCTGGCGACCTCCGCCCCTGTCATGGAGATGGGGACCTCTGAATATTTGCTGAAGCGGCTCTTGAGCACGCCCTGGACAATCATGCTGAGTACCATGACCACCAGCATGAGAATCCAGATCATTGATGACGACAGTTCCATGCCACAAAAATAAACATTTTATGGCAAAATGTCAGTGGGAAATGTTATTTTTGCACCTGGAAACCCAACAGACATGATGCGCCCGGACGATTTCTCCCGGCTGGAACTGAACCTGAAGGCCACGCTGGAGAATTACAGATATTTCCGCTCCCTGCTGGAGCCCCAGACGAAACTGCTGGTTCTCGTCAAGGCCAACGCATACGGCCATGGAGCGGTGGAGTTCGGCGCCATGATGCAGCGCGCCGGAGCGGACTACCTGGCCGTGGCCTATCCGGTAGAAGGCCTGGAACTGCGCCGAAACGGCATTTCCCTGCCCGTGATTGTGCTCACGGCCGGAACGGATTTCTACCCGGAAATCATAGAGACCCGCCTGGAACCCAGCATCCCCAACCTGTATTCCCTCCGGGCCTTTGCCGGGCAGCTGAAGGCCCTGGGCCTCAAGGACTACCCCATCCACATCAAGCTGGACACGGGCATGCACCGCCTGGGCTTCATGACAGGGGAACTGCCGGAGCTCATCGCCTGCCTGAACGCCACCCCGGAGGTAAAAGTCAAATCCGTCTTCTCCCACCTGTGCGTGGCCGAAGACCCGGAGCAGGATGCCTTCACCCTGGGTCAGGCGGCGCTGTTCAGCCGCAACGCGCAAAGGCTGGCCGACGGCATCGGCTACACCCCCATGCGCCACCTCCTCAATTCGGCCGGCATAGAGCGCTTCCCGCAGTTCCAGATGGACATGGTGCGGCTGGGCATCGGCATCTACGGCGTAAGCGCCCTGCCCGGGAAAAAGCTGACGCCCGTAGCATCTCTAAAGTGCAAAGTGTTGCAAATTAAGCATTTACAGAAAGGAGACACGGTGGGCTACGGCCGATGGGGCCAGGCCGATGAAGACACGGTCATCGCCACCATCCCCGTGGGCTACGCCGACGGCATAGACCGCCACCTGGGCCGCGGGGCCGCCTCCTTCTCCCTGAACGGCCACCGGGTGCCCACCATCGGCAACATTTGCATGGACATGTGCATGCTGGACGTGACAGGCGTCCCCGCAGCGGTGGGAGACACCGTCACCGTCTTCGGGGAAGACCCCACCGTGGAGGAACTGGCCGGCATCCTGGGCACCATTCCCTACGAAATCCTTTCGTCGGTGCCCCGCCGCATAGAACGGATGGTCATCCGCTAAAGCATGAGCCCCGCCTTTACTTTTTCGGCAGCCTGGTCCCCCTGCAGGTAGCGGAGGATGGCCAGGCCGAAGGCGACGGCGTGTCCCGCGCCCCGTCCGGTAATGATGCGGCCGTCCGTGACGGTGCTCTCCGGCGTATAGACGGCCCCTTTGGCCAGGAGCGGGTCCTGGAAGCCCTCGAAACAGGTGAACTTCTTCCCCTCCAGGCCGTCCAGCTGGGACAGCACCAGGCCCGGAGCGGCGCAGATGGCCGCCACAGCCCCGCCGGCGGCATAATGCCGCTTCATCAGCTCCATCAGTTCCCGGTCCTCGGCCAGGTTCCGGGAGCCCGGCATCCCCCCGGGGAAAATCATCACGTCCTGCGGGCCGGTGCCCTCCTCCTGCGGTTCGAAGTCGGAACGGGAGGTGTCGGCAAAGACGGTGACGCCGTGGGAACTTTCGGCCGTATAGTCGTCGGCAATGGAGACGGTTTGGACGGGGATGTGGCCCCGGACCAGCACATCGCGGGTGCCCAGGGCTTCCATATCCTCGAAGCCGTCGGCAAGAAACAGTATTACTCCTTTCATATCAGCGCTTGTTTTTGAAAAATTCCAGCATGAGGTTGGAACAGGCCTCGGCCAGGATGCCGGAAACCACTTCCGTGCGCGGGTGCAGCAGGGAGGGGGAAAAGAGCGAATAGCCGCGGCGCGGGTCCGGTGCGCCATAGACCAGGCGGCCCGTCTGGGACCAGGCCAGGGCCCCGGCGCACATGGGGCAGGGCTCCACCGTAACGTACAGGGTGCAGTCATTCAGGTATTTCCCGCCCATGGATTCCGTGGCCGAGGTAATGGCCACCATCTCGGCATGGGCGGTGGTGTCGTGCAGCCGTTCGGTCATGTTGTGCCCCCGGCCGATGACGCGGCCTTTCCAGACCACCACGGCCCCGATGGGGATCTCTCCCGCATCGGCTGCCCGCCGGGCTTCGGCCAAGGCTTCCCGCATGAATTTTTCGTCCTGTTCCATGGGTACAAAGATAGGAAAATCGTTTAAGATTTCGTACCTTTGCGACCGGAAACCGAAGGAAGGTTATGAAGGTTACTAAGGCCGTATTTGCTGGCAGCAGCGCGCGGGTGGGGCAGAAACCCCAGCTGCGGTTGCCGGAATTCGCCTTCATAGGCCGAAGCAACGTGGGAAAGAGCTCCCTCATCAACATGCTCACCGGCAACGGAAAGCTGGCCAAGACCTCCCAGACACCCGGCAAAACCCAGCTGGTGAACCACTTCCTCATCAACGACAAATGGTATCTGGTAGATCTTCCCGGCTACGGCTACGCCAAGTTGCCGGACAAGGACCGGGCCCGGATCCGCCACATCATCTGGGATTACATCAACCATTCGGAAGAGCTGGTCATGCTCCTGGTGCTGCTGGACAGCCGCCACCCCATGCAGGAAGCGGACCTCCGCTTCATCGGGGAACTGGGGCAGAAGGGCATCCCCTTCGGCCTGGTTTTCACCAAGGCCGACAAACAGGGGACCACGCTGGTCCAGCAGCAGGTAGAGCAGAACAAGGAGCGCCTGCTGGAAGACTGGGAAGAACTCCCGCCCTGCTTTGTCACCTCGTCGGTTTCCCGCCAGGGAAAGGAAGAGCTGCTGGATTACATTGGATCTATTCTCTCCAACATATCATGATAAACGATTTCCACAAGCACCGCCTGGCGGTTTACTCCTGCGAGGCAACCCGATACTTCGCCGAAAAGGTGGTGGAGGCCATGAACCGCATGAAAGGCCCGGATGATCCGGAGGTGGTCCTGGGCGGCCTGGACGTATCCCGCTTCAGCGACGGTGAATTCCAGCCGTCCTTCAGCGAGAGCGTCCGCGGGGCCACCTGCTTCATCCTGCAGTCCACCTTCCCGCCCACCGACAACCTCATGGAACTGCTCCTGACCATCGACGCAGCCAAGCGGGCATCGGCCAACAAGGTTATCGCCGTCATTCCGTACTACGGATGGGCCCGCCAGGACCGCAAGGACAAGCCGCGCGTGTCCATCGGCGCCAAGCTGGTGGCCAACATGCTCAAGGTGGCGGGGACGGACGCCCTCATGACCTGCGACCTGCATGCCGACCAGATCCAGGGCTTCTTCGACTTCCCGGTGAACCACCTGTATGCCAGCTACGACTTCCTGTTCATCCTCAAGAAGCTCCAGAAGCAGTTCAAGGATACGCTCACCCTGGCGGCGCCGGACATGGGCGGGGCCAAGCGCGTGAACGCATACGCCAAGCACCTGCACACGCCGGTGGTCATCTGCCACAAAACCCGCGCAAGGGCCAATGTGGTAGAGAAGATCGTCCCCATCGGAGAGGTGGAGGGCCGGGACATCGTCATCCTGGACGACATCATCGACACGGCCGGCACCCTGACGGAAGCCGCCAACGAGCTCCTCAAGCGCGGAGCCCGCAGCGTACGGGCCTTCGCCACCCATCCGGTGCTTTCCGGCCCGGCCTACGAGCGCATAGACCGGAGCGCCCTCACGGAGGTCTATGTGACGGACACCATTCCGCTGAACCCGGACAAGAAGGAGTTCCAGGGCAAGTTCCGCGTGGTGTCCATGGCCGAAACCTTCGCCCGCATGATGCTGCGCGTGTACAATTACGAACCCATTTCCTCCGAATTCCCGCTGTAAGCTGTCATGAAAACCCTCCTGGCCGCCATCCTGTTCGTGGGCCTGGCAGTGATCCTGCTGGGGGTGAACATCTTTTTCTTCCGCCGGCCTTTTCCCGACGGAGAAATCTCCTCGAACCCGGAAATGCGGAAAAGGGGCATCAAATGCGTCAGGCAGGAAGAGATGGAACGGCTTTCCCAAGGGGAAGGCAAGCAGGTGTGCGACGGCCAATTCTCCGACGCCTGCGCCTCCTGCGGCTTGTATAAACTGGAAAAAGACTGATATATGGCACTTGTAGCAATTGTGGGAAGGCCGAACGTGGGCAAATCGACGCTGTTCAACCGTCTGGTGGGCATGCGGCAGGCCATTGTAGATGAAACCGCCGGCGTCACCCGGGACCGGCATTACGGCAAATGCGAATGGTGCGGCCGGGAATTCTCCGTGGTGGATACGGGCGGTTACACGTCCAACTCGGACGACGTCTTCGAAGAGGCCATCCGCCGCCAGGTGGCCATCGCCATCGAAGAAGCCGACGTGGTGCTGTTCCTGTGCGAGGCGGCGACCGGCATCACGGACTACGACGCAGAGATTGCCGACATCCTCCGCCGCTCCCAAAAGCCGGTGGTCCTGTGCGTGAACAAGGTGGACACCGGAGAGAAAATGTACGACGCCTTCGACTTCTACGCCCTGGGCCTGGGCGAGGTCTGGAGCATATCGGCCGCCAACGGCAGCGGCACCGGAGACTTGCTGGACCAGGTCCTGAAGGTTCTGCCGGAAGACACCCGGGCCGATGACGACCATGCAGAGCTTCCGCACATTGCCATCGTGGGCCGCCCGAACGTGGGGAAGAGTTCGCTCACCAACGCCCTGCTGGGGCAGGAGCGCAACATTGTGACGCCGGTAGCCGGCACCACGCGGGACTCCATTTCCACCTACTACAACAAATTCGGCTACGAATTCATGCTGGTAGATACCGCCGGCATGCGCAAGCGGGGCAAGGTCACGGAAGACCTGGAGTTCTATTCGGTGCTGCGCGCCATGCGCACCATCGAACATTCGGACGTGTGCATCCTCATGATTGACGCCACCGCCGGCATGGAGGCGCAGGACATGAACATCTTCAACGTAATCCAGAAAAACCGCAAGGGCTGCGTGCTGGTGGTGAACAAGTGGGACCTCTTCGAAAAGGGCGTGAACACCCTGAAGGAATACTCGGAGGCCCTGAGGGCCCGCCTGGCCCCGTTCAACGACATTCCCATCGTCTTTACTTCGGTCCTTAACAAGCAGCGCATCCTGGACGTGCTGGACGCCGCCGCCCGGGTGGCCGAAAACATGCGCCGGAAAATCCCCACATCGGCCCTGAACGATGCCATGCTGCCGGAAATCGAGAATTATCCGCCGCCCGCCTGGAAGGGCAAGTACATCAAGATCAAGTATGTGACGCAGCTGCCCACCCGCACCCCGCAGTTCGCTTTCTTCTGCAACCTGCCCCAGTGGGTGAAAGACCCCTACAAGCGTTTCCTGGAAAACAAGCTCCGGGAGCACTTCGACTTTACCGGCTGTCCCATCCAGGTTTATACCCGCGCCAAATAGCCGGCCCCTGGACCTGGTCCAATTTCATGACCTGGACCTGGTCCACCATATATGCCACAGAATGAACGGAAATGCATAATGCCTGGACCAGGTCCAAACCCTATAATTGGACCAGGTCCAAAAACAAAAGAGAAAAGATGTTTGATGCAGTAAAAGTAAAAGGCCAGTGCGTACAGTGGATACAGGACTGGTT
>FLNY01001986.1_pt1 | contig 14764 bp, 15 predicted proteins | sample 1140381 | NCBI WGS metagenome assembly FLNY01 (sample SAMEA3878172, study PRJEB12797) | bioreactor metagenome | biome: Moose rumen | place: Sweden | collected 2011-10
TTATGACAGGTTAGGGGGGGGTAAAATATGGTCTGTATTCTATCCGAGGATGAATACATTTTATCCATGTAAGAATATCGGTGGGGGAGTGTATTTGGCACATCCATATTCAACGATATTGAACGCCAAATCTATCGGAAAGAACTTTTCATGTCGACAATGTACCACAATCGGCAATAAGCGTGATGGCGATGGAAGCAGCAGTAGCCCCATCATAGGTGATAATGTTACTATTGGGGCAAACGTCTGTGTCATAGGTAATATCACTATAGGTAATAATGTCATTATCGGAGCCGGTTCTGTTGTCGTAAAAAATATACCAAGCAGTGTCATTGTTGCAGGAAACCCAGCACGAATCATAAGAAAAATTGAAAACTAAATATACGTATGCAAACAACATCTGTAACTTATTATAAGTCTAAATCATCAAGTGCTATTCTGTCACTCTATACACTTTTGGGGTGTCTTGCAGGCTCAATAGCATTACTGATAACGGCTCCAGGGCAATATTCGCATAGTTTCTGTCTCCAATGCTTTGTTGTTTTTGCCCTTTCATCTTTTGTCACTCTGAGAAACAATATCTTGCGCTATAGGACATTGGTCATCTTTGAGTTTCTTTTTATCTTGGCTTTCTTCATGACCAACTATGTCTATCCGTTATTTTTCTACGAATCAGACCCATATTTTAGTATTTTCAGACATGATTTCAATGAGCAAGTAATAAGTAAAGCAACGGCAATAGCAACAATTGGAATTTGCTCATACAACATTGGGCAGTTTGACAATGGGACTACTTTTTACAAACGCGTTTTTAAGAGTATATCAGTCAAACCAGTTACTTGGATAGATTTGTTTTTCTTAGTAGTTTTTTTTATTCATTTCTTTTCTGCAAATATTAACTATTTTAGATCAGGCTTAACAGGTGGTGAAAATGGTAGCTTTTTTATGATTTTCTCCATTTATATTGTATTCAAGATGTTTAAGAATGGGGAAAGCCTAAAAATAGTGATTCTAAGTAATCAATTTGCGCTTTGCCTAATACTTATTTACATATTACTAAATATGTACATTGGTAACAGAGGGGAACCGATGTATATCATGATGAGTTTTGTAATCTGTTATGCTATCTTCATCAAAAAAATTAGCATCCGCATTTTTTTGCTAATGATGGTAACAGCCCTTCTGTTATTCTTCGTTGTTGGTCGGGTACGTGTAAGTGGACGTGATGCAACAAGTGCAGAGTCTTTAGAAAGTCGCCTCTCGTCTATAGAAAACGTGGATAACTATTTGATGTATGGCGAACAGTTAATTATCAATGCAAGAAGTCTATATGTACTCGTGGACTATGGTGATAAGAACGGCATCAACTTTGGCAGCACTTGGGTAGGACCAATTTGTTCGGTAGTTCCTTATTTGCAAGGAATTGTTAAAAACGCTTTTAACCTTGAACCACAAGAATTCTCCACAACAGAGTTGACCACATATCTAAATTTCGGCAAGTCCAATGCGGATGCGTTCGGATTGGGCACAAATATTATCGGTGACATTTACATCTGTTTTGGATCTATTGGCGTTGTGATTTGGATGTTCTTATTGGGAACGTTTGTTAAACGCATGTACATTGGAACGCTTCATCAGGATACGGTATCTCAACTGATATACTGCTGTCTGTTTCTATTCTCTGTTTATTATACAAGAGCGGTATTCCTTACACCACTTAGAACAACAGTTTGGGTATATCTCTTATATAGACTAAGCATTACAAAGCAATACTCTAAAGCATGAATAAGATAAAGAATCTATGTGTCATATCGCGTGGCTATCCTACGGCAGCACATCCCATATATACTTTTGTAGAACAACTTTGTATTGCATTATCTCGGGATGGTGTTTCTGTAACAGTCATATCACCACAAAGTATTACATCGACACTTTTCACAGGAAGCCCGAAACACACGACAAAAAGAGTCTATGAGCGTGGTGGACAACCAATTACAGTTTACCAGCCATTTATACCAACAGCTCCGTACCGATTTTTCTCTATAAACAATTGGTTATATACAAAATCTGTCACCAAGATATTGAATGGGCTAGACACAAATTTTGATGCTATCTATGGACATTTTTGGCCATCGGCACTATACGCTTTTGACTATGCACAGATGAATAATATACCTCTGTTTGTAGCATGCGGGGAAGGCGATTTAAGAAGTTATCAGAAGCAATACTCCACAAAAAAATATGCTCGGCTATCTCAATATATAAGAGGTGTGATTAGTGTATCAAGTAACAACAAGACTATTGCTATTGAAATGGGCCTCGCTAATAAGGAGAATTGCGAAGTGTTTCCTAATGGCATAGACGAAAATCTGTTTAGGTTACAGGACAGGCAGTTGTTGCGAAAGAAATATGGATTCGAAAAAAACGATTTTATTATAGCTTTTGTGGGAGGCTTCATCCATCGTAAAGGCCCAGACAGAGTAGCGAAGGCAATTTCAAAAATTGGAGATGACAACATAAAGTCATTTTTTGTCGGAAGTGGGCAGGGAAAGGAGAATATTCCTATAGAATGTGACGGTGTACTATTCAAAGGCAAAGTAGAGCACGAAAAACTGCCTGACTATCTCTGCATGGCCGATGTGTTTGTTTTACCTACGTTGAACGAGGGCTGTAGCAACGCTATAGTTGAAGCTTTGGCTTGTGGATTACCTGTAATATCATCCGATTTACCTTTCAATTGGGATGTTCTTGATGCAAGTAACTCCATCTTGATTGACCCGATGAATACAGACCAATTAGCACAGGCGATAAAGCTATTGAAAGCGGATAGACACGAAAGGAACAGATTATCACAAGGGGCTATTATGAGGAGTAAGGAATTGGGGATTACTAACAGGTGTCGTCGTATACTTTATTTCCTGGAAAAAAGGGTATAATTCCGATAATTATTCATATCATGGAAATCGCATTAGCATTATCTGGAGGAGGTTATCGCGCAGCGGTCTATCACATCGGCGTGCTATCATATTTGGCAAAGCTACAGTTGGGCGATGATGGCAGTGTACTTGACCATGTCAACATCATCTCGGGGGTGTCTGGTGGTGCGCTGACGGCCCTGTGCTATGCCATAGCTGAGCTGAATGGAGAAGACCGAATGAGCACCTTGATACGGCTTTACAAACAAGTAAAGGACTTAAACATAGGCAAGGTGGCGGCAGATAGGTTTGCGGAGGATGCAGTGAAGGGTAAAGAACTGATACGAGTGCTTGCCGACCTATACGATGAAGCCTTTTTCAACGGTAGGAAGTTCGGAGCACTGATGACAGGCGTAGAGAATAGCCATTTGCACCATGTGACGGTATCGGCAACGGACTTTAGCACTGGGCATCCTTTTCGTTTCCAAGCCACTAAGAGCATTGTTGGCAGGACGGGCGAATTGTCGCACGGATGGATTGGCAACTACTACAACCGCTTGCGCCGCGACGTGGCCGCAGACATCAGGCTTGCCGATGTGCTGGCCGCTTCGAGTTGCTTTCCCATTGCGTTCGAACCCATTATGTTTCCCACACACTTCGTGCTCTCTTCCGAAACGATAGCCAAACAAAATACTGGGAAGAAGTTTGGCCTAATGGACGGTGGCATGATTGACAACCAAAGTATTGACGCTGTGATAAGGACGGAGGAGCACTTGAAGTCGGAAGGCAAAAATGTAGATTTGGTTATCGTTTCAGATGTATCTACGCTGAGCATGGACGCATACGCACCAAGTGTGGGTAAGAAGGCAAAGAAATGGTCGTGGAAATGGATAAAGGCAAACATGGGAAAGCGGTGTAATACGGCCTCCAAGATAGAAGCCCTTCTCTTGATGTTATTCTTGCTTGGTGTCGGAGTCGGAGCTTGGGCTATTGGCTGTGGCAATGCTTTCGTTCAAGGATGCTGCTTCATGATGCTGATTGTTGTGCTTTGTCTTGGTTGGCTGGTCAGCTCCCAAAATGATTATTGGATAGAAGAATCAAAACAAATATGAAAATCATACTTTTTCGTTCGAATAACATATTTGATTCGCGGGTGAACAAATATGTGAACTACTATGAGAGGGCCGGACTGGACTATACTGCCGTGGGCTGGGACAGAAAAGGCGAAGGGCTGGAACGGGAACACTATGACTTCTGCCGTTATAAGGCAGGCGTGGCCGTTGGTGGCATAAGGGCCCTGAGCAATCATGGCCACTGGATGCGTTTCGTGTATGACTACTTGAAACAGCATCCGGAGGTGACCACCATCCATGCTTGTGACCTGAATGCAGCCTTCCCAGCTGCACTATATAAGAAGAGGTTGAACCCCAAAGTGAAACTCATCTTTGATGCGTGTGACTGGTTCAGTGCCAACTTCGGTAGCAACTATGTGCTACGTAAGAGCTTTGAGCGCATGGAGCGCTTCACCTGCAAGTGGGCTGACGAGTTGATTATCTGTGAACCGGAGCGCAAGGAACAGGTAACTTTCCCTCTGCACAAGGAGCCATTGGTGATGCCAAATATTCCAGAGATTGACGAGGCTCTGGTACAGGGGACAGACGAACGCTACCATTTCGATAACGGCTGGCCAACGCTGGCCTATTTCGGTGGTTTGGCCAGTGATCGTTTCCTTGTGGAACTGATTGGGGTGGCAGAGACTGAGCATGTAAATCTGCTAATAGGAGGCTTTGGGCACAAAGTGGTGGAGGACAAACTGAGGGATGTGGAAGGATTAGAAAACATTCGGTGGTTCGGACGCATGGTTATGAAAGACGGACTGCAAATGTCTAATGCAGCAGATGCTATTTATGCCATGTACTGCAAGACAACCCCCAATCACGTCTATGCCGCACCCAACAAGTACTATGAAGCTATGTTCTTGGGCAAACCACTCATCACGACGAAAGGGACTATTCTGGAAAATAAAGTGTTGAAGAATGGCACAGGTTACGTGATAGAGGAGAGTATTGAGGAACTGAGGCAGTTGATTAGAAGTCTGGATAAGGAGAAAATGTCCCAGAAGGGCAAGGCCGCCCGAAAATTATGGGATGAACGGTATAAGAACTATATCCGCTGCTTTTTTGATGAAACGTATTCTAAAATCATAGCATGATGACAAACGAGATAACCATGAGACGTGCGTCGCACAATAGTCTGTTCCTTGACTGGAACAAGCTCTGTGCAGATAATCATCACGCATCGCCTTTTCAACAATGGGAACTACACGACACGATAGCCCGGCACTATTTGTTCTTCTTCGTGGCTAAACAAGAATGGCCTTGCTACTTTGTTTTCTACAAAGGTAGCAACCTGCTGATGATTGCTCCGCTATGCAGAAGATACACTCCGCATGGAATAAAGTATGTGTCGTTTGGAGCCACACCGACAATAGCGTTTCAAGACTTCATTTATTCCGATAACCTCAGCGAGGAGGATATGCTTGCATGTCTTCAGCTGCTGAAGGCGAAATGTGGTGAAATTCGCTTTTATAATTTGTCACACGAATCAATGTTATACAGGGTCTTGGCAAAACAGGGCGAGCCAGTGCGCGAGAATAAAAATGTCACGATTCCGATTGGGGAAGGCTACGAGGGCTATTACGCTGCTCTCAGCAAAAACACACGACAGAACGTGAGGACTGCCTACAACAGAATGAGTACAGACGGCAGGCTGTGGGAGATAGAACTTGTAGATGGCAGGAATTTGAAGCGGGATGTGGAGAAGGAACTGATGGATGTCTACGTGACTCGCCGCAAGGCACGTTATCGTGCAACATCTGCCGTGCATGAGTGGTTTTTGCGTCATGAGCACTTCAACACCATTGCAATGAGGCAGCTTGATGAGGCTAAATTTATTGTTCTGCGTATAGACGGAAAGGTGGCTGCATTCCTGGCTGGATACGTGGATGAAAACCACGAGTCGTTGCTGATTCCAAGGCTGGCCATCAGTGACGAATTCGGTCGGTATAGCCCTGGCGTGGTGCTGATCAACGAGAGCATGAAACTGCTGGAGGACAAACTGCACCTGAAGTTTCTCGACCTGTCAAAAGGTGACGAGAAATACAAAACACAAATGGGGGGGGTAATTATTATACTTTTGATTTTGTATTCTAAGATTCAAACATCAATATGACATCTGCATCGTTGCAGAAGATACTGTGAAGAACAGCCAGCTAATGTTTTCGGAAGTAAGCCTCTACGGCATAAAGGGGGATGTTCTCCATCCAGTCTTGATCAGCGTAGGCCTTCATGCTGCATCGCAAACCTTTAAGATGATGCTGGGCAAATTCCCGATTGACGAACGTCGTGAGCGACTTCGACTTCACATTCTCCTCGGCCTTTACCTCGGTGGGAATGATACGTCCGGGAGTCTGCACCAGGAAATCGACCTCCATCGTGGAATTGTCTTTGGTGTAGTAATAAACAGGCAGGCGGTCCAGAGCTGTGATCTGCTGAAGCACATAGTTCTCGGTGAAGGCACCCTTGAACTCCTCGAACACCTGATTGCCAAGCAGCATGTCGCGCGGTTGAGCATCGGCCAGAGCTGCCAACAAGCCACAGTCGTTCATGTAAACTTTGAAGGCAGAATGGTCGGCATAGAATTTCAGCGGATGGACGGGAAGCTTTGCGCGCACAACTTTATGGACAAGGCCTGCATCGACCAGCCACTGGAGGGCCGTTTCGTATTCACGGGCGCGTGCGCCATGACTGACATCGCTGTATTTGAACTTCTTGTTCTCTCGTGCCAGCTGAGCGGGTATGGTATCCCATATCAGGTGGATGCGCTGCGTTTGTCCTGCGGTGTGCTTGGCCATGTCGTTTTCGTAAGCGTCGAGAATTTCATGATGCACACGCCGTGTGTCTTCCGCGTCGTGTGTGGTCAGATAGGTATGGACGGCCTCTGGCATGCCGCCTGTGAAATAGTACTGCCGGAGGAGATTTGTACACTCGTTGTGGAAGATTCGCATTGTTTCGAAGTCGAGCGCTTCGATGGTATGACGCAGTCGCGTTTTGCCACTGGCATCAAGGAATTCGCAAAACGTCAATGGAAACATTCGCAGCATGTTCACCTTGCCAACAGGAAACGACTCGCCTTGACGAAGGGTGATGCCAAGGAGAGAACCAGCCACGACAACATGCTGGTCGCGTGCATCCTCGCAGAAATACTTCAATGCAGGAATGCCCTGTGGTATCTCTTGTATCTCATCGAAGAAAAGGAGTGTGCGCCCGGGAACAATGTCTGTGTCGTATGCCAAGGAAATCCTGTTGAGTATTTTCGGAATGTCAAAGCCGTCGGCAAAAAGCGATTCGGCGAAAGTGTTACGGTGGCAGTTGATGTAAATGAGGTGCTCGTACTCATTTTCCCCGAATTTCTTCAGAATGTATGTCTTTCCCACTTGGCGAGCCCCAAGCAGGATGAGCGGTTTGCGCTCTGGGTGCTGCTTCCATCGAAGCAGTTCACCGTAAATGGTGCGTTTCATTTCCATGATGACAATGTAATTTCGGGTGCAAAGATACAATTTTATGTGGAAATATGCAAGAGGAATGACACTTTTATGTGGTTAAAGTGTGATTGTGCTTCACATTCTATGTGGGAATAATGTGATTTGCGTACACATTTTATGAGGGAACAAATAAAGTAATAATTTTATATTCTAAGATTCAAACATCAATATGACATCAGCATCAATAGTATTGTATAGGTCGGATGTGGCAATGGTGTCGGAAGTGATACGGTCGTTCTTCAAAGGCGAAAGCCAGGGAAGAAAACTGTATCTGGTAGACAACTCGCCAACAGACGAGCTGAAGAAACTGACGGCAATATGCCCGGCGCAGACAGAGTATGTTTTCAACAATGCCAATGTGGGCTACGGTGCGGGGCATAACGTGGCCATCAGACGTAGCATCAAGGAGGGGTTCAAGTACCATGTGGTGTTGAACCCTGACCTGAGTTTTGAGGCTGAGACAATTCCCGGCCTGGAGCGGTTCATGGACGAGCATGAAGAGGTGGGGCTGTGCATGCCCGACATCCGAGACATGGGCGACGGTCATCGTCGCCCATGCAGCAGTCTGCTGCCCACACCCATGAATGGCATACTGCGCCGATTCGCCACAAACTGGAGCTACACTAAGAAGAAAGACGAGGAGTATCTTCTGGCATTTGCCGACTATACGCAAGTGCTTGACATACCATACCTGTCAGGCTGCTTCATGTTCTTCCGTAACACGATGATGGAGGACATCGGCCTGTTTGACGAAAACATCTTCATGTATTATGAAGATACTGACATCAGCAGGCGCATGTACTTGAAGCACAGAGCATGCTACGTGCCCTATGTAACGGCCAAGCATGTAGCCGACCGGGCTACATACAAATCACGGAAGATGCTGTGGGTGACCATCAAGTCGGCTGTCTATTACTTCAACAAATATGGCTGGGTGTTTGACGGGGAACGCCGCCGCATCAACAAGCACGTACTAAAGACCATACCAAGGGCTAAATGAAAAGGGCATTGATACTTTACGGTGATGGCACGCAGACACTGCCTGTAGCCCGCTCGCTGCACCGGCTGGGTTATGAGGTGCATGCCACCTACAGCTCGAAGTGGAGCTATGGCTACGGTTGCAGATACATCAAGAGACAGCACTTCTGTGGCGACACGCACGACGTAGAGGCTTTCTATGCGTTTGTGCTGCAGCTGGTGAAGAATGTGAAGTTCGACATTGTGCTGCCTATGCACGATGACAGTGCGCTGATGCTGGCCCGACACCAAGATGAACTGCTGAAGCACGTGAGCTATGTGATGCCGGATGAAGAAACCTTCATGCGAGGATTTGACAAGCACAAGCTGATGGAAGTGTGCCGGGCGAAAGGCTATCCACACCCGATGACGACGAACGTTGACGGCTCCCATTTGGAACGTGTAGATATGAATGGATTGCGGTTTCCCCTGCTCATTAAGCCTAACTATACCTACGGTGCCAGGGGTATGACCTTTTGTGACAACGCAGCAGAGCTGAAAGAGAGGTTTCCAAAAGTGCAGCAGCAATTTGGCGACTGCCACTTGCAGACATTCGTGCCGGAGGGAGGACGACAGGTGGAGGTGCAGTTGTATGTAGGGCAGAACGGCGAACTGGTGCAGGCGTCGGTCATAAAGAAATATCGTTGGTATCCGGAGAAGGGAGGCAGTAGCTGCTGCAACGTGTCATGCAGGAACGACGAGATAGTAGATATATGTTACCGTCTGCTGAAAGATTTAGGTTGGCGTGGCTTTGCTGACTTCGACACCATAGAAGACCCACAAACAGGCGAACTACTCATTATGGAGTTGAATCCGAGGGTGCCAGCCTGCGTGAAGAGTTGCTTTGCATCGGGCATAGACTGGGCCGATGTGATTGCCAGCGAGTATGTTGGCAAGGCGCACTCTCGATACGAAATGAAACGCGAAGTATGGTTGCGGCATCTTGGCTTTGAGGTGCTTTGGTTCTTCTATAGCAAGAACCGCTGGACAACAAGACCATCGTGGTTTAAATTCTTAGGCCGTAAAGTTTATTATCAAGACATGAGTTGTTGGAACGATCCCATGCCTTTCATACGAGGAACTATTGGCAATATAAAAAAACAACTATCACCAGACTTCAGAAGACAAAAATCAGGAGGGAGATAGACATTAACAACGATACAAATATGCAGAAATTACTATTCACAGGTGGAACGGGATTCCTCGGACATAACGTGAAGCCAATGCTTGAAAAGCGATATGATGTAACTACCATTGGCATTACCGACGAGGACATGCTGAAGGCAAACCTTGCCAAGGAGATGCCGACATTGCCCGAACACTATGACGTGGTTCTCCATGCCGCAGGCAAGGCACACATGTATCCGAAGACGGAGGAAGAAAGACAGGCTTTCTACGATGTGAACTACCTAGGCACGGTAAATCTGTGTGAGGCATTGGATAAAGCCGGACTGCCCAAATCATTCGTGTTCATCAGTACACTCGACGTGTATGGTGTGGACGGGGCAAAAGGATATGACGAGAATTACCCCCCCCCATCCGGTTTCACCCTATGCAAAGAGTAAACTGATGGCCGAGGAGTTTCTGACAAAGTGGGGAGAGAAGCGTGGTGTCACTATCGGTATTATCAGACCGTCACTGATTGCAGGGCCAAATCCGCCAGGAAACCTGAAGGACATGATTAATGGGATTCGCAGGGGGTACTACCTGAATATCAACAAAGGAAAAGCAAGAAAGAGTCTGCTGATGGTGTATGACATCGCTAACCTGGTGCCGCTTGTGGCAGAGAAAGGCGGTGTCTATAATGCCTGTGACGACACACATCCGTCGTATGGTGAGTTGTCGCGCATCATCAGTCAGCAGTTAGGAAAGCGTATGCCGATGTCAATACCCCTATGGGTGGCAAAGATTCTGGCCAAGACGGGCGATGTGATACCACACTTCCCCATCAACTCGTATCGGTTAGAGAAACTAACTGTGAGCAGTACCTATAGCAACGAGAAGGCAAAACGAGAACTGGGCTGGCGGCCGATGAGTGTATTGGAAAACTTCAAAATAGAATAGAATGAATTATTTAATCGTAGTGGCTCACCCTGACGATGAGGTGCTGGGAGCAGGAGCCAGTATTTTCAAATGGACACACGAAGGGAACAAGGTGGACGTGTGCATCATGAGTGCCGAGGCCAAGGCACGGGCATTCCGGCCAGAGGACAAGGAGCTGGATGATGACACGCACGCCGCACTGGCCTATCTCGGTGTGAACAAGGAGTATGAGGGAAAGTTCCCCAACATTGAGATGAACACCGTGCCGCACCTGCAGCTGGTGCAGCACATAGAAGCGGCTATCAAGGAGAGTGAGCCAGACATTATCATCACGCACCATCCGGCCGACACCAACAACGACCATCTGCAGACCTCGATGGCCTGTCAGGAGGCGATTCGCCTGTTTCAGCGCAGGCCCGAAGTGAAGCCCGTGAAGGAATTTTGGTATATGGAGGTGCCGAGTTGCACGGAGTGGGCGGTGAACAGTGCCATGCAGAAATTTACGCCCAACTGCTATGTTGAGGTGGGCAAGGACGGCGTGGATGCAAAGATCAAGGCACTGTCAATGTACCGTGGAGTCATGCGGCCTTATCCCCACCCGCGCAGTGCCGAGTATATTGCCGGACTTGCGGCTGTCCGTGGTAGTCAGTGGGGAGTGAACTATGCCGAGTCGTATGAAATTGTATTAAGAACCTATTAGGAGTTATGTATAGAATCGTCAAAAGAGTTTTTGACTTTGTGTGTGCCTTGATAGGAATTGTTGGCACGTCACCTATATGGCTGATAGCGATTGTAGGGATATTGGTGTCTGACCCCGGGCCGATTTTCTATATGGCTAACAGGGTGGGGAAAGGGAACAGGTTGTTCAAGATGTTCAAGTTCCGCAGTATGCGAGTAGACCGACAGGCTAACGAGAATAGTCTGCGACCTGATCAAGACCGCATCTTCTGGTGGGGCGAGGTGATGCGCCGCTTGAAGATTGACGAGCTGCCCCAGCTGTTGAACATCCTCAATGGCACGATGTCGGTCATAGGCCCACGCCCGGCATCGAAAGACCAGGTGGGGATTGTCAGAGCAGGTAAGTATGCCGCCGTGTCGGACGTGCCTTGCGGACTGAGTGGTCCGTCGGCACTTTATGATTACATTTATGGCGACCAATTTACAGACGAGGCAGAGTATATGGAAAAAGTGCTGCCAACACGTCTGGAACTGGATTACTATTATATCCATCACATTAGCTTTGGTTATGATGTGAAGATGATTTGGCAGACCATCGTCTGCATCATCTATTCGCTCTTGGGCAAGGAGCCAACCTATATTCTGAAACAATTGGAAAACGCCGCTGCAACGAATTGATTATGATGCGCAATCCGTTCTTTGATTTCATCAAATTTTCTCTCGGTACAGCTGAGTGGAATAGGAAACTTCCATCAGAGGATCAGTGGGCCTATCTCTATGAACAGGCACAGAGGCAGGCTTTGGTGGGAATCCTGTTCTGTGGTGTTGAAAAGATGAGGCAGAAGATGGATGGTCAATTGCCACCTATTTTAATACAGTGGATGGGTGAAACGTTAGCAATAGAGGCGCAAAACAAGCTGACGAACCAACGTACTAAAGAAATTACTGCGCTGTTTAAGCTAAACGGTTTTCGGACGTGCGTACTGAAAGGGCAGGGAGTTGCGCAATTATACCCCAATCCGCTTAGAAGACAACCTGGCGATATTGACTTATGGGTGGAAGGCACAAGAAAGAGCATACTCGACTTTGTGATGACCAATTTCAAAATTGGACATGTGGTGATTCATCATGTGGATACAGAGGTGTTCAGCGATGTTCCCGTTGAAATTCACTTCATTCCCATTTGGCATTATAACAGATGGAACAATAAACGACTACAGAATTATTTCAAGAAATGTGCTGAAGAACAGTTCTCCAATCGAGACGAGCAATTAGGCTTTGCTTGTCCCACACTGGCCTTCAATGCTGTCTATTCGCTGATACACATCTTTCATCATCTGCTGGATGAAGGTGTTGGCCTGCGTCAGTTGGTAGATTACTATTATATTTTGCACAAACTTGGTGATTCAGATAGAGAGCAGACCTTAGCGGAGCTGAGGAAATACGGTTTGAAAAGATTTGCAGGAGCGGTCATGTATGTGCTCCAAGAAGTGTGCGGACTTGACAAATCGAAAATGCTCTGTTTGCCAGATGAAAAGCCTGGCCAGTATCTGCTTAACGAAATCATGCAGACTGGAAATTTTGGGAAGTACGATGAAAGACACCAGCACCGGCAGCCTATGATGAAGAGAAACTGGCGAGTAGTAAAACGGTTGCGACATTCCTTAATGTACTATCCGAAGGAAGTTTTCGCAATCCCAACTTGGAAAGTTTGGCACTGGTATTGGAGAAAACGACACGGATACTTATGAAGAACTTTTTATGCGGTCTATGGGCATTTTGCTCATATTTGTTTTGGCCCAGATGGAAATAATATGGAGATACAACTGATAAACGACAACCTGCTTTCTGTGCTGCATTGGAAAGCAAAAGAGAATGAGCGCAAGCGACAGAACTTCGACTTGCGAACTACTCCGGAGGATGGTTCGCAGCGAATGCTGAATGTGCTGGAACCTGGGACGCATGTACCTATCCATCGGCATCTTGACACATCAGAGACAGCCATCTGCTTGGAGGGTTGTCTCGACTGGGTTTTCTATGAGGAACTGCCGAACATGGATGCGGGCGGACTCATACATGACGGTGAGAAAGCCATCGTGGAGAGCAACTTCAAAGAGGTGGCCCGCTTCCGAATTTGTCCACGTGAACAGAAGTATGGCATACAGATTCCTCAGATGGCGTGGCACTCCATAGAGGTGCATGAGCCAAGCACCATCTTTGAGGCTAAGGATGGGGCGTATAAAGGATAACAAATGAAGAACCGAGTATATTACGGGGAGTACTCCCTTGCGTACTGGATTGAGCTGATTCTGACCAAGAAGATTCAGCTGCCTGACTACCAGCGTCACTTCGTGTGGACGAAGAAACACGTGAAGTCCTTTGTTGATGCACTGAAGGACAACCGCTTTGTCCCGCCTGTCACCATAGGTGCATTCACAAACAACGGGAGCAGACAGAACCTGATTATAGACGGGCAGCAACGGTTGACAAGCGTGCTACTCGCCTACCTTGAAATCTTCCCTGACAAGGATGGGTACAAGGCACATCTGGCAGCGCTGGCCAACGGCGACGAAGAAGAGCCAGATGACGGCATCGAGCCTTATGACAATGTGTTGGAGTGGAACTTCAACAAGCTAACGGGAAAAGGGTCGCTAAAAGCGGACATTACAGCACATCTGGAGCCGAATAACTATGAACAGATGGACTTAGGGGTCACGCAAGAGATGCTGAAGTCCACCTTCATCGGCTTCTCGTATATCGTACCTGCTGTAGCGGATGTCACGGAACAACAGAAATACTATTCACGTATGTTCCGCGACATCAATCAGCGTGGTATCAATCTCTTAGAACTGGAAAGTCGCAAGGCTCTTTACTTCCTGAATGCACAGTTAGACGGTTACTTCGAGCCTGCCTTTATGAAAGACTATTACGTGGAGTTCGCTGCAGGCACGAAACAGCGACTCGACTTCGTGCGCTATCTCAGTATGCTGGCAGCCTACGAGAAGAAAGGACAGCGGGTGAACTGGGTGGCAAGGGGCTACAGGTCGTATATGGAGAAATATTATGAAGAATACATCTACTCAGTGGTGGAAGGGCAGAATGAGGATAAGTTCGGCAGGCTTGATGAGGTATTCCCCAATGGCGACTACGCTCCGTCGATGGCAAGGTTAGAGGCTACCTTGGCGGCACTTGACATTCCCAAGACATACCCATCCATTATCAATATGGATGTCTATTTCTTTGGCCTGCTCTATGAAATTCTGTTCAAGAAACATGAAGTGGACGATGCGAGGAAAGATGCCTTGAAAGCAGAACTGGAACATGCCGTCGCTGAATTTCGGGACAACCCAAAGCATGCTGCAGCGCCTGCGCAGATGGGGCATTTGCGCGGCAGGATAACCAAGTCGTTGGAGATTTACGCTCAATACGTAAAACCATGAGCAAGCACCGTGACTTCATACTCTCGCCCATAGAGCAGATTTTAGAAGAAGTACCAGACGCGCTGGCC
>FLNY01000208.1_pt1 | contig 14756 bp, 15 predicted proteins | sample 1140381 | NCBI WGS metagenome assembly FLNY01 (sample SAMEA3878172, study PRJEB12797) | bioreactor metagenome | biome: Moose rumen | place: Sweden | collected 2011-10
ACGACACTCCCAACAACTCAACTGCCGCCATAAGGTCTTCCAATGGCAAGTCAGATAGTTCCGTCGTCGACATTGCAAGCACCTGTTCGCGTGTCAGTTTCGACTGACCACTTGTCGTGCCAACTGTCAATACAACCGATAGAATCACTATTATAATGCGTTTCATCTCTCCCGTAAGTTTTAGTGTTTCTATTGTGTTTTTCTTATATCTATTTATCGCAGGCTAACCGAAAACCATAAGTCCTTATATTCGAAGTATATGCCATGCAGTCTATACCCCGATACGAGTTGTAGCAATATGCATCTATGCTTTCCCAGCCACCACCCTTTATGCAACGGAAGATACTCTTAGTCGTGCATATCGGGTCCACACTGTTTTGGTCCGCATTAGTCTCGGCATAGAAATTCGCATTGTAGTAGTCTGCTGTCCATTCCCACACGTTTCCACTCATGTCGTACAGTCCCAATTCATTTGCTGCTTTCGACTTCACTTCCATAAGGTGCACACCACCCCATTCAAAACTTGGGTTGCCAAACACGCACACCTCTTCCGACTTGTCAGAGCCTGCCCACAAGTGGTAGCGCCTCCCTCCATTTTCTTCTACTATCGTCGCTTCATTCCCTCCGTTGGCCGCAAATTCCCATTCCGCCTCTGTCGGCAGTCTGTACGCAGCTCCCGTCAGTTTGTTTAGTTCGACAATAAATTCGTCAATAAGCTCATAATTCAACCAGTAGCACGGATACTTATCTCCCTTGCCATCGCCTTCGCTATAGTCCTCAGCTTCGTTATATGCTTCTCTCTCCCCATATCGGTTCATGTAGCCGTCGTTGTTCGTGTCGGCAAGTGGCTTCCATTTGGCAGCCGTCGGGTCGTCTGTGCCCATAACCGCAATCCAAAGGTCCTGTGTAACTTCCGTCTGACCAATAAGATAATCTTTGCTTATGCTCACGCTGTGTACCGGACCCTCTGTGCTCTGTGCATCCACCCGATAGTTCTGTCCCACTGGGTCCGTCGCCTGGCTCCCCATGTAAAAGGTTCCATGCTCCACGCCTACCATCTCATAAACAAGCTCTCCGTCAACATACAAGTTACCACTCGTGTCAGCTGTTACGTTTCTCTGATTTGCGCGGATTTTTTCTTCTGTCGAATTGCTATCCGTATCGTCATCATCACACGCCGTCGTAAAAAGCGAACCCATTATTAGTAGTGGAACAAAATACCTGCCTATTCTTCTTGAGTTCATTTTCGATTTATGATTTTTGTAGCTTAAGGTTTCTATGAATTGGTTGATTGTTTTTAGTAAAATTAAGTATTATTTACAAAAAAAAACAAACCTATCTTTAATTATCAAAAAAAATACTTCGGCAGAAAGTCTAATTCTACCGAAGTATCAGAATTTATTATTTTTGTCGAATTACTTGCGGACAAGTTTCTTATAGCCGTAGGCTGCGTCCTGTCCAAGCTCTTCCTCAATGCGGATGAGTTGGTTGTACTTAGCCATGCGGTCCGTACGGCTAAGCGAACCAGTCTTTATCTGACCAGAGTTCGTTGCCACAGCAATGTCGGCAATCGTGGTGTCCTCAGTCTCACCGCTACGGTGCGATGTAACTGTGGTATATCCATGACGATGTGCCATTTCGATAGCGTCCAAAGTCTCGGTGAGCGAGCCAATCTGGTTAACCTTGATAAGGATAGAGTTGCCAGCGCCCATCTCGATGCCCTTCTGGAGGAACTTGACGTTGGTTACGAACAAGTCGTCGCCCACGAGTTGGCAACGGTCGCCAATCTTCTGAGTCAGTTTTACCCAGTTCTCCCAGTCGTTCTCGTCCAGTCCGTCCTCTATGCTGTCGATAGGGAACTTCGTGATGAGCTCTTCGAGGAATGCAATTTGTTCGTCGGCAGAGAGCTTCTTGCCATTGGGGTCTTTCTGCTTGCCGTTCTTGAGTTGCTTGTAGTCGTAGAACCACTTGCCATTCTCCTGTACAGCAAATTCGCTTGCTGCGCAGTCCATAGCAATCTTCACGTCGTCGCCAGGCTTGTAGCCAGCAGCCTTTATTGCGTCTACAATTATCTGCAGAGCGTCTTCAATACCATTGAGTGCAGGTGCAAAACCACCTTCGTCGCCAACAGCCGTCGAAAGACCACGTGCCTTGAGAAGCTTTGCCAAGTTGTGGAATACTTCTGCGCCCATGCGTACAGCCTCGCGGATGTTCTTTGCGCCAACAGGGCGAATCATGAACTCTTGGAAAGCAATAGGAGCATCCGAGTGTGCGCCACCATTGATGATGTTCATCATAGGCACAGGAAGTGTATATGCGTTTGCACCACCAATATATCGGTACAAAGGTATGTTCAATGCCTTAGCTGCTGCCTGAGCCACTGCAAGCGATACACCAAGAATAGCGTTCGCACCAAGTTTGCTCTTCGTCGGAGTGCCGTCAAGTGCAAGCATCTTGTGGTCAATAGCACGCTGATTCAAAACGCAATCACCCTTCAATGCAGGAGCAATTACCTTGTTTACGTTCTCTACAGCCTTGAGTGTGCCTTTGCCCAAGTAGCGATTCTTGTCGCCATCACGAAGCTCAAGTGCCTCGTTCTCACCAGTCGATGCGCCAGATGGAACAGCTGCACGACCTACTACACCATTCTCCAAGGTTACGTCAACCTCTACTGTCGGATTGCCACGTGAGTCAAGAATCTCACGAGCCCAAACTTTTTCAATGATCATTTCTTTGTTATTAGGTTTTATTTATCTTTTTCTTATCACGTAAAATCAACTGCGAAACTACATTTTTCTACAATATTTTCCAACACAATGTTCGTGCAAAGTCCTACTTGAGTCCTCCCCTTTTCCTAAAAATCAGCAAAAAAACAATATTCTTTAACTAACTTTGCACAAATTATGATAGCTAAACGAATCATACCCTGTCTCGACATTAAAGACGGAAAAACAGTAAAAGGCGTCAACTTTGTCAACATTCGCGACGTCGGAGACCCCGTACAACTCGGTGCCGAATACGCACGCATGGGAGCCGACGAACTCGTCTTTCTCGACATAACAGCAAGCCACGAAGGACGAAAAACATTCGCCACTCTCGTCGAACGAATCGCCCAAAACATCAACATCCCCTTCACCGTCGGTGGCGGAATATCCGAACTCGCCGATGCCGATAGGCTACTCTCCGCTGGCGCCGACAAAGTAAGCGTCAACTCAGCCGCCGTACGCCGACCAGAACTCATATCCGAACTCGCCAACAACTTCGGTAGCCAGTTCGTAACCGTCGCCATCGATGCCCGACAAGAACCCACAGGCGAGTGGATCGTAACCGTCAACGGCGGACGCATACCAACCTCCAAACAACTATTCTCTTGGGCTCTCGAAGCACAAGAACGCGGTGCAGGCGAAATACTCTTCACCAGCATGAACCACGATGGCGTCAAGCAAGGCTTCGCCTGCGAAGCACTCGCACAACTCAGCTCCAACCTCTCCATACCCATCATAGCCTCCGGAGGCGCTGGCACCATGCAACACTTCGCCGACGTCTTCACTCTCGGCAAAGCCGATGCCGGACTCGCCGCCAGCATATTCCACTTCCACGAAATCGACATACCCGACCTCAAAAAATATCTCCACCAGAAAAATATCCCCATCAGATTGCAATAACACATGGATTTCAGCAAAGAAACTAAGGGACTCGTTCCCGCAATCATACAAGACGCCACCACCAACAAAGTACTCATGCTCGGCTACATGAACCAAGAAGCCCTCGACAAAACCCGTGCCGAAGGACGTGTAACATTCTTCAGCCGTAGCCGACAAACACTCTGGACCAAAGGCGAAACCAGTGGCAACTTCCTATCCGTCGTATCCATTGCCGAAGACTGCGACCAAGACGCACTCCTCATCAAGGTCAACCCAGCCGGACCAGTCTGCCACACCGGAGCCGACACCTGCTGGAACGAAGTCAACGAACCCGACGACATCCTCTTCCTCAAAGAGTTGCAAGACTTCATCGACCTCCGCAAACGCGAAATGCCCGACGGATCCTACACCACAAGCCTCTTCAATAAAGGAACCAACAAAATAGCCAAAAAACTCGGCGAAGAAGCCGTCGAATGCGTCATCGGTGCCACCGCTGGCGACGACGAAAACTTCATCTACGAAAGCGCCGACCTACTCTACCACCTCATCGTCATGCTCACACACAAAGGCTATCGCATCGAAGACGTAGCTCGCGAACTCAAAGCACGACACCACTAAACCCTTCACCCATCTCACAATGCTCAATTGCGAAGACATACTGTCGCAATTCGTCAGCCCAACATCGCAACTCTGGCCCATCTTGCTGACGCATAGCCGCTGCGTAGCCGACCTTGCCGTGCGCATCGCACTCGCTCACCCCGAACTCTCGCCCGACATCGACTTCGTCCGCGAAGCCGCCATGCTCCACGACGTCGGAGTCGTACAGACCGACGCACCCTCAATCTATTGCTTCGGCTCACTCCCCTACATCTGCCACGGCATAGCAGGCCGACAACTCCTCGACTCTGTCAACCTCCCACGCCACGCACTCGTCTGCGAAAGACACACTGGCTCAGGCCTCACCACTGACTACATAGTAGCCAACAACCTACCACTGCCACAGCGCGACATGACCCCGCAGTCAGTCGAAGAAAAAATAGTCTGCTTCGCCGACAAGTTCTTCAGCAAAAGCAAAAACCTAACCCAGCAAAAGAGTTTCGAGCGCGCCCTATCCTCCGTAGCCAAATATGGCGACGACTCCCGACAACGATTCCTCCAACTCGACCAACTCTTACACATCGACACACTACAATGAAAGCATCCGACACCTATCGAGTCCCACCATTTCGCTACAACTGTGCCCAAGCCATCGCAGCCAAGTATGCCAGCAAATACGGAATCTCCAAAGACGAAGCCATAGCTCGCTTCGCCACCTGTGCAGCCGGAGGCGCTCCCGGAGGACTCTGTGGTGCACTCTATGCCGCCCAGCAAGCCGACCCAGCCAATGCCGACGCAGCAGCCAACACTTTCGCTGCCCACACAGGCGGACACCTCACCTGTCGCGACCTCAAAACAATCGCACACGTACCCTGTAAAACCTGCATCGACATCGCCGACCAAATACTCGGTGGCGACAACTATGCCTCTCTCGGCAACGAATAAAATCCTCCCACACACAACCACACAACGCACCACACACCAATGCTGACCGAAAAGAGCATAAAAAAACTCAAAACAATAGCCAAACTAATGGTTTCGCTCTTTGCTTTGACTCTCGTTTTCAGTCAGATCGACATCCGTGGCACGTGGCAAACCATCTGCTCCGCCAAGCTGTCTTGGCTCTTCGTAGCCTTGCTCATCTACGTCCTCGCTCTCCTCATCAGTGCCGAGCGTGCACGTATCGTCTTGCTTAGTGTCCCTGTCAACATCTCTCGCCCCATCAACCTCCGACTCTGTTGGCTCGGCATGTTCTACAATTTCTTCCTCCCAGGTGGTGTCGGTGGCGATGGATATAAAGTCTATTGGCTCCATCGCCGACACGACGTCTCCATGCGATCCGTCGTCGAAGCACTCCTCACCGACCGACTCAGCGGACTTACCGCCATCTGTTTCTACACCGTCGCCTATGCCGCCTTCCGCTCAGGCCTACTCAACTCCCTGCCCACCTTCGCTCCCTACCAAAAATACCTCCTCATACTCTTGCCCATAGGGCTTCTCGTCTATTGGAGCGTCGTCCGCATGATGTCCGCACGTCTCGTTCGCTCATCATTCGTCGCGCTCGCCCTATCTTTCCTCATTCAGGGACTGCAAATGTGCACAGCCGTCGCCATCCTACAGTCCCTCGGCGGAGTCGGAAGCCATCTCACCGACTATCTGTTCCTCTTCCTCCTCAGCAGCATAGCCTCTGCCGTACCAGTAACTCTCGGTGGCGTCGGAGCTCGCGAACTCGCCTTCATGTTTGGCTCACACCACCTCGGCATAAACGAACACATAGCCATCTCGCTAAGCCTAATCTTCTACGTCGTCTCGCTCCTCAGCTCTCTGCCCGGAATAATCCTTGCGCTACGAACCGACCTCATCGACGGCAAATCTATAGCTCAGCCCGACGTAACGCCAGACCTCGCCGATGTCATCGAAGAAGCCTCCACGCAACCCTCCAAATCATAACCCATGAACAAAGTCCACTTCATAGCCATAGGCGGTGCCGTAATGCACAACCTCGCTCTCGCTCTGCACCACAAAGGCTACGCCGTCTCTGGCTCCGACGACGAATTCTTCGAGCCAAGCCGTAGCCGACTCGCAGCCACAGGACTACTTCCCTCCTCCACAGGGTGGCACCCCGAAAAAATAACACCCGACCTCGATGCCGTCATACTCGGCATGCACGCCTCTGCCGACAATCCCGAACTCATCCGAGCACAACAACTCGGACTAAAAATATACTCCTTCCCAGATTATCTCTACGAGCAAACAGCCCACGAAAAACGTATCGTTGTTGCGGGCAGCCATGGCAAGACAACCACCACCGCCATGATAATGTACGTCCTCCGACATTGTCGTGTCGACTTCGACTACATGGTAGGCGCTCAAGTCGAAGGCTTTGACACCATGGTCCGACTCTCCAACACAGCCAAAGTAGCCGTCTTCGAAGGCGACGAATACCTCACCTCGCCCACCGACCGAACCTCCAAGTTCCTCCACTATCACCCCGATGTCGCCATCATCACCGGCATCGCTTGGGACCACGTCAACGTCTTCCCAACATTCGACTCCTACGTCGACACCTTCCGACACCTCGTCAGTAGCATTCAGCCCAGTGGCACGCTCATCTACTATTCACCCGACGACAACCTCAGCAGCATAGCCTCCGAAAAGCATTCAAACGCTCTTCAAACCATACCCTACGCAGGCTTCCCTTGGCATCTCGATGACAACGGCTCCGTCGTCGCCAACATCGATGGGCAAGACGTCTCTCTATCCGTCTTCGGCCAGCACAACATGCAAAACATGCAAGCTGCCATGTATGCTTGCCAGCAAGTAGGCATAACCCCAGCCATGTTCGCCAGTGCCATAAGCACCTTCTCAGGTGCCGCACGCCGTTTGCAGCTCCTCGCCTCCTCACCCTCCGTCTGCGTCTATCTCGACTTCGCACACTCGCCCTCCAAGCTCCGAGCCACAGTACAAGCCGTCCGCAGTCGCTACCCCAACCAGCACCTCATAGCCTGCATGGAGCTACACACATTCAGCAGCCTCACACGAGACTTCCTACCACAATACGCCGGCGCCATGCAAGGTGCCGACACACCCATAGTCTATTTCAACCCCTCCGTAGTCAAGCAAAAAAAACTCGCCGAATTTTCAGCCACCGACGTCTACAACGCCTTCGCGCAAGAAAACCTCACGGTACTCACCTCTCCCTCGCAAGTCGAACAAACACTACGCTCTGCCGACCGCCACAACTCCGTCATTCTGCTCATGACCTCTGGCGACTTCGGTGGGCTCGACCTCAACTCTCTCGCCCTCTCTCTCGCCAATGAACTCTAAACCCTACGTCATATTCAGCCGACACTTCGACCCACAGTCTGCCAACACGTATAGTCGCATAATCCAAATCCTCGGCAACAACAACGTCGAACTCGCCATTTGGGGCACACTCTACGATCAAATGCTCGCCGCAGGCTTTGCCGACGCCAACCGTGTCAGCCGACTCGACGACTCTACCGACATCAGCCATGCCGCAGCAGTCCTCAGCGTAGGTGGCGACGGCACATTCCTCGCCGCCGCCAAGATGGTCATGCACAGCGCCGTACCAGTCCTCGGCATCAACTGTGGCCGACTCGGATTCCTTTCCGATGTCCCGCCCGATGCCCTCACCGACGCCCTCGCCGACGTCCTCTCTGGCAACTACCGACTCGTCGACGTACCCGTACTCAATATGTATGTCGGCAGTCAGCGCGAGCCTCTCGGCTACGCCATCAACGAATTCGCCGTCTCCAAGTGCGACGGCTCTTCCATGCTCACCGTTGACGCCTATGTCGATGGCGACTTCCTCACCTCCTATTGGGCCGACGGACTCATCATCGCAACAGCCACAGGCTCAACAGCCTACTCCCTCAGCGTAGGCGGACCAATAGTCTCGCCCTCCACACCAAGCCTCGTCCTCTCCCCCGTAGCTCCACACAACCTCACCATCCGACCACTCGTCCTCCCAGACAACGTCGCCATCACTCTCCACGTCGACGGACGTGGCGACTGCTTCATGGTAGCCTTCGACGGACAAACACAACTACTAAAAACAGGCAGCTGGCTCCGAATAGCCAAGTCCAAACTCGCCGTCAAACGAATACAACTCAGCAGCTACTCCTTCTTCGCCACCATACGCGAAAAACTAATGTGGGGTGCCGATATGCGCAACAAACAAATAACTTTGCATTCACTACCTCCCGACGACTAACTTTCGTAGACAAATATCGCTCACTCGTTGAAAAAATACCTACCCCTACAAATTTAAATAAGACCTTTAACTGCTCAACTCACGCCATGCCAGTAAGCACGCACAACATCCGACAACTCTGTCGCAAGATAATCTCTTCTTGCGCAGTCGCGCTCTTGTGCCTACTACCACTCTCTGCGCAAGACCGACTCGAACTCGGTTTCCTCGCTGGCGTCGGCTACTACCTCGGCGACCTCAACCCATCGCAGCAGTTCAAAAACCCCGGACCATCTGCCGCATTCGTCGGACGATACATCTTCACCGACCGCGTCGCCATGCGTGCCATGCTCGGCTACACACGCATCAGCGGTGCCTACGACAGCAGCAGCCTCGACGTCTATAGCCCATTCTCCGTCTCTCCGCAAGCCACACCACTTGCCGAAGACGAATACGTCCAAGTCCGACCCACCGACCTCGACTTCGCCAACAACCTCATCGACATAAGCGTCCTCGGCGAAATCAATTTCCTCAGTTTCGACCACATGTTCCGTAAGAACGAAACTCGCTTCTCTCCCTACCTCGCTCTCGGACTCGGACTAACTTCCTACAAGGGCTACGACAAACCCAATAAGAAAAAATCCTTTTTTGTGTTATCTTTGCCCTTCGGTGCAGGCATAAAGTACAAGCTAAACAACCTCCTCCGACTCGGCGTAGAGTGGACTTTCTTCAAAACCTTTACCGACCAACTCGAGTGTGTCAACCCTGACGGACTATCCTTCGACCCTTCCGACCCCTACAAAAACGGACAGTCCTCACTCCTACACAACAACGATTGGTACTCCTCACTACGCCTAATGCTAACCTTTAGCCTTTGGCCTCGTTCCCTCGTCTGCAACGACGGACTACGTTCCTACTACAAAGATTGACAAAGTGAGCATGTCAGACATCCATATCGACCCCGATAGAGTCCCCAAGCATATCGCCATCATAATGGACGGCAACGGACGCTGGGCTAAAAAACAAGGTAACATTCGCCTCGTCGGACACAAATTCGGCGTAGGCTCTGTCCGTAAAATTACCGAAGCCGCTGCACGCATCGGTGTGCGCTACCTAACCCTCTACGCCTTCTCCACCGAAAACTGGAACCGACCCGTAGCCGAAGTCGAAGGACTAATGAAACTCCTCTCCTCCACAATCGAAAGTGAGCTCTCAAGTCTCCTCAAGAACAACGTCCGACTATGCGTAGTCGGCGATGGTCGATTGCCACAAACCCTCAAAGACAAGCTCCAACGTGCCGTCGAGCAGACAAGCTCCAACACAGGACTCACCCTGACGCTCGCCCTCAGCTATAGCGGACGATGGGAAATAACCGAAGCCGCCCGACAAATAGCCCTCGAAGTCCAAAGCGGCACCCTCGACCCACAAAATGTCGACTCGCAGTGCCTCGCCGCTCACATGCCCATGAGTTTCCTGCCCGACCCCGAACTACTCATCCGCACCAGTGGCGAATATCGCATCAGCAACTTCATGATTTGGCAAACAGCCTACTCCGAATTCTATTTCACCGACACACTCTGGCCCGACTTCGACGAGGAGCAACTCTTGCTCGCCATCGCCGACTACCAGAAACGTGAACGACGCTTCGGTCAGACAAGCGAACAAATCTCTTCTAAATAAGCCCCGTAAAGCACACTTCATCCCAACAATGTTGAAAAATATATACGCCACACTGTCGCTATTAATCTTTTCGCTCGTCTTCTCTTGTGCCATGGCACAGTCCATAGCACCTGCCGACAGTTCGCTCACCAACACACCCATAGAACGCGTCTCCTACTCTGGCAACGCCCGCAAATACATCATCGACGACATCATCGTCTCCGGAGCCGCCCACATGGACAACTCTCTCCTCGTCAACCTCTCTGGTCTCCACAAAGGACAAGAAGTCGCCATCCCAGGCGATGAAATAACGCAAGCCGTCAAGCGATACCTCAACAACGGTCTCTTCTCCGACGTCAAAATGTACTACAAAGAGACCACTCACGGACACGCCATAGTCGAAATAGCCCTCAAAGAACGACCGCGCCTTAGCAAAGTTAACTTTACAGGCCTCAAACGCTCCGACGTCAAAGAAGTCTACGACAAAGTAGCCATAATGGAAGAAGCGCAAGTAACTCCTTTCCTCGTCAAGCGTGCCGAAAAATACGTCAAAGACTTCTTCGTCGGCAAAGGTTTCTACAACGTCGAAGTATCCGTCGTCCAACGCAACGACCCCGAACGAGACAACCACGTCATTCTCGACATCGCTGTCGACAAAAAAGACAAAGTAAAAGTCCATAAGCTCCGTTTCCATGGCAACAACGTAATGACATATCGTAAGCTCAACCGTGCCATGAAAAAAACTAACCAAAAAGGGCTTATGAACTTCTTCCGTACCAAAAAATTCGTCAAAGAACTCTACGAAAAAGACCTCGTTGCACTCATCGACTACTACAATGAACACGGCTATCGCGATGCTCGTGTCCTCAACGAAACCGTAATGCGCAACGACGACAACACTGTCGACATCGACGTCTACATCAACGAAGGCATACAATACCACATCGGCAACATATCTTGGGTCGGCAATAGCATCTACTCCGCCGACGACCTTACTCGTGTCCTTGGCATGAAGCGTGGCGACATCTACGACACCAAACGTCTCGAAAAACGACTCTACCAGGAAGACGATGCCGTCCACAACCTCTATATGGACAACGGCTACCTCTTCTCCAACATCGTCCCTGTCGAATCGCGCGTCGAAGGCGACACCATCGACCTCGAAATGCGTGTCGTCGAAGGCACTCAAGCCACCATCAACGACATCATCATCAAAGGCAACGACAAGACTCACGAACACGTCGTCCGACGAGAAATACGCACCAAACCCGGACAACTATTCAGCAAGAGCGAACTAATCCGCACCGTCCGCGAACTCGCTCAGCTCGGACACTTCAACCCCGAAACCATCAACCCAGTCCCACAACCCAACGGCGACAACGGAACAGTCGACATCGTCTACAACCTCGAAGAAAAATCCAACGACCAAATAGAACTCTCTGGTGGTTGGGGCGCTGGCATGTTCGTCGGCTCACTCGGACTCTCGTTCAACAACTTCTCTCTTCGCAACATCTTCAACAAAGAAGCCTACTCGCCACTCCCAACAGGCGACGGACAAAAACTCCAACTCAAAGCACAAGCCAACGGCAAGTACTACAAATCTCTCTCAATATCTTTCACCGAACCTTGGCTCGGCGGGCGTCGCCCCAACTCACTGACAGTCTCTGCTTTCTACTCTTCCCAAACAGGTGTCAGCTCCAGCTACTACAACAACTTCTACAACGGCTACTCCTCTGGCTACACCTCAGGTGGCTCCACCATCGCCAGCAAAAGCAGCATAAGCCAATACCGCAAAGTATCTGGCTTCTCCGTCGGCTTCGGCAAGCGACTCACGTGGCCCGACGACTGGTTCGTCCTCTACACCGACGTCAGCTACCAACACTACAACCTCAAAAACTGGCAATACTTCCTCATGCAAAACGGCAATAGCCACAACATTGCCTTCGGCGTCTCCCTCAGCCGCAACTCCATCGACAACCCCATTTATAGCCGTTCGGGCTCCAACTTCTCCATCGGTGTCAAGTTTACGCCGCCCTATTCAGCTTTCTCCAATCGCAACTGGCGCAACGAAGACCGCACCAACATACTCTACAAGTTCATCGAGTATCACAAGTGGAGTCTCAAAGGACAAGTCTTCAAACCACTCTCGCCCAACCGCAAACTCGTCCTCATGGGCAAGTTCGAAATGGGATTCCTCGGCTACTACAACCGCTACAAAAAATCGCCATTCGAAAAATACGTCATGGGTGGCGACGGCATGTCGGGCTACAGCACCTACGGCGAAGAAACAATCGGACTCCGTGGCTACGAAAACTCCTCTCTTACACCTCGTGCAGGCTCCTCCTACTCCTACGATGGCAACATCTACAACAAGTACTCCATGGAGCTCCGCTACCCCATCACACTGCAACCACAAGCCACCGTCTACGCTCTTGCCTTTGCCGAAGCTGGCAATTGTTGGAGCACCTTCCAAGACTATAGCCCATTCGACCTCAAACGCTCTGCCGGTGTCGGTGTCCGCATCTTCTTGCCCATCTTCGGTCTGCTCGGCATGGACTGGGGCTACGGCTTCGACGAAGTCGACGGCTACAACGGAGCAGGTGGCAGCCAATTCCACTTCGTCATCGGGCAGTCTTTCTAACAGCGACAAAACTTTGGTACGCAAATTGTTAATGATTAGTCATAAACCACAAAACAGCTAACAACATGACAATGAAAAAAATATTCTCCCTACTCGTCGTAGCCTTCGTCGCTACCATAGGGGCAGTAGCTCAAAAAACAGTCTTCGTCGACACAGAATACATCCTCAAGAACATCCCTGCCTACGAAAGTGCCAACCAGCAACTCAACAAACTCTCGCAAAAGTACGAGGCCGAGGTAAAAGCACGTCTCGAAGAAGTTCAAAAACTCTACGAGACCTATCGCACCGAAAGCGTGTTCCTCAGCAACGACATGAAAGTCAGCAAAGAAAACGAGATAATCGAAAAAGAACAAGCTGCCAAAAAACTCCAACAACAATACTTTGGGCAAAACGGCGAACTCTTCAAACAGCGCGAAGTCCTCGTCAAACCCATTCAAGAACAAATTTTCAACGCCATCTCTTCTCTCGCACAAGAAAAAAACTACACCGCCGTCTGGGATAAGTCAACATCCACCGGTCTAATGTATGCCGACAAGACACAAGACATCTCCGACCAAGTCCTCGCTAAAATGGGCTACGGCAAATAAATATTCCCACTCTCACCAATCCCATTAACATCAACCATCGACGTAATGCATAAATCCTACTGCCGTTTAGCAGTCGCTTCCGTTGCTTTCGCCCTTTCCCTAAGCGTCTCTGCTCAAAGCAAAATGAAACTTGGACATGTCGACACCCAAAAGCTCATCACGAGCATGCCCGAGTACACATCAGTCCAAAAAACTCTCGACAGCGAAACCGACAAAATAGAAACGCGTCGCTCCATAATGGTCGAAGACTTCCAAAAGCAAGTCGCCGACTACCAACAAAAAGCTGCCAAGATGACCGACAAAGAACGTATGGACAAAGAAGAAGAACTCGGTCAGCTCCAACAACGCATACAAGAGTTTATCCAAACTTCGCGTCAAGACATGCAAACCAAGCAGCAAGAACTATTGCAACCCATCGTCCTCAAGGTCCAAAAAGCCATACAAGACGTCGGTGTCAACGAAGGCTATCTCTACATCTTCGAGCGTGAGTCCCCACTCATACTTTTCAGTGGCAAAGGCTCCGACGATGTCGCACCCAAAGTAAAGCAACGTCTCGGCGTAAAATAACATCCCAATAACCTATTCTCATTCATTTCAACCGAAAACCACCAACCAAATTATGAAAATATCCAAATTTGTCGCCTCCCTTGTAGCCCTATTCGCACTCTTCGCCGAGGCTCATGCTCAAGACCTCAAATTCGCACACATCAATAGCCAGCAATTCCTCAGCGAACTCCAAGAGTTCAAAGACGCCAACGTCAAAATGCAAGAGGAGGCCACCAAGCTCGAAGAGCAAATCAAAGTCATGCAAAACGACATTCAACAAAAGTATGCCGAGTACATGGAAAAACGAGACTCTCTCCCCGAGCTCATACGTGCCACCAAAGAAAAAGAAATTCAAGATGCAAGCGAACGCATGCAGAGTTTCCAACAACTCGCACAGCAAAGCCTCCAACAAAAAGAACAACAACTCCTTCAACCCATCCTCGAAAAATATCAAAAGGCTGTCGAAGCCGTTGGCAAAGAAAACAACTTCACCTACATCTTCGACAAGAGCTCGCAAGTCATTCTCTTCGAGTCCGACCAAAGCACCGACATATCTGCCCTTGTCAAAGCTAAACTCGAATCTGCCAAATAATTCTTCTCTCCAATGAAAGAAACAGAACTCTATTGGCAGATCTTCAACCAAGCCATTGCCGACTACCACGTCGCCGACAATGTCGACACCCCCAATCGTAACCCCTACGAACCTGCCACTCTTCAACACCTCCTCTACCACAAGAATTGGATCGACACCGTCCAGTGGCACCTCGAAGACATCGTTCGCGACCCAGCCATCGACCCCGTCAAGGCTCTTGCCATCAAAAGACGCATCGACGCTTCCAATCAAGAACGAACCGATATGGTCGAGTACA